>Ga0308160_10001461_pt1 | contig 32958 bp, 43 predicted proteins | sample PhyFR1_FD_201036 | JGI IMG/M metagenome (GOLD analysis project Ga0308160, IMG submission 201036) | Phyllosphere microbial communities from UC Gill Tract Community Farm, Albany, California, United States - DLSLF.R1 | ecosystem: Host-associated > Plants > Phyllosphere > Unclassified | place: USA... | reverse complement strand
CTTATGTCCACGGAACGTTCCATCCGGTAACCTCCTCCAACCTCCAACTCCAATCTCACCATCCGTCAACCCCTCAATAGGTCCTCTATTCTCATCACCTCCAATCTTTCTCCTTTTCTTTAAATCCCTCTGTGCCAAGTAACTCAATGGTTCTGATTCGGTTTGATGCGAAGTGATTTCGTCGGGGGAATCGGGGAGGACATAGACGTTGATTTGTCCGTCCCATGATGAAGAGATTATTTCGGATTCGGAAGATAAGATTGAAGAGATTGGGCCGGTGTGACCGTGGAGTGTATATAGCTCTTTTGGTTTCTCGGATGAGGAAGGCAGGAGAGATGGGATTTGGAATACGTGTGTCTGCCTGTCGACTCCTCCTGCCGCTAGAAGGATATTGGTGTCGACGGTGTTTGGTGATACCCAAGTAGCGCACGTTGCTCCCAGGGTGGTGGGTAGTGGGAGTGTCCATAGGGGTTCTTGCGTCGTGGACATTGGTAAAACCTGTAAATGTGACAGGTACGACGAGAGGAGGATGTATCTATCCATCAGTATTGTCCACCATGCAAAGCCTCGCCTCGCTGACACCCAGCTAACTTACCCAGGCCTAGATAGACTCAATCCCGATACCCAATCCTCCACTTCCCTCCTACCAACCTCCGTAGGAGGCATCAAACTCCTAACATATTCAACACTAACAGCAGTCTCCTCATCCCCTCCTCTATGTTTCTTGACCCAAGCATCTAAAGATCCCCGTAAGATCTCTCCCTCGACCAAGAAATCGAATGGAATTGGTTTCTTGGCATTCTCGGGATTATTACCTAGGACTTTATTGATTAGTTCGGAGAGTTGATATCGTTTCCAATTTGCTGGTAGGAAATATGTCGAGGGGGGGATTGCGAGGGGTGAATCTCGGGTAAAGAGGTTGATGGGGAGTTGGCGAGTATCGGCTGGGTTTGACATAATGAAACGGGGCTCGCTATACAATTTAGACGATTAATTCCACGACTGCTCGTGCTCTGCTACTCTTCTGGGTATAAGTAAGTGAGCAAGCAGCAAGATGTATAGTATATGGTGTATACGGTACAACCAGAACTACAGTCAATTGAAATTTAGGATTCAGGAACGAATCCATCAATCACCGTGAGAAAGCATTTCTAGTCTATATACAGAGGGGTATCGTTGAGAGTGCAGTGGACAGTGAACAGTAAAAACAATGCAAGCAGTCCCACCGATCTTACCACTCCTCAACAAAGATGGAGAAGTAGTTGAAAGAAGCCAAGAAAGACATGCGAATTTAGTCCGATTTCAAGCCGAATTAGAGGTACGTCCACCCAACATGTCACCGTCTCACTGGAACTCACTCGTCAGTTTGTTCAATGTCTGGCAAATCCAATGTATCTATCAGAGTTAGCTTCTCAGGGGTATTTTGATCAACCTGAATTCCTCAATTATCTGGATTATCTAGAGTACTGGCGTAAAGATGGTTATGTGCAGTATATAACGTGAGTTCAATAATCTCAAGCTCTTGGCCGCTTGGTGGATGGGATAGAGATGTGGGGATAGGGCATGGATAGGGCATGGATAGGAACGGATCGAGAGTTCATCTTGGAAGATGGACATAGAGGCGGAAGGCTAATGACCAGATATCCAACATGCTTAGCATATCTCACTTTACTCCAATCACCCCTGTTCAGAGAACGGCTAAGAGATCCAATATTTGCGAAAGATATAGAGAGGATAGGGGTCAGGCATCACGAGACTTGGTACGTGATACCATTTTTTCTACCCCTGTCTTGTTAGTGCCCATGGTGCCATCAATGTTGAACCATGTTTGTGATAGGAGACCTGATGATAGGCGTATGGGAGAATTCCTCACCAAGGCCAGTCGACCAAAGGATGAAGGAGAGGAGTTGAAAGCTGAAGTTGAGATCACATCTTGACGGCGAGGAGAATAGAGCGAAAGAGAATATCCGTTGTACAAACTCAAACAAATCAGCATCGTAGCATCGGCATCTCACCAATTTGTAATTATATACATTATTTACATGATCAATTCACTCGAGGATCTATTCTATCGTATTATCGTATAGCGGGTCCTCTGACCCCATCTCACCCCCGCTAGAGGTCATCACTCATCTCCCCCATTCCCCACTTCTCTACATTTCCAGTTCCAGCCATACTATCAACAGCCAGTAAATTAGCGATCGGTGTATCTTTCCTGCTTAAACACCTGAGCACATCCTGCGCGACTAGTCCACCGAGGATAGCTAATGTCGGTGGGAAACTGTGACTGTGGTGTTCTGCCATATGTCTAAGGTATCAGCGTTCGCTCTATGTATCTCCTCCTCTTCCCTCTATCCTTATCAATATTGCCGGAGCAAGCAAAGAGTTTGGGATACATCGAATCGGTCAACTCACTGTATGATCTCCGGATCCAGACTCTTGATTCCTTTGGGGTTGACTCCTAGGTTCGACCAGATATCCTCTGATATCTTCTGAACTTCCTTAATTTGGGCGGAACCATCTGGTAAAGCACCATTACGCTTTTCAAACTCCCACATTGCTGCATGTCAGTCATGTTCGAGTTTCGACGCCCAGCGTCATTGTAGAGTCACCAAGGCACACAGTGACCAAACGCAATTTCCACCATCGAGCGGGGAGGAGCCTGATCCAAGTCGGAGAGATAAGGACATACCAAGTAATCCCACACTGACCCCAGGACAAGCTTCTCTAGTCCCCATCCTCGCTAGTCCTCTATAAGGACTCCCTCCTTCTGCCGTACTGACTCCGCTATTCCACTTGGAAGAATCGAATGCTTGGCTGAAAGGTGGGTATGAGAGGATTTTTTTCAGAGGTGGTTGAGAATGGTCTGTCCCTCTGATTATCAGTATGTTTACAAGTGGTTGCACTGAACTGTCGATAGGGTGCAGACTCGGTCTGTCGAAACGGGATTGAGGTGTCGTGTGAGATACCAAACTGGAATAGGACGTACGTGTAGACAAACTGGTATTTCTCGCCCAGATCCGCATATGCATATCCGTAAAATCCATATGTGCCAGCTGCATAGACCATCGTCCCGGCGTTCCTCGCTGCGGTGTCGAGTGTTTCCTGATATCAGCTTCCGTCCAGGCAGTCCATCAAGGAGCGGAACTGGTAGACACCTCGACTCGCCGAACTTCATCGGTAGGAAAGAATTACAGCAAATTGCGAAGAGCGAGATATTAAGAGAGGGAGGGGAAACAAGAGACTTACAATATCCGCCCTGGCCAAATCACATCCAACGACCACATCAACCTTCTCTTTCTTTAGAAACTCTTCAATCTCTTTTCCCGTATTTACTTTCGCTCCATTCTCAGCTCCATTTGAATCGCGGACAAATGGGGAGAGCGTCGGTAGAGCTGTGATTGAGACTAGGGGGTTTAGGGATTGTATTTGAGGTGTTGCTGCCGTTGCTCGCTATTCATCAGCCCATCCGACCTTGGCGGAGAGTTCCCTGGTTCTGGCTGGAGATAAACAGATAGATAGAGAGAGAGACTGATTTAAACACAGAGAAGGAAAGCAAACCCACCTCTTGCCCAACTGCTCCTTCTTCCTCCCTGAATAAGAAACCTGATCCTAGATCCTCCTCCGTCACCGTCCCATTATCCATGACGATCAGACGCCCAATACCAGCCAGAACTAGATTCTTGATAATTTCATGAGCTACCGTCTTTAATGATAAGATCAATACAGTCGATGATCTCATTCTAGGGATCAGCCTAATTCTTCGTTGTTCATTCTCGTCATCTTTTCCCGGACTTCAACTCCTCTCCTTCGATGGCGATTTTGGCATGCCATTCCAGTCCAGTCGCCACCAAGTAGTGATGTATGACTACTTGCGTCGAGAAAGGGAGACAAGGGACATACCGGTTCTGAGCCTCTAGACCCCATAATCGGATTTGTCGATCATACAAAGAAGCCTCATCTAATCATCAGTCCTACCTCCTCACCTCTTTCCTCTTCGCTCTCTCGTAGAAGATACGTACCTTCAGTAATTTGCCCATTACTTAAACCAGCAGGAGCAGCAGGAGGTTCAGGTAATCCAGTAGTCATGGTGACAATGCAGTTGAGCAGTCTATTCGTAAAGAGTATCCGTATAGAGGTTGGAGTGATATCAGGAACAGCTGACGTAATCTTGTAAGATACTTCAAAAGTTACAAAGTTATCAAGTTGTAAAGTTAACGTCGATCCTGCTTGATATACGTTATACACAGAGGATATGAGTACATTTGATCCAGCTGCTCATCTAAGCAAACAAGGATGGAAGGGGAAAGGAACTGGTACGTGGTCATTTGGCCCTCCTCCACCTTTTCAAGTCTGATTATCACTACATCTGAAGTTTCATCCAAAAAGCCTTCAGTGAGGATGTAATGTAAAGAACAAGCTGACAAGTAGCATTGAAGCAAGGACATGCGACTCGACCACTCGCTGTGGTTCAAAAGAAGAATCTATCGGGAATAGGAAAAGATAGGGATGAAGCAGTACCTTTCTGGGATCAGTACGTCTCTACCTCATATCGTTTCTTTCATTGTCAATCTCGAAAGAGAGTTATTAACGATAAGGTCAAGGAGGAGAACTGATATATAGGATATTCGCAGCAACAGCAGCCTCAATCCTAACCCCTTCCACATCCGCCTCTGCCTCCGGATCCTCCACTCCTGTCGGCAATTGCGCACCATTGAATGTAGCTCACACCTCTACACGATCATGGACCACGACGACATTCGGATCTACTCCTCCACCACCGGTAAAACCAAGAGCTGGAGTCAGTACCGCTGCAAGGATATCGAAAGAACAAGCTCGAAGAGGACTTTATAGTCGGTTCATGAGGGGCAAAGTCGTTGTTCCGGAACCAGAGGAGTTGATATCTGAGCCCGAGCCCGAGCTTGCGGAGGGCAAGGGAGAGGGATCAAGATCGAATGTATCAGAGGAAGTAACCGGATCAGAAGAGGTGGTAGAAACTACGAAAAGCAAGGGCAAGGGCAAAGACAAAGAGGTTAGAGGGGAAGAGACGAAAGAAGAGAAACGAATTCGGAGAGCGGAAAAAGCAAAGCGGAAAGAAGAGAAAGAAACGCGTCGGGTTCTGAAAGCAGGACAAAGTGGCCAAGTAGACGCTGTAGAGACGAAAGAGAACGAGGCGGAAGAAGGTAGATCAAAGCGGAAACGCAAGGAAGAGCATGAGTCGGGAAATACAATGGAGAAGGTCAAGAAAGTCAAGAAGGAGAAAGCTGCGTTAGAGGATGCTGAGGAGGTCGAGCTGAATAAGCCTGAGAAGGAGAAGAAGAGTAAGAGTAGGAAGGATAAGAAGGAGAAGAAGGAGAAGACGACGAACGAGGCTTGATACGTTTAATCTGAATCCGCCTCTTTGCCTCGACGCAAGGTGCTGAGCGTAGGAAATCTCACATATTATAATGTCATCACAATGTAATGCTATTCACGCTGAAGGTCTTCATCCCATGGTGCCAATGGAGAAACCGGGCCAAGAAGTGGTAGTCCATCCCTTGTCCCCAGTCGTATTAGTGATGCTGATTATCGATGTGTCATTCCATCGATTATATCGTCCAATGAATCCTCTACTATACCCGCTAATCTCTTTCCTCCTCTTCTCTCCTCCTATCTATTGATGTTGAGGTAGTCTGACGTCAGCCTGCTCTTCGTGGCTGCTTGCTGATAGGACTGATGTTTGCCCGATCACTAATTAAGTTCCGTAATGAAATGATAACCATCTAACTCAGTTCCGACCGTTTTGACCTTCATATCCTGTATCTAAGCGTATCTCGTATGCTCATACATCTCAACCTGAGGAGAAAGTCCAGTCACGCGCATCTACATGCTCATCTAAGCGCGTTTGGATATAAATGTACGAACGCAAGTATCTTTACAATCTCATATGACCGGAGATAAAGCGGATAGGCACAGTACTCTATTCGTCTTCTATCAGGGTAGAGGTATTCCAGGACAAACACAAGGGATAGCCGGGTAGTCACCTATCCTCGGTCAAACGGCCTGTCTGGCGCCTTGGCGTAAGATAGTCGGGTATACGCCCTGATGCTATGCTAAGTAGTACCAGTGTACAAGCATGACTCCAATAGGAAGTCCCACTACCCACCTCATCTTGTACTCGTACTCATCACCATTCAGCGGTGATGTGGAATATACTCCCCCTACTTGCTCTGCCCCTTACTTTCGTGAAGGGCATAGCGACATTCCCAACATCAAATGATTTCTGTATAGAAGCGAATTCAGGTCTGCCTATCCCTTGTGAAACCGAGACCGACGAAGTGAAGGAAGAGTGGGATTGCGATATACGAGCATGGACTCGTGCTCCGGATTTCATCCCTGGTCATTCAATACCCGCCGAAACTAGATTATCCCTGAATGGCTCTGCTTGTAGTGATGTAGCGGGATGGGAGGTAGGATTAAGGATGAAAGAAAGGGCCATTATCAAGATCAGGTATGTCCACGCAACTTCATGCAGTGGCTAGGACTGATATGATAGACGAGACGACGTGGAATTCCCAGAGAGGCCGAAAAGGAAACCATACAACCACACTGCCATCGCATTGGAGATGCCAGATATGAATGATATTTATAGAGGCAGGTATGGAAGCTACTATGGTCACAGAGGCGAGGATCTGGAGTACGAGGATCTTCTGGAGGTCTACAGTGAGTCCATCTTTTCGTTCTGAGGCCTATCTTTTGCGTAATCACAACTTACGTGCAGATGAAGCTATAAGGAATAAATCTTTGTTTCAGGTAGACGGACGGGAGAGGGTCTTGTTCGATGACAAGTTGACCATGGAGTTACCTGTACATGAAGGTGAGTCGCAATTTGAGCCGCATAGAATATGACTCACAACAAGGAGAGAAACATGTGAATCATGTTCGGCAATTCAGCATTGATGTCCCTCTTACCAATGTACGTTCCGTATCAAGATTAAACTAATGATAGTTCCCACCTATGAAAGCGTACGAAGGTTACCACGGTTCTTCAGGAAAGGACGAACAGGTGACATAGCCTCTGTATCTTACAGCTCAGCTAATGAGAAGATGCTAAACACCGAAACCATGTTCGAGTACTACCACTTGCTCACACTGAGCAACGGCACGATTCTCGATGTCCCGGCCGGACGAGCTGGATTCTTGACAGAGCCTCATCCAATCGCTACTGAGGGGAACTTGGAGATGGAGTGGCCTGCTGTCATACACTTCGATTCGCCTAGGAAGAATTATACGGAAGGGGACGGAGATGATGATGAGGATTATGGCAGGTCACGACACGATCAAGGACCTAAATGTGTGAGTCTTTAGTTTACGATATGATGCGACGACACCTCTGATTGATTATAGGATGCCGGCAACAAAGCCGAGTTCGAGATGACGATCTCGTCCCCATCCAAAACCATCACCCCAGGTCAGTCCATTTCTCCGCATTGCGCTGTGCTCTTTGGTGACAGAGTGGACTGCTTGAGCATTTGACTGACGTGCAGATCAGAATATCACATTGGCCATCCATCTCATTCGTAAAGGCAATGGATCGGAATATCCAGCATTCCTAGATTTCTCCTTGACGACCTACCAAAACACTACATTCGCCTATACGTACCCTCAAATCAACTCCAAATTTGAATACAGCAACCTCATTCGAGAGAACGACAATTATAGACCTGGAGGAATTGATGCTTCTTTCCCCCAAAAGATGCTCTTGGTCCGTACCCAGGAGAGCTTAGAGAGGTTCAGAAAAGATATGGACAATACTCATGGGTATATCAGCATGAGTGGCTCGGGTGGGAGGTGGCCTGTGCAGAGAGGTCAAGTTCGGTACGACTTTGAAGAGGTTTATGGGCAAATGGGAGATAAGGAAGAATTCGACTTCGAGATCGAGTTCCCTATGTGAGCATCTCCCAGCAGGAGTTGATACATCCGCTGATAAGTAGTCCATATAACGTCTACCCCAATTTCGAAACAGTCTTCACTACACTCACCCCTCAACTCTCATTCTCCCTCCAAACGACTTTCACCTGCTCCAACACTCGGGTTCCAGGAGAAAGCGACGACGGCAAAGACATTGCTAGTGAGGACGATACACTAGATGACAAATGGGAAGAATGGCATCTTCCATCTACCAGAAGGCCGTCTTACGATATGTTCGATTCATACGCTTTGAATCATCGCGGTTATACATCTCTGGTCATACGTCGAGAATCGAACCTCTCTGCCGATCAGCAATCCAAGATCAAGCACTACCTCGATCCTGCCGCTCTAACACCAGCTTTATCCACCGCCACTATGAGCAAGATGTCTCCTTTGGTCTCCAGCTCTCATCTGCAGTCAGTCGGTCAAAAGATCCGCGAAGAGGACATTTCGGAATTGAACAAATCCCGATATGATCTTTACAACAGCGGCAGATCTTACCAACCTCGATGTATGCGGATGAGCCGCGGAGGCGATAGAGCATGCTGGAGCAAGAACAATGGAGGTGGTGAGAAGCACGCTGCGAAATTGTGGCAGAGGATGGAGGAGGAAGCACGAACGGACACGGTTTTGGAAGATAAGACCCCTTTGCTGAAGAATGAAGGGCAGACCGTATACAGTATCCCACCAACTGAATTGTTGGTTTGAGGCTATCGTTAGGATACCTCGACGTGAGACTTGCTTGATGCCATTGGCCTGTAAAGTTATGATATGTATCTTTTGCTCTTGTAAGGACTGATCGTATCCATAAGGGTAGGTGAGAACGAGCACAAAGTCGCGTCGACGGGATCTAAATTTCGGATCAATCGACGTCCATTTACCACCTAACCTCACTCACCCCACAGATCATCTACCCACACCCAGGCGCGATGCCTCCACAGTCCTTGATACCCTCTTCATTCCTCCCTCACCTACCTCGGTCTCAAAATGCATTTGATCCGCTTTCGACTACCGATTTAGTCGCTCATATTGGGATATTGAGGGAGCTTTATATACCGCCTGTTCATGGAGGGTTTGAAGTCTCGGATTGTCTTCTCGAGGATGAGGACGATGTTGCGGGGTCAAGTGGGCCTATTGGCGCCTTGAGAAGTGAGAAGAGAGAGGTAGAGGGGTCAGATGGTATCAGTGAAAGAATGGATGGACTTGGCCTGGATGTCGGTTCGACAGCTAGGGATATCCCTTCAAGCTCAAGTTCAAGTTCAATGAAAGGATACGACCGGCACAACGGTCAAAACCAACATGTAGAAGAGGAAGGATATGACGAGGAGGAATCCCGAGAACACCTAGATCCATTTGAAAGGGATTGGTCCGAGAAATGGCTGAATGGTGTAGTCCGTCGCGCTCAGGGATGGCTAGAAGAACATGATACCGAAGATCACGAGGAGGTTCACGCCGAGTGGAAAGTGATGGAGGGAATATTGAGAGATGCCTCTGCCGCTCTGGCTATGATGGCTGGGACTAGTGGTATGTCCCCCCCTCTCACCTCCGCAACTCCTGGGTTTGAGCAAGAGTCATGAGAATGGGACAACTGATCGTTAGCAACGGGATCTCTCACTCGACATCTTCTCTTTCCCCTCGACCCCACGCTTGAACCTGGCTTGAAAGCCTTGCGACCGACATTACTTTCAAACCCAGCATTATCCCCAGCAGCACATACATTCCTATCATCTCTCGCTACCTCCCCAACCTCGCCTCTCACCCTTCGAGCACACTTAAGCACCTCACCTCAATCCCCAACGATCAGTTCACATAGCCCAACATCACCGACGCGCAAGCGGAAAAGAGCCCCAGCAGTACCAGTGTTGCTACATGATGCTCCAATGCTGAATCACCTCAGCGTTGGAGTTCAAACTTGGGGATCGGCAATACTGTTAGGTAGACGAATGGCGAAATATCCAGATCAATTCGGGCTATTTGATACTTTTAATGGAAAAGGGATAAGGATGTTAGAATTAGGAGCAGGGACTGGATTACTATCAATCTTGTGCCGAAAACTACTGGATCTGAAGGCTGCTACCGATTTTCTATCGTCTGATAGAAGGGAGCGCGGAGGGGAAGGGTTAATTGTCGCTACGGACTTTTTACCTGAGGTCATGGACAACCTGACGACTTGCGTCAACCTCAATTTCCCATCATCGACCGAAACAGGGATCGAAATCGCTAAACTCGATTGGACAACTTTCCCAACATACATGGCCAAACGGTCCGTTTCATCGCTACAAACGACTCCCAATGTGGTCGACGATGAAGGAGGAGAGGGAGTGGAGGAGACGAGTCGGTACATGAACGAACCATTCGATCTGATCTTGGCGTCCGATTGCGTATACGATGAAACGCATGCAAAGATGTTGAGAGAGGTCGTCTCTTGGACATTACGATTACCAGAGGGTGATAATCCAGGGGGGACTTTCGTATGTCCCCACTCTCATTCCTTCTCTTCTGCGACTAGAATCCAGCTAATCAAAAGCACATCCTGTCCCCCATACGGCCGACTTTTACGCCAGAGCTAGAATCAATCGATACTCACTTCCCACCCCATATACCTTCGAATGTACATAAGCGAGGGGAAGGTGAAGGTTCAGGCAAGGAGAGAGGCTTAGTCATTGGAACGAGGGGTGGAAAACGGAGTATGGTTGGGAGAAGAGGCGAGGGACGAATTGATGAGAATAAGGGGTATTGGTGGTGGGAAGTTGGGTGGGCTTAGGCATTCTTCGAGCTGGACATTAGTTGTACTTTCATGACATTACATTGCATTCGTGATCGTGACTGGCATGATACTGGCCTACGAGTATCTACGAGTTCACGTCATTTACAAATCAAGAATGAAGAGTGAGATATCGAATGTGTGATTGCACCTGGTCGTTAGACTACTTGAATGGGTCAGCGTAGATCCACATAGTGACTGGTCTTCTATAGCTACATGCATCGACCTTCTTTGATATACTTTACTTACTGACATAGCTGTATTTGTATCGGATTCCCCGTCCATCAATCGTACGCCTTCATGACCTCATTACCCCTCGCCGAATCCCCAAACTGGCTGCCTTTTCCTTCCTGCCTCCAATCTGGTTTCTCGAACGTAGTAGTATGAGACCAAGGTTTGTTTCTTCCTGTCAGCTTCATATCCCCTCATTGAGCATCCAAGTAAGGATGAAGAAAAGAGACATACGCCATTTCCTTTTCAACTGCACATGCAAATGCTTCTGACCAGCCGTTTCGGGGAAACGCTTTGCATACTGATTCGATAGTGTCTTTGTGCACATGTTCGGGGAATTTGCCGGCATTGTCAAATAGACTGGACATCAGTCTCGCCTAGCAGTTCATTGATCAAACGTCGACATACGTAGCGAGGATTATCATTTGGCCATTGAGCGAGATATTCCCGCTCTTGATCCAGATATCCTGGTGCAAGATGATTGACTCGCATACTGAATCCGCCTGTTCCTCCTTGGCTCCGTTTTCCAGCAGAAACTCCCTAGCGACAATACCACCTTTGAACTATCCGTCAGTCTCCTATTCACCGTCAAGAGATCTGGGCATACCTCGAAAGACATCTTGGTAGTCAAGTGGAACTTCTCCGCCAATCCAATATCATGTAGTAGGCAAGTACAGTACCAAGTCTCTTCATCAATCACATAATCCGGGAAAGTATCCTTGATGATGCCCAAGCCGAAATAGAAGATTCGGTTGGAGTGATTAAATGCTTTGGGGTCAAGGTGTGATTTAGCGAATTCTTCTACTGATTTCGCCAACTTTGTCGTGGGCGGAGGAAGCGACTCTGGAGAGTATGGTTTAGGATCCGCTTTCACATTTTTGAACAAGACTTCTTGATCACGAGCTACAGCTTGCCAGTTTCCGACTTCCATTGTGTGTTCCAGGTCCAGGTTACAAGTGCGATATTGTCTCAGTTGAGGATAGTATGACGTATAGCTGACTGTAAGCTGGAAATCACAAGTTGACTCGTGATGTGCCTGTAGAGCGGAATCAGTGATAAATCTCCGCTCGGCAATCGGGATATCCGGCTACTCCACCTGCACCATCTAGAAGATAGAGTATAAGATTCAGATCAAGATACAAGTCATAAGCCCTTCTTCGACCATCAGGCGGTAACTCTCTCGACGGAAGTGAGGCATAGAATCGTGGTTTGATTCTGGCCGCCGTGGTGACGCGAGCTATCCATGTAGCAGTATAGTGATAGCGAGCTGAAACAGGCAGTCTGTCTTTCCTTTCTGACTTGCCAAAAGTCCGCATGAAAGGGGGATCAAAGACACATCAGGGGCATACATATTGCGGTGCTTAGAAGCAAGCTGTCTTTCCTCTATCAATCACCGAAATTCGTCTGGAAGACCATCTCTCTCGAGTAACTTCATTATGAGTGTCCAGACTAATCCAGAATCGACCACTTCGCAGACTATGAACCGAGACTTCGGAGACGATGAATGGACTATCAACATTGTGAATACTGCGACACCCATGGCGAACATTCTGATCTTGCGAGATTACATGATATCGATAATCCAGATGGCCCCGTCACGCACTCTGTGCTGCATAGCGGTCTACCTCGTGATTTGGTTGACGAGATTTTGGACATGGAGAGCAAGTTGGCTACACTGCAGCATTCCAGGCAGAAGCCCGATACTATCGATGACGCCAGTATCACCAACTTGAACGACGAAACCATTGCGATGCTCGAGGGACAGAAAGTCTTCACTAAACTCACAGGCGAAGATCAGAGTCTATTCGACAGTAGCCCATGGGACCAAGAGTGAGTCACTGCTTTTTTCTGGCTGAATGAACAGGACCATCGACGCTGTGGCAATTGAGGTAAAGCGCTTGCAAGATGAATGGTACACGCAAGCCCAAAGCTACCTGGGTCGAGATGATATTCAGAGGGAGCTCGAGATTGCAGAGCCTTTGTACAAAAGCTGGATTGATGAGGAAAGTAAGAAGAACAAGTCCAGGGCCAAGGACGGCGATGAGAAGTCCTGAGGCCTGTCTAGGGCGTGTAGGAAGTACGGCAGAGCGTCGTCGGGTCTACGCGATCGATTACTTCGCCTGAGTCATCTGCGTCGCGACATTGCCTGGGGAAGCATGCATGAGCGACACCGATCGAGAGACCAGCCACTCGGCACTTTTTTACTCCAGACAATGCGAGGGGCTGAGTTCATCACTAGCACTGGAATAGTCTATCTCACATAACCACAGTTGAAGACTACAGTAAAGTCAGTCAGGGTCCAGCGAAGGACACAGGCTTGCCAGGTAGGGCGCCCTGTTACTATTCTAGCATCCGCATGATAGACAATCTGAGTTGCTCCGAGCTTCTACTTCAACCGTACCCAGCTTTTTGGGGTTTTCGTGTTTCTTACCCAATAAGACGCGATTCTCTGTTCTGTCATTGCATGACTGAAGATACCATTCTCCAGACCTCCACTGCAAATGGAAGTTGGTCCAGTCCCGGTGGTCACCAGACCAAGCGCCTATCTATAACGTTCTCCACTCTTTGGGTGGGTCAGAGCCAAAGCCAAGGGTCAGATGGAGAAGCCTTCGTTGTGGAGCGTATTTACGGCGTCCTCTCGAAAACAGAATGGAACGAAGTGAAGACTCTGACCCAGGTTGATAGTATACAGGGGTGAAATCTGCAGATCTTCGCGCGTGTGTTCCCCTTGGCTCCACCCAAGAGAGAAACGAAACTTATCCATGAAAGGTTGCTGAAGAGAATTGCCCCCCTTTGATAGCTTCTCATCGATATATACTGTTGTTCTGACCGGCTGACCATTGTTCACTGTACTGTACTCCTCCGTTTGTCCCTCGCCACTCATATTGAGACCAAATTTCTTCCAACGCAATCTCAGATCCTCGACCAGTCTGGCTTCGGACTGATCATGTCACAAGCTCGAAATCCGAAGACCTCGAACCATGTCAAATCCTCCCAAAGTAGGTCTCACGATCAATACAGTGCAGATCATTAGCTGACAAGTGTCACCAGTGGCATCTACTGTCGGTCGGTCACCACACAATAGCAAGCGAATGCAACTTCGAGCTTTTCATAAGACTGGACATGTACAAGCTGACCGGGATCGCACTCTTACCTGTGGAGTCCATTTCAAGGGCAAGGATCGGAAGCTCTGTGAGTCGCGTGTTGAGGTGCTCACAGCGACCTTGGATACGCTAAGAAGGATCGAGGATGACGGAGCCTCAGAGTCAGAGACAAAATTATCGTGAGCGTCTCTCAGCCTCGTCCAACTGTGATGAGAACGATCATGGCAATCATCCACTGACAGCTATGCAAGCCCATCAGAGGAGAGAGAGAACAAAGCCTCCTTGAGTAGGATGTTTGACGACGAGCTGGAGACGGCTCATACCGGATCGTTGTTCGAACATTTTACCAAACCCCTTCAGAACCTCTCCCTATATGAGCGAGAGCAGTGGGACCAGACTCGTTGTAGGTGATTGTTGGACGAAAAGCGTTCGATGTGTTGAGAAGCTAATACCATTTTAGCTGAGATGCATAAGTTGCGAGACGGGTCTACCGGTGATACGAACAAGGAGTTATACCAGTTGCGCCTAGACAACCGCTACAAGGGCTCTGCGGCGGCGGATGGGACGATCTGCCGACTGATGCGTCGTCGAGAGATAATACAGCGTCCTCTCCATGATTACGCCGATCGAATGACAATCAATGATTTGGAGAGTCTTCAGGCTGGATCTCTTCCTCACTCGGACGATCTTGCAAGGTGAGCATTGCCCATTTGCATCTCCTTTTCAAAATCTCAGCATGGAACTCACTGGGGTAGCATTCTTGCAAGAGAAGAGGAACACGCATTCGAATGGCTGACTGAGGCGGAGAAGGAGGTTGATACGATCAAGGCACAATTCCGAGACTGAACGATCTGACCTCTTTTGTTCATGGCTGTGTGTTATGTATATTGAATGTCAGGTCGGCATGTTACTACTTTGTTGGAGCTATGGCTTTATTTGCTCATGTGATACAGCTACATTGCCAGGGCGACACTCTGTGTATCTCCGCCAAACCTGCTCGCACGCTGCTCGTTAGCCCTGCGTATAACGCGAGAGTGCGCCGACACCACTCAGCAACTATCACCACAGAGGTATGGCGACAGAACACGTTTTCCCATCTTTTATGGGACTTTGCACTACAGATCTTTATACTATGTACGAGTACATATACTATACCACATGATCCATACTATATCTATATTATCATATCAGATCATATCTGTTCGTCTCTACCCACTCGTCTCATTGCTCCGTCGCTCTCCAGTGACTATGAGTGGGTTCGTGAATTGTTCGTTATTCTTTTATCCAGCCTACGAGCTTGACGATCCTGAGGCTCATCTCATCTATCTCGTACCCCTCCACGCTACTGCCCACTCCTGGCACACACCGTACATCGACACCGAACAAACGGTTCCAGCACGACCTCATAAATCCTCTTCATCAATCCCTCAGTCTCCCTCCCCAATCGCACTCCAGGAAGAGGTATATGCGGAACTTCGAACTTAGCCACTCTAGGCTCCTTCTCTGCTCTTTCCCTCTGTATCCGTCTCAACTCCAATTCACGTTGAAGAATAGGTGGAGTGATCGGTTGAGTATCGGATGAAGTTAGGGATTCTTGACTGATATTGCGCTTTGGTAATTGATCATCGTCTTTGTTCTCGATGGAGGGTGGATGATCGTCTGAAGATCGACGTTTTGTTGCTCTTGGGTTTGATAGAGGTGGGGATTTTCGTTTTCGATTCTGACCAAGTTGATCGGTATCATCATCTTGCACTTGATCATTGGCAAGCGCAGCGTCGAGGGGTGAAGTGCAGCTGGGGTCGATGTGGGGTCCAGTCGAGGTAGGTCCAAGGTTGGTAGATACGAAGACTGGTTCTTGACTAGGTTCCTTCATTTCTACTACCTCCCTCGCCTCTTTTCCTTCCTCGAATGAATCGGCAGCGATACTCGCATGTGACGATTTCCCGTCCTCAACCTCCTCCTCGTCATCATCATCACCATCTTCGACTTCCACAATGAACCCATTTCCAAGTCCTGCCTCCTCGTCGGACACAGAGACAGCTTCGATATCCGGAGACACCCTCCTGTTCCAAATCGGAGCGGAAATAGGGAATGAAACAGGAGCTCGATAAGGTAAACAATGACTCCAAGCATCTTCTGTTCTCAGATATTCCAACATTCCCAATGTCGACATCCGGGTTGTTTTAAGTTGATCGGCATCATATCCACTTGAAACATGTTGCATTACTTTCGCTCGACATGGTTTAATCAATGTCTTGGACATCTGCCTCTTGTACATCTCGTCCAGGTTCTCAAGTAGTGATTGAGGAGGTAGGAACGAATCTCTATCGTTTCGAGTCATAATATCGTGTGAAAGCTTTGATTGATCGTAAGGTCTATTTGTAGTTTGGAGGATACCTACCGGAAGGCGTGCTTGTGCGATTATATGTTGACGGGAGTCGATGAGGTGTAAAGTGGGATGAATGATAGCTTCAACTTCATCTGATGGTAATACCCAGTATCCGGATCTGATACGATCTCGGACCCAGCGATATATTGCTGCCTCTTGACCTGCCTCTATCCACTAGTCGTCAGGAATAATCCACCCAAAGAGTGATTAGATGGTTACGTACAAATTGCCGGATATCACATAATTGTAGATCGCTATCGTCCTCGAATTCTAGATCATCGTCCTCATTCCAATCTTCGTATAACTCGGTCATTTCTTGGAATATTCCTTTCATGATGTCGGGTATGATTTGGCTAGATTCATCGAACAACATTTGAACCAGTCGAAGTCTTTTCAACCTCATTTCCTCTGTTTCGTATCGTTGTTCAAGGACATAATGGCGTTTAATCTCATTCTCGCACCGTTGTAATTCGATCAAGAGCGGTTGAAGCGGTCTGAGATCCGTGTGATGGTTGAGCCATGCTTCCCTGACGGCCATTCGAGCAGTTTCGATAGCATTGTATTGACCAAACGACATGTATTCAATAGCTTGTACAGTGTGGAGCACTGGAGTTATTTGGTCGCAGGGTCTCCCTCCTCTGGCGCAAACGATCATTTCCTTCACGATATGGAGAACGAGAATCGCGTGTCGACATTCATTACAGACGATCGGATTGCTGAAATATCGTCCCTTTTCATCCACATCCTGAAGTCGGACTTGAAGAATCACTTGTTCTTCCGTGAAACTGCCCGGATTCTCCTCTCTCAAGCAACATGAGCAGTATTTGCTTCGGTGCCGGTGACATGTTGGGATCGCGCCGAGATGATTGGACCACGAGACCAACTTCTTTTGAGCTGGATAGAGACCTAATCGATTCGGGTGATTCAGGCGGCATGGCAGGCAGACTTCGAGTGTCAAGCTTCGAGCTCGGTGGAATAGACTTGGGTATGAAGGGGTAGATGGGGTCGTGCGTGATGAACGTAAGTCGGCGACGGTTGAGGTATGGACTTTGGATGGGTCGAGAGTGAGCGTATACTCTGGCCAGAAGGTATGGGAGTCCACTGTACATGAGTCAGCATTTGGTATTGGTAGGCCGGTCGCCACTTACCGCCATATCTCCAACCTCTGGCAACTTGCCGCATTTTACATAAATTCATCCTCTTTGAGATCATCTGTGCAATCTCTTCCGCTCCAGGTTTATTGATCCACGCGTCCTGAAATGTCCAGTATAGTTCAGTATCCTCGACGACATGATCCATGATTTTGCTACAACATCAGCCAACGCGTTTAAACATCACGAGAGACTTACTGAAGAACGTTATTTGGCAGACCGTCCCATCCGCGGGTACCTTTCCCCAGCCTACCTCCTCCAAGCGCCTTATTCTTCACGCCTGAGATTATGTTCTCGATGGTTCCAGCACTGTTGGATCGAGATTCTGTGGTGCTGGTCGCGTTGGACGAGGCGGCGAAGGGGTGTCGTTGATTGGACCAGCCGATCAGTCTTGCTTGATTTTTTGCGGATTCCGCATTTTCGATTGAAGGCATTATGGTGATATACCTCCTACTGATTCCAGTACGACAGGGGGTAAGGAGTATATTGTGTATGTCTACAGGAGACATAGGACAAAGACACAACTTGACAACCAAAGACAACGAGATATGCGGGGGAGCATCCGGGGTAATCAGGATAAGCTTAAGACGGATTAGGCGTGCGCTTCTTGGGTTTGGGGAAGAACGTGGCACGCACGCCTAATCTGCATACACAAGAATCAATCAACCGCGTCTAGTATTGCTCATCTGTAATACATTATGTCGTCTGCATGGCCACCACAGCTCAAGTAGGTCAATGAGGGCGGCGAGAAATGACTACCGAGCTGACAGGAAAGGGCGTGGGTCCAAGAGTGCTTAGCAAAAGCGACGCCCGCCAGCAAGAACGCTGTGAACGAAGAGCTGAAGCAGGTTAGTATCTGGTCTGGCAGTCCGTGACCCAGACTGACATGCCTAGATACTGTTCCGAGCTCACGCAGATCAATCGATCAATACGACGGACTGGTCCAAGGTCGAGCTACAAGCGTCAGTCCGCCAAGGGAGTGAACCACAGTGTCAGCTAACAATCCAGCTTGAAAGCGCAAACAGCTCGGACGACTCATGTTCCAGTACCGGTTTACAAGCCACCACCGACCTATAATCCGACTGCTGGACCATCAAACCCAACTCTAGCTAATCACTACCTGTCGCCAGCGGTCAAAGTAGAGTCATCGCCCAAACAAGCCAAAAAGACCAAGAAGCAGAAAAAGTCAGTCCAGCCATCACCTTGGAGCTCAAAGCAAAACTGACGAACAGGAACGATGGATCGTCATCATCTTTTCCTACACCATACTACTTTGAATCCGCAGCTGATACGGAAGCCCTAGCCCGCCGTGCGGCTAGATTTCAAGCGGCTACCCCTACTCAAAATACCCAGAATATAGGGCTAGGTGGATGGTTCGGTGACGATGGGGATAATATGGGACCGGTCCCAGGTCAAGTGAACAAGGGCAAGATGAGAGGTAAAGGAGCATTCGGATACGGAGCAGCGGAAGTGATGGAAGTCGATCCGGTAAGTCCCCTTACAACATCGAGAAACGGGCTGACGTCCAGAATGTGATAGACTGGGACAAACATACGATTAAAGGAACAAGCACGAAATTGGAAAAGTCTTATCTCAGACTAACATCAGTATGTGTCTCTCGATCTTTTTGATAAAGATAAGACTAATTTGCAGGAACCCTCACCAGCTGACATTCGACCGTTACATATTCTTAAAGAAACGTTGCAACTTCTGAAACGGAAATGGAAAGATAATCATAATTACGCCTACGCCCTAGATCAGTTCAAGTCAATGCGACAGGATCTAACGGTAAGTATCTCCACTTGATATAGTCTCAGCCTCACCCAATATCCCTTGCACTTGCTGTGCTGATATCAGGTACAACGTATAAAGAATGAATTCACGGTGGAGGTGTACGAGATACATGCTCGTATAGCACTAGAAGCCGTATGTGAAATCTCCCACGTTTCCGTATGGGTGACTGACCAGATAGAAAGATTTGGGCGAGTATAATCAGTGTCAAACGATGTTGCGCCAATTATACGAATTGGGCCTAAAAGGCCATCCACAGGAATTCCTCTCTTATCGAATCATATACCTACTCCATACGCGGAATCGTTCAGGTAAGTCCTCTCTCATGACCACATATGCAGAGTGGTCAACATACTGACTGAGTAGATATGGCAGCTCTTTTAGCTCAACTTACACCTGCGGAAAAATCCGATCCAGGGGTCCATCATGCTCTTCAGGTTCACGCAGCATTAGCAACTTCGAATTACGTTCGCTTCTTCCGGTTATTCAATCACGCCCCTAATATGTCGGGATATATCCTTGATCATTTCGTGGAGAGGGAACGGATGAGCGCCTTGACCATCATGTCTAAAGCGTATGTCTTATTCTTTCTCCTTCATCCCATTTCCCCGTTCCTTTATTCCTTCGCCCTTTGCAAGAACAGTTTGAATCGTCCTGGCAGGCTTGGAGCTGATCAATAGGTACATGACCCTAACGTTACCTTACCTGACGCAAACCCTCTCCTTCGATTCCGATGCCGAAACCGACTCATTCCTAGACAACCATAAAATAGCAACATATACCTACCCGCCCGCTCCAGTACAGAATGGACCTTGGAAATCAATAAAGGTTCTACCGCCAACCCCACTCGAAGATCGGGTATGGGATTGCAAAAAGGCCCATGCGGGGTGTGTTTTGGGGATGAACAAGTATCGGGTTGTTGATCTGAAAGGACAAGTTGATTAGGTGAGTATGCCCAGTGAAACCGGGATCGGCGACTTGAACGAGGTAATTTCTTTTTGTTCTTCTTCCACCCAGTTTGGGACTATTTCGTTGTCGTTTCTTCGGTATCTTGGAGAACAGTAAACCAACATGTGTCGTCGACGTACTATGCATGCTCATGTATACACGCCTTTGACCAGAACCACAGGTCACTCACCTACTAATTACCCATCAGGATGGTTCAGAGGCCTTCTATCAAGCCTCTCGAGTCGTGATGGCAGGTTCTGGTGTTTCCATGCTTCTTGCAAATACGGAGTGGGACCCTTTGTCTTGAAGAAACCTTTCATAAGGCGCACCGAGGGATTCTGCGCCCGTCAAGGGTCACATCAGAGGGTCCTCAGCGTCTAAACTCTGGCCTCCCTTCGATGTGGACACCATGAGCTTTTCCTCATATCGGAGAGAGATGGCGTAAGGGCACAAAGGTAGGCATGTGCTAGTCCCTGACAAGTCCTTTTATCGCTAGGAGGCAATGATCATCCATTGATGAAGCGGACAGGGGTTTCCGATGAAAGGTTGAAAGCCAATGTGGTGTACTGTACTGTGAAATATTCATACCCCAGCACCTTCCATCGCTATATCTTTCCACTCTTTATCTTCAATATCTCAAATTCAATCTATCATCGGTCACACAACAACAAACATACTTCAGTCTTCCTCTTTCGTATCGACTCTCCACAACTACAGTATGAGTGAACCCTCAATACCCTCGACCCTCAAGTCCAGCGAAGGTTTGCCAAGCTTGGCGGAGGGAAGCCAAGACGGGCCAGAACCTCGCTCATCGTCCCAGACATCAAGCCAACAAGAGCGAAAGGAACGACGAGATTCGGAGGAAGAATATGACCGCTTGAATGCCGCAGAGACACGATTCAAACTCGATTACACACAAGGCAGATTTACTGATGAGTATGAAACACGAATCAAGCCGGGGGACCTAGACGCCATAGGGCTGCAAGCTTCCCGGCTTCAGCTTGCAGAAGCCTCACAAGCCATTGAGCTCACTTATGTTGGACTCGAACCGAGAGACAGGGTATGTGCGAATGGGATAGAGAATCGATATACGAGATCCGCTTGAGTCACTATACAGTACGCTTGATTTTGTGAGCTGAAGCAGCGATGTAGTCGACGAGCTATGAACAACAGTATCCTCAGCGATTGTGATACTGCACTGAATCGTATGAGAATGTTCAACGTCAACCAGGGCATCAAGAGTGCGTGGGGTGACGAAAAGAATGAGCCGATGAACTGGGGTACAGCGTTGTGGAAGGCGAAGCAACACCCGAATTTCGGAATGATTTCAATGTCCCCTACAGAATACGATCGAGAACATACAGAAGGAACGACGCAGGGTTAGGGGAAAGACAACTGTAATTGTATCGCAGACCTGTAGTATAGATAGTAATCAACTTTCTACCACCGTTGTGTATAAGCTACGTCGATGTATTGTACATGTCTATACATCACCACTCCGAGATACTGTGCGATATCAGACCCAAGATTGGCCTCGATATGACCAGCGGTGGTGCATCCATGCTTGCGGAATCTGAATTGACCTGCGCTTTGAAACGCTATGACTCTAGCAGACTGTACCGGCGAGCTATGATATTTCTCGGATGTTCACCATGTTCCACACTCAATGCGTGTCAGAAGACGCCCGAAACACAATACTGGCTCTCATTACGGCAACATATCGCAGTAAATCGTAGCTGGACAACCTTTGCTCAACTCGTATGACAAGAAATCAGAGCTCCGTGAGAAGCAGTTCTAATTCGGTACTTTTGTTTGCCCGTCCACATTTGCTGGCAACTTCGAGTTAGTCGATTAAGAAACGTGTGACCCTGGACCCCGACCGGTTCCTTTGATCAGAACACCGAGTGGTGCTATGAGAATTGTTCACAGCCCTGACATCTCCTTTTCACAGCCAATTGGCAGTTCTCACCTAATTAATGGGAGTCAATTGACTTGCATCGCCATTCTCCCAGCTGAGCTGGAAATTCGCCACCTAAGAATAACTGAAGGTTCAGGTAATATGGTATCAATTCACATATCCAATCGAGCATCAATCAAACATTTCGGACCGAATTACAATGCCTCAAGAGACCCCTCAAGATACACCGAGCAACCTGGGTCGTACGGACGATGCTCTGACACAGACTGTGGCGACCAAGCTTTTTGAAGACACCTCAAAGCTGTCAGTCATCCTCAATTGTTTTCCGGAATATGCGAAAACAACAGGACCTGCCTCGGAAGCATATAACCGCTGGGAGCGGAACCCTACGGATTTTGTATCAGCTCGCAAGTATATCCGGGGTCTCTTTGTCGGGGTTGCCGATTCGTACGAGCTCACCCAGGATACGAGGTTTGGGCTATACCGCAAATCATGCTTGCAATGCATCTCGTTTCTGGAAGAGGGGAAGCCAGAGCAGGCGTGAGCTCATCTTAATTCTGAAAACAACGGAAGATGGCTGATATAATTTAGGTCGGAAGTCTTGTTCAACAGCTGGATCAACGAGATGGGGGCATTATCCTATGTGCATAATAAGACAGGTCAAAGCCAGGGTGGCTGATAGCACGACACGCTAGCTTTGGCGCCGATGTACAGTTTTTATGTCAGAGAGTGATGATGTATCTAAGGTGAACATGCATACTAGTTGGAGTGACTCGGTTTGATGATGCTCCCGAGGATACCAGATACAGCATTGCCACCTCCGTTGATTGAGAAAGAAAAGTCTTTGGTACTGCAGGCAGACTTCGGCCCAGTAGGTTTGGGATTTTGGCGTCTCCTTTGGAGTGCTTGCAAAGCAAAGCAGTCATGAATGAGCTTGAACGCTCTTCACATTGTCTTGGATGGAGTGAGCGGAAATGTCCATGCAACACGCCGATATTGAGTCGGGCTCTTTTGTGCCGCCAATCCTTTCACTTGCCGCACCAAGGGGTCCTGCCCCTTTTGTGGGTGACATGAGGGGGTCTTCGGGCTCTCCCTCATCATACCTTTCACATGTACACCAAGTGCTCTTCCCCTCTTCAGACTAACAAGACAAAGGATAACTGTTCAAACTTCAAAGAATACCCTGAAGACCTCCTTGGAGAATGCGTTGGCTTCCTTTGACTAGCCGCGCCATGGGGAGAAATCCTGGGCCTATGTAGCCTTCTTGCCCAATATACTGCGTGCATACTAGGTATATATACCTCTCAAAAGAAGCAATCCGCTCTCTCACACCCTCCAACTACTCACAAATCAGCACGGCCCAGTATCACCAATATCGTAATGGACAACAACACAGATACTGCCCAATCCTCCTCATCCGATCTTCTCTCCGGGGTAGGCAATCCATCTCTATATATACCCAGACCCTTTGAGTTCGAACAACAAAGCTTGTACGATAATATACGAAAAGGTCGGATCGGACAACAGTCCAGGGCGAAGGGAAATTTAGCATATTCTTACTTGGATACAGCGACAGCAATCTCGAAAAAAGTCACCAAGTTACGGCGAGAAATCTCCCGCTGTCTCGACCTGAACAATGGTAAATCGGTCACCCGAAGCGATCTTCTCGAGCACATTGCCCAGCTGGATCACTGCCGGAGCTGCTATGAGTTTGGCTATACGATGAATGATGGCATGATGACAAAAGAGAACGAGAATGAATACTATCAGACCAAAATCCAGGAGCCGACCGATGAACAATTTGCAGCGTGAGTAGCCTATGATCCGTTGTCAAAGAGTACATCAGTTGACACGACATCCCAGGCGTACACACGTGCTTTGGCAAGGCCCGAGATTGTGCGAAGAAGCCGAAGCATTGATCGATGGATACGTAGAGGAGGTCAGGAATCAAGGTACACCCACTGCAGCTGCTTCTGGTGCAGCTAGGACTGTTAAGGCATCCACCCAGGAGCGTCCAGTCTATGACCCGGCTAGAGACTGGCCCATACTGACTTAATGGAACAGCGCGTCAACGTACGTACAACTCAGCATATGTATACAACTTGAAGGGATACTTCGCATTGATTTCTTTCCGAAGTAATGCCAGTCCATATATAGAGACTGTCTCAAATCGGCGTTTGAATAAATATGAGGCTTGGCCGAAGAATGTTCACTCGTCGCAATCGATCTATGACTGCCATTCATCACTTCAGCGGATCTTTTTCATGGGTGAAACATTCCCCTTTCCTCTGACATCGACAAGTCCCTACATATCAATTGAGCTACACCGCGTTCAGTGGCGAATCGCATTCAGGCTAGCTCCTTAAATGATGCTCGCTGACACTGCCGTACGCAACTGGGCGGTCTCTCGGAAAGTCTCTCGCCGCGATATCCCAATGGGAACTGTATCGGCGAGCAAGAGGGCCGGTAATTCTCTCGAGTATCGGACCTTGTGTAGCACGCACAAGATACTAAATCATTGGTTAGAAGCCGCATTGCGCAGTGCAGGAGCAATGAAAGTTGAGTCGTCGGCCTTTGAAAGAGCATTACATACAGAAGACTATTCCGCGGTTAAAAGTATATCCCAGCTGATATCCCCATATTTCCATGAACCGACCACGACCCATTTCCCCTACGCGTTACAGCAGATCTGGTCCATCTCCGGTGTCACATAGCCTGCCCATTTTGCGCAATCTCCGACTAAATCCAAAGCTGCATCCTCGAATTGGGCACCCGGAGAGGTGTTGGTGAAGCGTCCATTACAAATCTGTGCACCTTTGAGATAACAGAAGTGGTTTCCGAAAACGGCTCCCAAACAAGTATCCGTGCCGTCTGTTTATATCGTCAGACATCTCTAACTCATAATCTCCCACAAATGCGTGGCTTACCGGAACTGATATAGTCTGTACAGCGCTGAACACAAGTGGCTTCGGTTTGATCCGTTGAGTGATATGGATTTCCGGGCAGATCATTGGTGTACATATCCCTTGTCGTCAACACACCTCTTTCAGGCTAGGGTCAGGTGGAGCACTTACCAATTCTGATACCTGGCATAACCCATCCTTCCTGTCTCTGACTCCCCTGGGATAGAACACGATGGGTATGGTCTTCCACTTGGCTGCAGATCACTCCGCTTACAGCTTTCATCTAGCCGTTTGATCAGCTCCAACCGCTTGCTAAACTTCTGCCGTCTGACGATTTGTTGGGAAGTCGTTTGGCGGTGATTGGTCGGAGTACCTCGCGATGCTGTCGTGTTAAGGCGTTGAAATCTGACGGACGGCGAATCACCCATCAGGCGTGGAGCGGCATCTGCTGGACGAAGTAGGATGATCAAAGCCAGAATCAAGACCCGGTAAAGCGAGGTTGTACACATTTCGTCAATTCACGAGGGTTGGGCAGATGATAGAGAGGGGGTAGTGGAACTGGTCGTCCAGATGTCATATCCATATCTGTGCGCCTGCCGAATGGGTGACATTCTCAGATACCGGTTGTCGCTGGAACCAGGGTATGACAGATGGATCTACCGCCACGTCGGGGGGGGGAAAAACATCGATGTCGTATCCCGATCTACACACACATCGTCCCGTGTTCCAGAAAAGCCACTAAGGCTTTCATGTATCTCCCTCTTCAATTCGATATCTCGCCGACGAGGAGATGAAGGTGTGGGACGTTAACTGGTAATAGGAATACAGTGATTCCGTAATCAACATTGCCAAGAATTCCCGACCGTCCCTGGTCCTTTGGCTACAGCCATTGGGTGACATATCGTCATATCCTGACAAAAATTACGATACACCATGGCTCAGACCATCGTCAATATGTGTACCTGTTTGATGACATGTGTACCTTTTCAATGACGATTGGTGGATGACAGATGAGACTGAAACGCTAGAAGACTAATCCCTGGAATGCATTTGTTCCGGGAATCGGAAGTGGCGTCCGGCTTTTTCTTCAAAGAAACCCTGATCGCCATGGCTTCCAAGTCCCTTCACCATTGGGTTCCTGGTCCCGGAATAACGGTACAATGCGATCATCAAGGCACAGATACTATGTTGAGGCTGCTGACCATGATGACAGTTGCTCCGAAGACTTCACACATGATTTACGAGATTGTCGCGCCATGCTAGCCACCCTGTTCACCAGTCAACGTCATGGGGGTCATGTCTGGTAATCGCCCGACGCCGCATGCGTATGATGTATGGCTGGAACCACTCGACCCGAGAATTCGGGATTAGTGCACTGGCTTGCCCCTTGTTTCTGAAGTCCCCGGGGGCACTGCTCGGTCACGACATGGCGCTTTTAGATCATCTAGGTCATCATCGAATCTCAGAGCAGTCCAATCTGTTCTCAACAGATTGTCAGTGACGTGTGAACCGATACCTCACCTGATCTATACTCTCCTCGATCAGAACAACCGGAACTGACCGGAACCAAGGCCTTCTAGACTCGAAAGCGTGTCCCGAGGTTTCAGTCCCAGATATGTCAATCTAGACAGCGACTCAGTTCTGCGACACATCACTCGTATCAGATCAGCCGTGCTATAACCAGCTTACCAGCGATACTACAGGCTAAACACCGGGGACGGGTAAACGATTCAGAAACAAGGAAGGCATGTCTGTGACCTTCCATTGTTGGTCGGAGACTAGAAGAAAAGTCCGCTCAGTTGAGTGCTGTACAGGCATGTACAGACCTCGCCTTTTCTCTTGTTTTATCACTTCATTCTCACGATACTTCCGCGTTCGATATCCCTCAGTTTAACATCATCATGAATCCTGACAATGACACCCTGATGGGGGCAATTGGCGGTCCCCCTGATACCGATGAAGTCACTCAAACCAATGATACGGCTGTAACAGTCGCAGGGCATATCGCCTCGGCTGAGCTCTTGGATCCTCAGCACAATACTGGAGGGAGTATCGCAGATCAAGCGGAACGAATATCTGCTAGAACGAACGACCTATCACTGGCCATCTGTACTCTCGCTGTCGGGACTTTCAACTCTCTTTACGCCTGTAACCAAGTACAGGAGATTCAGAACCATTTGAGAGGATGGGAAACCAATCCGGCTAATCTGGAGCACCCGCAGACCGTGGTCAGCTACCTGAACAAGTTCTTGGTTTGGAACACCGGTACCCCATTCGAATCTGAAGTGCCTATTACGGCCGTCAAGGACCAGGTTGATGGTATCACTCTGGCTTTTGAGCAGTTCCAAACAGAAGAGCTCGATGCTTGGTGAGAATGGAGAACTCCACTTCAGTACGATGCTGCACTGTATGCTGACGATCATCAGTGAGCAGACTATTGCCGCTACTGAGAAGTATCGCGATGAGGTGGCAAGATGGGGGACTGGCTGGAAAGCCTACAAGGCCAGTGGGCTTCTGCCTAGCTTGGCCATTACCAAATAGGGGGATTGATGATTCATCAGGCTTATGCTGGCTGTTTTCTGCAGAGATCGTAGGGAGGTGAATACGGCGATTTTATACCAGGTATACGAGTAAGTAAGTCGATACTATTGTGGGGTGGTATTGAGCCTGTGTGATGGAATCCAGGGCCAGAGAAGACACACCTTACTATCGATCAATCACGATGATCGAAGCTTCATTCCGTTTGATGATGTAGCTGTACTGCAAGTGTTGATCAACCTGACGAGGATATCCAAAGATTTTGCCGTCAGGTACAGCAATCTGATACATAGATATACAAGTACTGCTTCAGTAGGTCCAGAGGTCCTCGTGAACGATTTGACCTGCTGGTCGACTCATATTGAGGAGAGGTTTATCTGCTCCATGTCGCTCCCAGCAACGTATTAGGTTATCACAGAGACGGTAGATGACAGTGGGCACAACCCGAGAAGTTCACCGAGTCCCAGGGTTGACCTATTTCCCCACTACCCAAACACTGCAATCTCACAACTCATGCTATACCATGCCCCTCATTCGGATTTGATGAGTACTGTAGTTGGCCAATCACTTCTACCTTAAGAGTTCCTGCGAATTTTGGCCAATGGAGCCAGTCCCCTCCGGTTTCCAGAAAATGTCGCCCAAGTCGTCTTGTGATGTGACACCTCTGAGACATGCCGCGGTTATAGAGCTCCTTCTGGTCAAAGGACCACATAGAAGGCTTCGATGCTGATATCCCCCCACGAAATCAACCCCCTGGAGGTCACCGAGGATAGCCTTTCCCACCACCGTGCACTCCTTTCAGATACAGCTCCTAGGGCTATAACGCCTGAACCGCGCCCGACCTGGAGGCTGCGAGATTCGCGGCTCCTGCCAGTCCTTAGCTATGGAGGAGATCGCCCTTTCATTCATCCTTTCAGATCCTACTCCTAGGACTGCAATGCCTGAATCGCGTCCGGCCTGAAGGCTGCATGATCTGCAGCCCCTGTCTGTCTTTTGATATCAGGGAGAAGGTGTCCTTCCATCTTGTAGTCATTACTCATAGAGGAAATACCCTTTCATCGATCTTTTCACCTACTGCTCACAGGACCGCAAGGCGTGGACCATGTCAGGCTTGAGTGTCGTTTCATCATGAAGGCTCATGAGGTTTCAAGAGCTGAATGGATGGACTTGACATTGGGACTAGAAGTAGGAGTAATGGGGAATCGCCCTCTTCTCAGCAACTCCTACCTTTTCGTTTGACAATATCGACATTCTTGTCATTTCCCCCCGCTTCCGATTTCACATCAGTGTAGAAAGATAAGCAGCACGAACCTCGCCGTTCCAATCGATCACATATCGCCACACCCTTCACCATGTCTGACGATGCTTCCGACTCTGACTCTGATCGTTCTGTCGGTGAGGCTCGGAACGCTAGACTTGATCAACTCATCAAAGTTGGGCTAAGTCCAGTCGATACAAGCGGCGCAGCCTTCAAATACGAACGCAGAGGGTTCGAAGACAGCGAAAATGCCGCCACCGAGGGAGCTCGATCTGTCCCAGAAAGTCAGCCACAGTTTGACATCAGCTTGCCTGGCGCCCAAAAGACTCAAACTCCCGAAGGTAGTCAGCCATCTTTCGGAGGGTGTCGAGCACAGCCCAACAGTACCTGGGACAACACCCCAGGGGCTTCACGTTCTCAAGGAAGTCCGGGAGGTGTTCCTCACTCAACATCGTCTCTCCACCCCCAGCCTCCGATAAAGCCGCCTATCCGTGAGCATGGGAACGGCGTCGACGAATTGGCGGTACCACTAGACGCCGATCCATTCGATTTACCGGGCCAAATGACGGCGATGAAGACTGTAGCTGACGAGGACGATATCCGCAACCGGAAGAACCTCTCCGAGCTCAGTGCCATGCAGAAATCCCATGGTGGACAAGGGGGGGAGGAAGCGGAACATCTATGGCAGATGGTTTCCGGCACCATGGCGAGATTGGAGAATTTGAAGAAGCAGTATGCAACGGGCATTTTCTCCTCGGGAGACATAGCTCTAAAAGAGTCAGTCATGTTGACCTTCGCGTCTGCTACGAGCTGACGCGAATGCAGATGGACTGTCTTCGTGCACCAGAGTGAAATGTCAAATCTCAGCGCACGTGAACAGTTAAGGGCAGCCGCGTGGAAAGGATGGACTGCTAATCCAGAGAAGGCTCATGAAGAAGTTGTGGGTGTATCTGAGATGTCGGAAGAAGAGGGGAGACGATGATATGTGAATACGAATTGGGGATGTGTATACAAAGGCACAAGGTCTAACGAGGCTAAGTGTGTGCATGTATCTTGTGAAGTGCGACTGAACGGAGCTTAAGAAAACGTACTCTATTGGTCACTGTCGATCTCATCCCGTTTGTGTATGCAGTATCGTCTTACTTCTTGAGGAAAGATCCACTGCCTGCTACGAAGATCAGAACTGGATAAAACAGATCATTTCGAGGATCAGGTTTCGCAGATCTTCCAAAAGTAGACTATCTGAACCTCTTAGTCGGCGGAGTGTTGTCCAATTCTCAGGTCTGACGGTCACTGTAACCGAATAAAGACCTTGTGAGTCCAAGGCTGAACCCAAGCAAACACTAACTTGGTTTACCTCCATACATAATTCCTATACTACCTACTATCAATCCTCGTCCTTTAAATACATGCACCTTATATCCCTCCTTACATTTTCCTCTCCAAACATCCTGCCCTTCACCTCGGTCGAGGGAATAGCTACAGAGACCTACTCGCAGGTGGTGACGGTGTAATCGACAGTCTTGTCCTTCTGACCTGCGATCTTGGGCTGTGGGTCAGCGTCATTCTGGGGTGATCGTTGTGCAGTGGGGTAGCCCAGCATATGACTGAGATGGGAAGATGGTCTCCCACTTTGACGTTGACGATGTGATGTCGATGTGGGTGGGGATACGATAGGTAGGAGTGGATAAGAATAGGGGATATCAACGAACCTTAAAGTCGAGGTAGACCAACTAAATCGTCAGCATCAAACCAAACCAACTCCACCAAGACCTCTATCACCTCTATTGAGGCTCAAGAGGCCCTACTTGACTCACCTCTCCCTTCTCCGGAGTCCACTGTCCATCGGTATCCCTATAATAAACAATCTCATTACTACCCGCATCCCTAACTTCAGCCGTAGTATGACTCAAAGCTCCATCAGTCGACCATTTGATTTCATAACAGGTAGATTTGGTAACTAGGAATGGTTTGGTGCATCGAGTATCTTTGTTGTCGTCGATACATTTTCCGGGGGCGTAATCTAGGACATGGCCTGATGCGATCTTGGATGCTGTGAGTCAGCGACGAGCGAGTGACGACATGACGAAGTCATTGAGGAGTGAGCGTGGGGTGTGATTGAGTTGAATGTGCGGTCAAAGAGAGGGTCAGGGAGTGATTGGTACCATTGAGTAAATAATGAGGTGGATCGTGCTGAGAAGGTGATAGATGAGGGAGCTGATCGGAACCAATGACCATCATCACTTGAACGAGCTACTTCACATAGTGTGGTAGACCAGAATCCGATGATATTGGAGGAGTCGAGGGGATTAAAAGGAAGGCAGGAGGTAATATATGTTGTATGAGAGATAGAGAGGTTGGTGGCGAGTTCCAGATAACCCCTCCACCCCACCGATCAACCAGGACCAGAAGTAGGAGCAGGCGTAGGAGCAGGAGTAGAAGTAGGGTAGGATGTAGCCAGTCCACGAACCAGTTCAACATTGTCATCAACATCCACTCAGGAGAGAGTCGAAGTGGTGACAGAGGATACGCCAGGAAAGGAGTAACGGAAGAACGATAAGAAGGAGAAACCAACGTACGACCTTTAAGCATCTCTGGCATTCCAGTAAGAGCCAATCCAGCGGCCATGATTGAGTTTACACTAGGGATGTACATTGTTGTTGTTGTTTGTTGGTGTTGTTAAGAATTAAGAGGTAGTATAGATGAAAGAAAGAGACACCAACGTGTCGCCCTTTGTACTTCCATACTCTCACACTCTCTCTCTACTACCCGGCGATCAATGACGTAGAGTATGATGTATTACCAAGTGGGGGAATTTAACCCATGGGGTAATTTCACTATAGGTACGGGTACCGGGTGCTATTGCTACACTTTGCCATGCTATCCTGTAGTATCCTATCTCATCCTCTCAGGTTCATGGACGACAGCACGAGTACCGGTAGACTTGGATACTGTATACATATTTTGAAATAAAACCCATCTATTGTATTTGAACCATACTTATATCGAGAAACTAAATGAACTGATAAGTGGAGATTGTATCGAACGGATCTAAACCCTACACGCTACTGTCCATGTCTACGTCCATATGAATCCACATCGCGTTCCCGCCCAACTTCCTAATCAGTACCGATCTCCAGTACCAGATCCCTGATACCAGGTACACACGTCTCCCCTATCCCATATCCATACTGTGGCAGAATCTCATTTCGACCACTTGGCCGTCAAACCCATCCCATCTCTTAGACCAGAAACTACGCTTGACCATCAACTTCCATCTTCATTCCCCCACCACTGTGATGTCCATGAACAGGACTCCCACCTCTACTCCTACTAACCTGAGCCTGAGCTTGAGCCTGGGCTTGAGCTTGCATCTCTCGAATCTGATTCAATTGCTGCTGTTGCTGCTGCTGTTGTTGATGCCCAACTCCAATCGCTCCAATACTCATTCCATGTCCCAAACCATGATGACCATGTCCCATCGGCGCCAATTTATGCTGTCCCTGTCCCTGTCCCTGAACAGGTGGACTAGTAGCTTTAGTCGACGGACTCGAGGAAGCCGAAATAGGAGTCATGTTGAATGCGTTCCTAACACTATGTGCTAAATTCGAAGAATGGTGACTATGACTACCATGTCCATGACCATGGTGTTGTCCATGATGTCCATGATGGGAATGAGTGGTAGGTGATCCAGCTCGAGAAGTACTTGGTGAATGAGTAGTAGATCCCGAATTCGATAATGAATAAGATAAACTTGGTGCTGTTGAATTATAACTGGTGGATGAATTAGGAGGAGGTAACATTCGATCGGAATGACTTGGTGGTGGTGGAATAGCTGATGAATTCAATATATCCTCAACGGTCTGCCTTGGCATGCCTCCTCCTCCAGATAACGATCGTGCGAGATCAGGAGGTGACATCCTGTGCTTGTTGGAATTGGCGGGATGTAAATGTGGCGAATTGGGTACAGAGAAGTGGGCATGATTGATATTAATTCCTGAATTACTGTGCGA
>Ga0308160_10001459_pt1 | contig 32981 bp, 23 predicted proteins | sample PhyFR1_FD_201036 | JGI IMG/M metagenome (GOLD analysis project Ga0308160, IMG submission 201036) | Phyllosphere microbial communities from UC Gill Tract Community Farm, Albany, California, United States - DLSLF.R1 | ecosystem: Host-associated > Plants > Phyllosphere > Unclassified | place: USA... | reverse complement strand
TCGCGTTATAGCAAATCATCAGGAAGACCCAAATATGGCACATCACTTGCTTAAGCATTGATAAATCTAAATAAGCCATTTACCAAACTCAGGACGACAAGAAGAAAATATGATGCAAAATTTACAGTCAATAATGGAAACACTCAGCGGATGGGTTTGGGGTCCATATATGCTGGTACTGATCGTGGGTACCGGTGTATTTCTCACATTCCGTCTCATGTTCTGGCAATTTCGTATGCTGCCTTTGGCCTTTAAACAGGTTTTTGGCAAGCATCACCAAGCTAAATCACACCCAGGAGATATTTCACACTTTGCCTCCCTGATGACAGCACTCTCTGCCACCATTGGTACCGGCAATATCGCTGGTGTTGCAACAGCATGCGTTCTGGGTGGTCCCGGTGCTGTGTTCTGGATGTGGATGACGGCTTTATTTGGTATGGCAAGCAAATATGGTGAAGGCGTATTGGCTGTCAAATATCGCGTTAAAAATGAAAATGGCCTGATGTCCGGTGGACCGATGTATTACATCGAAAAGGGCTTAAAGTGGAAATGGCTGGCGCTGATTTTTGCGTTCTTTGGCACAGTGGCTTCTTTTGGTATTGGCAGTTCAGTACAGTCCAATACCGTGGCACTTGCGGTGCAAAACAGTATGGGCATCGAAACCTGGATCACCGGCGTTGTGATTACCGTTTTCTCGGCATTGGTGATTTTAGGCGGTATTCGATCAATTGCTAAAGCAGCGACCCTTATTGTGCCTATTATGGCGATTGGCTATGTTGCAGGTGGTCTGATCATTATCCTCACTAACCTTGAGCTGGTAATACCTGCCCTGGAATTAATCTTTAAAGATGCCTTTACCGGTGAAGCGGTTGCAGGTGGTGCTATTGGTGCCGTGATTCGTTACGGTGTGGCACGTGGTGTCTTCTCGAATGAAGCAGGTATGGGTTCTGCACCTATTGCAGCTGCAGCGGCAAGAACCGACCATCCTGCACGTCAGGGTCTGGTTTCAATGACCGGGACATTTATTGACACCATCATCGTGTGTAGCATTACCGGTATTGTCTTGGTGATGGGTTTCATTATGGCCGGCAATAGTTTTGGAAGTGAAACCGGTGCCGTGCTGACGACGCATACTTTTGATCAATTATTGCCAGGTGTGGGCGGTTGGCTGGTTACCTTCGGTATTATTTTCTTTGCCTATTCCACTATTTTGGGTTGGTGTTATTACGGTGAAAAATGCTGTACTTATATTTTCGGAGAAAAGTACGTACTGGCATATCGGGTGATTTATATCGCTTCAGTCTTCATTGGCTGTATTGCGACATTGGATCTGGTCTGGTTATTCGCAGATACATTCAATGGTTTGATGGCAGTTCCAAACTTAATTGCACTGTTATTGCTTTCTAGCGTGATTGTGAAAGAGTCAAAAGATTTCATTGCCAAGCGCAAGTCAGGCGAACTGTATTAATTCAAGTTTTTTATCACTCTCAATAAGCCACCTGAACGGTGGCTTTTTTATTTGCATCTAGCGCTGTATGCTGTAGCCAGTTTTTAATTTTTGTATATTTCAAATAAAAAATATGGCCAAAGCGAAAAGTGTTTATCGATGTGAACAATGTGGTGCTGACCATCTAAAATGGGCAGGTCAATGTAGTGAATGTGGCGAATGGAACAGTCTGACCGAAGTCAGCATTGCACCTGCCGTGACTCATCGCGCGCAACCGAAAATAGGGGGCGGTTATGCAGGTCAAGTCGCCAATATCACCACCTTAAATAAAGTTTCCGTTTCACATGAATCACGCCTAGCGACCGGCATTAGTGAATTCGACCGTGTTTTAGGCGGCGGTTTGGTGACGGGTTCTGTGGTGCTGATTGGCGGTGATCCCGGAATTGGTAAATCCACGATTCTTTTACAAACCGCCACGCATATGGCCTCTGCACAAAGTTCTGCGCTTTATGTCACGGGTGAGGAATCACTTTCACAGGTTGCTTTACGTGCCCACCGTCTGGAGTTGCCAACAGAGCATCTTCAAGTCATGGCGGAAACCTGTGTGGAACGCATTTGTGAAGTCCTCGCACAAGTACGTCCTGCGGTTGCCATTCTTGATTCCATTCAAACGCTGTATACCGAAACCTTGCAATCTGCACCAGGCGGTGTATCCCAAATTCGTGAATCTGCCGCATTACTGACCCGCTTTGCCAAAAACAGTGGCACCTCATTATTTCTTGTGGGGCATGTGACCAAAGAAGGTGCTTTGGCGGGTCCGCGTGTTCTGGAACATATGGTCGATTGTGTTTTGTATTTTGAAGGCCAATCTGACTCACGTTATCGCATGATCCGCGCGGTGAAAAACCGTTTTGGTGCAGTCAATGAACTGGGCGTGTTTGGCATGACCGAGAAAGGCTTGCGGGAAGTTTCCAATCCATCCGCTATTTTCCTAAGTCGTTATGATGAAGCCATCCCTGGTTCGATTGTGATGATTAGCCGTGAAGGTACTCGCCCACTCTTGGTTGAAGTGCAAGCTTTGGTGGACGATGCACATGGTCAACCGCGTCGTGTGGCATTGGGTTTGGATCAAAACCGGCTGAATATGTTGCTTGCGGTCATGCACCGTCACGGTGGCGTACAAACTGCCGGGCAAGATGTCTATGTCAATGTGGTCGGTGGTTTAAAAATTACCGAAACGGGTTCCGACCTTGCGGTTTTACTTGCCTGTGCTTCAAGCTTGCGTGGTAAAGCATTACCTCAGCAACTGGCGGTGTTTGGCGAAGTGGGACTATCCGGTGAAATTCGTCCTGTGCCGAATGGTCAGGAACGTTTAAAAGAAGCGGTGAAGCATGGTTTTAAATATATTATTTTACCTCGCGGCAATGCACCACAAAAACCTATCCCGAATGTACAGATTATTTCTGTGGCACGCTTACATGAAGCATTAAGCGAAGCCATGAGCTTAAGTGAAGAATTGGCTTAAGTCTTAAACATATGAAAGATTATGTAAAAAAAACACCATTTTGATATTGAAATTCGGTGCAAATGACTGCATAACTATAGGGCTATAATTTATTTTTTTATTTAGGAAAAATTCGATGGAAGTTCGACAGCGTGGTTTGATGGCAGGTCTTTTAATGGCAGCTTTGGTGGTTGCACCAATGGCTGAAGCGAAACGTGCAGGTGGTGGTAAAAGCCATGGTATGAGTCGTTCTGCTGCTCCAACCCAGTCTTACCAACAACCGCGTCAAGCTACTCCTGCTCCACAACCAACTACCGCACCTGCTCAAAAATCGGGTTCTGGCGTAGGTAAAATGGTTGCTGCTGGTGTGGCTGGTGCTGCGATTGGTGCAGTTGCCGCGAATGCTATGGCGGATGATAAACCTGCTGCAAGTGGTGCTGAAGCTACAGCACAACAGCAGGAAGAAAAAGGCGGACTTCCAGGCTGGATCTGGATTCTTCTGGCAGCAGCAGTCGCATTCTTCTTGTTCCGTAAATTCGGAGCAAAAAAAAAACTAGCCGCTAACAATCCTTATGCACCAAACAATGCTGGCAATACAGCACCGTTTGGTCAACAAAATGCAGCGCCACGTACTTCAAACGACAACAGCAATATTTTTGGTCAGTCAGTAGGTGGTTCTGCAGGTGCAGCAACTCAAGCTCCATTTGGTAGTGCTTCAACCCGCAATGGCAATCAATTGCCGGATGGTACTGAACCTGCTGCATTCTTGCGTGTTGCCCGTCAGCGCTTTAACCATATTCAGTCTATGAATACAGCAAGCAACATTGCTGAAATTCAACGTTATTTAACGCCTGATCTTTATCAGTCGATGCATAACGACATTATGGCGAACCAAGACCAAGACGTTGCTGAATTCTCTAACCTCAATGCGATGGTGGTCGATTCTGCAAATGAAAATGGTCAGTATGTGGTAAGCGTACGTTTTACGGGTACTGTAAGCGAAGATTTAAACAGCTTGCCGCAACCTTTTGCAGAAGTTTGGCATTTCACCAAACCTGCCGGTTCTAACCAGGACTGGTTGGTTGCAGGTATTCAACAAGAGGCTTAAGGTCTTTTGAGCTAAAAGCAGCGACTTCGGTCGCTGTTTTTTATAAATTCCTTAAAAGTAAATTAGATCCCCATCTTCTATAAACAGCCTCCAAGCTAATCCGATTGACCTACTCTGCCTTTGTTTACTGGTCTGTATTTATTGGTCTGCGTTTATTGGTCTGTATTTAGGCTCTCTAATAAGCAAAACCAACAATCACTCTTATGACTTATATATGTTGTTATCGTGGCCTTAAGTTGCGTGATTAACTTAATCTAAAAAAGCACGCTATAATTGAACAGCCAATTTTCAGATTGGTTTTCCTACTTTAAGTATTTAGCTTCACTCAAATCTATCTTTGGATTTTTTAATGTCTGATCTCCCTATTTCGACCGAACTTTTTAACCGTGCAATGGCAGGCAACCGTGATGCACAATTTGAGCTTGCTGAAATTTATATGCAAAGTGAAAATGATGAGCATGTTGCCCTTGCTGAAGAATGGGCACTCAAAGCCGCTCAACTGGGTCATGTTGAAGCCATGTACTGGCTAGGTGAAGGGTATGCATTTTATGCAAAAGACATGCTGGAAGAAGATCCGGAGGAAGCAAAAACCTATTTTGAACATGCTTACCGCTGGTTAGAACAAGCCGCGAAACATAAACATCCTGCTGCGCTTTTAGAGTTATCGAATTTTTACCGCCGTGGCGATGTGGTAGAAAAGGATGTGACCAAGTCTGTTGAACTGGTCAAGCAATCCGCTGAACTGGGTGAAGTTCAAGCCATGCGTGATCTAGCCTGCATTTATGAACATGGTTTGGGTGTAGATGTGGATGATGAAAAAGCCGATTACTGGTCTGATAAAGCTCAATCTGCTGAAGAATAATTGAATTAAAAAGCCCATCAAATAATGGGCTTTTGTTTTATACAGTTTTTAAATCTTAACTCTCGATTTTAAATATTAACTCTCGATATAGCCATTTTCTTCAACCACAATCACTTGTCGACAAATTCCGTCTACTCGACGTTGCTGCTCAAAAACTGAAGCTGGCATCGCATCAAAACTGTCAAAGAAACAGATTTCATCCGCATTGACATCATAAACAAGTGAGTGATTCCCCACCTCTTCCAAGGTGTCGTAATAGACAATCACAAATTTATTTTGATCAAATGCTTGTTGGATTTGCTCATAATTTAACGCGGGCAGAATGGGTAGACCTAGTTGTTCAGCTTCTTGATAACTGAGTTTTTCACTCTCCTGAAGATCAGGATCATGATCGGTATAAAACTGAACATTATAGCCAAACTTTTTTAACCCTACAGCCAGACCAATGGTGGTCGTGCCATTTTCCGAATCATAGCCACATACATCTACAAGTTGCTGAATATCGGCATCGATCCCTAAATGTTGCAGCAACATCCATACCGCAAAAATTCCGCCATTTGCTTCTAGATTGGCTAATTCTTCAGGCATTTCTAAGGCCATAATTTTCATCCAAAATGTGATTGTGCTGATAATAATCAATTCTCGATTGGAACAAAATCATTTTCCAAGTACAATACTCCGCTAGTCGAGGGATGCTGCGACTTTTTCACAGGCTCATTTTAAAAATAGCAATGTGAAATCGCTAGGCTCGACGATTCGGTCAAAACTGCTGTGAAATACAGGTTTTGATCAAAAACGGCATCCGCGAACATAACGATCCAATCTATTTTTATCCTAGGAGATCCTGATGAACGCGGTTAATGCTTCATTTACAGATTATAAAGTTGCCGATATTTCACTTGCTGAATACGGTCGTAAAGAAATCAAACTTGCTGAAGCAGAAATGCCGGCTCTTATCGGTTTACGTAAGCGTTATGCTGCGGCTAAGCCACTTGCAGGCGCGAAAATTCTCGGCTGTATCCACATGACCATTCAAACTGCAGTTTTAATTGAAACTCTGGTTGAATTGGGCGCAGAAGTTCGCTGGACTTCATGTAACATCTTCTCTACTCAAGACCACGCTGCTGCGGCTATTGCTGCTCGCGGTATTCCTGTTTTCGCTTGGAAAGGCGAAACTGAAGAAGAATACATGTGGTGTCTTGAACAGCAAATCAATGTCAATGGCAAACCTTGGGATGCCAACATGATTCTAGACGATGGCGGTGACTTGACTGCTGTTGTTCACGAAAAATATCCTGAACTGATTGCTAAAATCCACGGTGTGACTGAAGAAACCACCACGGGTGTGCAACGTCTTTATGAAATGTTACGTGACGGAACTTTGAAAGTTCCTGCAATTAACGTAAACGATTCAGTGACTAAATCTAAAAACGACAACAAATACGGTTGCCGCCATTCTCTAAACGATGCCATCAAACGCGGTACGGACATGTTGATGTCTGGTCGTCGTGCACTTGTAATTGGTTATGGTGACGTAGGTAAAGGTTCTGCTCAATCACTTCGTCAAGAAGGCATGATTGTTCGTGTAACTGAAATCGATCCAATCTGCGCAATGCAAGCCTGCATGGACGGTTACGAAGTTGTATCTCCATACAAAAACGGTGTGCAAACAGGTAAGAAAGAAGACATCAATGTTGATCTTCTTCAAAATACTGACCTGATCGTAACAACGACGGGTAACTACCACGTATGTGACTCTGCAATGTTAGATACATTAAAAGCAGGTTCAGTGGTGTGTAACATCGGTCACTTTGACACTGAAATTGATACCAACTACTTACGTGGTTACAAATGGGTTGAAGTTAAGCCTCAAGTGCACCAGGTTTATCGTTCAGAAGACGAAAGCAACTATTTGATTCTTCTTTCTGAAGGCCGTTTGGTGAATCTTGGTAACGCAACAGGCCACCCATCACGTGTGATGGACGGTTCTTTTGCGAATCAGGTATTGGCTCAAATGCATTTGTTCGCTGAAAAATTTGCTGATCTTCCTGAAGAGCAAAAACAAGCTGCAATTCGTGTAGAACTTCTTCCTAAAAAATTGGATGAAGAAGTTGCTGCTGCAATGGTTGCTGGTTTTGGTGGCGTATTGACTACACTCACTCAAGAACAAGCAGACTACCTTGGCGTTCAAGTTGAAGGTCCATTCAAATCTGAGAATTATAAATACTAAGTTTTTATAAATACCTCTCCCTAGCCCTCTCCTTAAAGGAGAGGAACTTTCTCAATTTAATTCGAATTGAGGTCCTCCTTCTCCCTCTGGGAGAAGGTCGGGATGAGGGCAATAAAAAACAAAAGTATTTATAAAAAGGATTTGAAAAATGACCAAACGTGTCCCAATTTCGTTTGAATTTTTTCCGACCAAAACTGATGTTGGCGCGGAAAAACTTCGTGTTGTTCATAAAGAATTACAACTGTTAAATCCTGAATTCTTTTCAGTGACTTATGGTGCTGGTGGTTCGACCCGTGAACGCACACTTGCTGCAATCAACGATTTCAATGGCAAAGGCACACCTGTAGCCCCTCACCTGTCTTGTATTGGTGATGACAAAGCACGTATTGCCGAGTTGCTTGATTTGTACAAATTGCAAGGCATCAATCGTATTGTTGCGCTTCGTGGTGACTTGCCTTCTGGTCAGGTGGGCTTGGGCGAATTGCCTTATGCACAGGATCTGGTACGTTTCATCCGTGAACATTCAGGTGATCACTTCACCATTGAAGTCGCAGCCTATCCTGAAATGCATCCCCAAGCAGACAGCTTTGATAAAGACATTCAACACTTTGTCGAAAAAGCCAATGCAGGTGCCAATGCCGCGTTAACACAGTTCTTCTTTAATTCAGATGCGTATTTCTACTTTGTAGACCGTATTCAAAAAGAAGGCGTAAACATTCCTGTTGCTCCCGGCATTATGCCGATTACCAATGCCAGCAACCTGATTCGCTTTGCTGATGGTACAGGTGCCGAAATTCCGCGTTGGATTCGCAAGCAACTGGCCACTTATGGTGATGACACTGCTTCAATCAAGGCTTTTGGTCATGAAGTTGTGGTGAAATTGTGTGAACGTCTGCTTGCAGGCGGTGCACCAAGTTTGCATTTCTATACCATGAACACGACAGATCCAACACGTCAACTCGTGAACGATCTGGGTTTAGTTTAATTTTTTTCTGATTTGTGAGTAATACTTAAATGCCGCGTTTTTATATTGAAGCTGATTTGGCTGTTGATATGAATGTTGAATTAACCGAAACGGTTTTTCATCATTGGGTAAAAGTATTACGTGCACAAGTCGGTGAAAAAGCCACCTTGTTCAATGGACAAGGTGGCGAGTATGAAGTCACGCTTGTTGAAGTTTCAAAAAAATCAGCAAGCGTTTCTGTAGACACCTTCAATCCGGATGATCGCACCCCTGCCTTTAGCGCCCTACTTGGACAAGTCATGAGTAAAGGTGATCGCATGGATTATGCCATTCAAAAAGCAGTTGAACTGGGTGTTGCAAAAATCCAGCTGCTGACTTCTGAACGCTGCGAAATGCGCCTTAAGTATGATCGTGATCAAAAGAAAATCGATCACTGGCAAGGGATCGCCATTGCAGCCTGTGAGCAATGCGGGATGAATAAAGTTCCTGAAGTGCTAGCACCGCTCTCTTTGCAAGACTGGTTAGCCAGTGAATTACCCACCACCAAACTGGTACTTGCCCCGAATAAAGATCAAGTCGATGTTCTAGCCAATGCCACCCCTGATATTGCACTTTTAATTGGCCCTGAAGGGGGACTCAGCGAAGATGAAATACAATTATCCAATGATGCCGGATTTATGAATTGGTGTATTGGCAATCGCGTTTTACGTACAGAAACTGCTCCGGTCGTTGCTTTATCTATTTTAAATTATAAAGTAACTGTATAGTTCATCCAATTTCAGATAAATACTGCCTGTTTCGATTGATTTTTCTCAATAACATAATTAATCTTGATTTAAAGATACAAATGTATATTCAAAATACAGTTTAGTTTTTTTAAACATGATTAATATTTAGAAAGCAATTATTTATCGCAAAACAAAAATAAGGTTTCTGCTTTTATGTCAGATATTCAAGATGAATATATTAAACAGCATGTGAGTGCTGCTCAAATTACCAATACGATTCGACTCAGTCGATTCTTTCTCATCAGTATTCTGATCGTTTCCTTATATGTTTTTGGCATTTATCAAATTTATTTTACAAAGCCATCTTTCTATTTCAATTTATGGTTTATTGCGACAGAACTCTTAAGTTGTCTAAGTTTGCTGATCATCAGTATCTATTTTAAGCCGCATAATTTCACCCTCAATCACGCGCATCGCTGGCTGCAATTTCAATGTCTGGCAATAGGAAGCTGTATTGCGATTGGTATTAGTCTGATTTATTACTATTTACCGCAATACAACCCTAATTTCAGCCAGGTTAATGCATTAATTCTCTCAGCTTTATTATTGATTGTGAGCCAGGCATTTGCCCTGACTTTTTTAACCCAACGTCTAAATTATTTTTGCTTGACCTTTATTCCGGCAATCTTTCCTTATCTAGCTTCCCAGTTTATTACCACAGAAACCTCTAATTTTTTATTCCATTTAACGATCAATTTCATCCTTATTGTCATTTTACTGAGTGCAAATTCGACCACCCGTATTCATAAACGCATTTCAGCACTGTATTCCAAAAACAACCGCCTGGTTAAAAATGCCGAACAGCAAGTCCTCTGGACCGATGAGTTATGCCAGCAATTACAAACGGAAATCAATAAATCTAAAGATATCGAATTACAACTTCAACTAAACAATCAATTGCTTGAACAGAAGGTCAAAGAACGAACTTTTGATATTGCTAAAATGAATGCTGATTTAGAAAACCAGCAACAAAATCTGATGTTGGCGCATGACGTTGCGGGTCTTCGACCTTGGGACTGGAACATTAAAGATCGGGAAATTTTAGTCACCGATTTCAAGCATCAAAAGACCTTAAAACCATCAAAACAGCACCATCATCAGCTAGAAAATATCATTCATCCCGATGATCTTGAACACTTCAAAATCTCGATGAAGCAAAATTTACGTGGCCAAACCGAGCAGTATGAAGCCACTTATCGAATTCAAAACAGCAATGGCAAATGGAAATGGGTGCATGATATTGGTAGAGTCATTGCACGTGACCCTGTTAACCAAAGACCTCTGCGGATGGTCGGTATTCGCCGTGATATTCATCAGGAACGAACTGACCAGGAACGCTTAAAACTTGCAGCAAGCGTGCTGCAACAAGCGGCTGAGGGGATATTCATTTTAGATGAACAACTTTGCTATATCGACGTCAATCCATTTTATGAGCAATTGACGGGTTTTACACACGACCAAATGATTGGCAAACATTTATTTGATATTGCTACAAGTTATAAAGCACAGCAAAGAAATAGCCATTCCGCCATCATCAATCAACTGAATAAAATAGGTGAGTTTGATGGCGAGCTAAATGAAAAATTTCTGTCTGGCAAAGAACTTACAATCTGGATGCGAATTAATGCCATTAGCGATGAAAAAGATCGTGTCACGCACTATATTGGTATCGTGTCTGATTTAACTGAACGCAAGTTGCAAGAACAACGTCTGTCTTATTTAGAGAATTACGATCCACTGACTGACCTGCCGAATCGCTTTTATTATAACTATCAATTACATCAGTATTTAGTCACTCAAAAAGATTCGCTTAAACAACTTGCCGTAATTCGTCTGAATATCGATCGCTTTAGACCTTTGAATGAATTTCTGAGCAATAGCGGTGGCGATGAACTGTTACGCCAAGTGGCACAAAGGCTACGACTTACCAATGCTGAAGCATTACTGGTCGCTCATTTAAATGGAGATGACTTTGCCATTGTCTATGAAATCTCGCATATTCGCCCATCGGTTCAGCACCATTGTGAACGGATGAGCAAGGCATTTTCATTACCTTTCAACATTTTTGGTCAGGATCATATTATTACCCTGTCTATGGGGATTTCTTTCTATCCAGAAAATGGCCGCCAACTGGATTACCTGAATAATTGCGCTGAACAGGCTTTAACCGAAGCAAAAAGCTTGGGTGGCAATACTATCCGTTTTTATTCCAATAAAAATTCCGCCTTACTTGAGCAAGGGATTTATCTGGAACGCGATTTAAGACTCGCAATTAACAACAATGAACTGATTGTTTACTATCAGCCAAAAATTAATTTTAGCGACCAAAACATTTACGGTTTTGAAGCTTTGGTTCGTTGGAACCATCCAAGCAAAGGTATTATTTCACCAAACCTGTTCATTCCCCTCGCTGAGCAAACCAGTTTGATCTCTGATATTGGCAGAATTGTTATACAACAAACCGCTAAACAAATTAAGAACTGGAATGACTTAGGCTTTAATAATATATGTGTCTCGGTCAATGTGGTTGCGCAGCAATTGCAACGTGGACAGTTACTCGAAGACCTTGATCATGCCATTCAAACCTACAACATTTCAGGTTCGAGCCTAGAGCTTGAAATTACTGAATCATCGCTGCTTGAGAACTCGGTTACCGTTAAAAACCTGCTCGATGAAATCAAGAAACGGAAGATCAATATCTCGTTGGATGATTTTGGAACAGGTTACTCATCCCTTTCCTATCTAGCTGATTTTCCTATTGATATATTAAAAATAGACCGCAGCTTTGTATCCCGAATTGGACAAAACAAACAAGAAGCCATTGTCAGTGCCATGATTGCCATGGGCAAAGCTATGGGCATGGTGGTGGTTGCAGAAGGCATTGAAACAGAGGAACAGCTTCAGTATCTGCAAGATCAGGAATGTGACATTGCGCAAGGCTTCTTGTTTTCAAAACCGTTACCTGAAAGTGAAGCAACCATCTTCCTGGAACAACATCGACTTATACCTTCTTGATATAAGTCGGCACGCCTAAATATCAGTTTGCCTGAAAATGGCAGATTCGCGACTGTGCTAAGGTCGCAACAAATGTTATATTCAACCAAATTAAGCAAAAAACCACCAGCTCGGGCTGGGCAACTCAAGCAACAATAGAGATACAGATGGACGATCAATCATTAAAACAGCAAGCTTTGTACTACCACGAATATCCAACACCAGGGAAAATCAGTGTTACGCCAAGCAAACAGCTGGTCAACCAACATGACTTAGCGCTGGCTTACTCTCCTGGTGTGGCAGCACCATGTTTAGAGATTGAACGCGACCCATCGACTGCAGCACTTTATACTGCGCGCGGCAACCTTGTTGCAGTGGTAAGTAATGGTACTGCGGTTTTAGGTCTGGGTAACATCGGTCCTTTAGCGTCTAAACCAGTTATGGAAGGTAAAGGCGTACTGTTTAAAAAATTCGCGGGTGTAGATGTATTTGACCTCGAAATTGCTGAAAACGATCCAGATAAAATTGTGGATATCGTTGCAGCACTAGAACCTACATTTGGCGGGATTAACCTTGAGGATATCAAGGCGCCAGAATGTTTCTACATCGAGCAAAAACTTCGTGAACGCATGAATATTCCTGTGTTCCATGATGATCAGCATGGTACCTCTATCATTGTCGGTTCAGCTTTACTCAATGCTTTACAACTGACTGGCAAAAAAATTGAAGAGATTAAAATTGTCGCTTCAGGTGCTGGTGCAGCTGCATTATCTTGCCTAGATTTGCTTTGTGCATTAGGTGCAAACAAACACAATATTACCGTTGCCGATTCACGTGGTCTGCTTACGACTAAACGTGAAAATCTGGATGAATCAAAAAAACGTTATGTTCAAGATATTGAAGGCACTCAATTAGCAGATGTGATTGCTGGTGCGGATATGTTCTTGGGACTTTCTGCGGCAGGCATTTTAACCAAAGAAATGGTTAAGGTGATGGCTGAAAATCCAATCATCTTTGCTTTGGCAAACCCGGATCCTGAAATTCTGCCTGAACATGCGCACGAAGTTCGTGACGACGTGATTATGGCAACGGGCCGTTCGGATTACCCAAACCAAGTTAACAATGCCCTTTGCTTTCCGTATATCTTCCGTGGTGCGCTAGACGTTGGCGCAACCACCATTAACGAAGAAATGAAAATTGCCTGTGTACATGCAATTGCACGTATGGCGCACGTTGAAGCGGATGCAGCATCGTATGGTGAAAAATCTGCATCATTTGGTCGTGACTACCTTATTCCACGCCCACTTGATCAACGTTTAATCCTTGAAATTGCCCCTGCTGTCGCAAAAGCGGCGATGGATTCTGGCGTTGCAACTCGTCCGATCGAAGACTTCTCTGCATATCGTCAAAAATTGTCTGAGTTTGTATACAACTCTGCATTTATGATGAAACCGATTTTTGCCCAAGCAAAAACTGCGCCTAAGCGTATTGCTTATGCTGAAGGTGAAGATTTACGTGTACTTCGTGCAGTACAAATTGCGGTAGATGAAAGTTTGGCCTTCCCGATTCTTGTCGGTCGTACTGCGGTTATTGAAGCAAATATCAAAAAATTGGGCTTGCGTCTTGAACACGGTGTAAACATTGAGATTGTGGATCAAGAGAAAAATCCAGATTACGAATTTTTTGCCGATGATTACTATCAAATCATGCAGCGCAAGGGCGTAACGCCTGAATATGCACATCGTGAAGCACGTCGCCGCTCTACCCTGATCGCTGCAATGCTAGTGAAACACGGTCATGCAGACGGTATGCTTTGTGGTACCTATTCAAGCTATGACATTCACCTCGATTTCGTGAAAAATGTAATTGGCCTAAAAGAAGGTCGTAGCACGTTCTTTACCCTGAATGCATTGATGCTTCAAGATCGTAACTTGTTCATTGCCGATACTTATGTAAATACCAATCCAACGGCTGAACAGTTGGCGGAAATGACCATTTTGGCGGCTGAAGAAGTACGTCGTTTTGGTGTAATTCCACGTATTGCATTGTTATCGCATTCAAGCTTTGGCTCTGACCAGACTGATGCAAGTGCACAAAAAATGCGTAAAGTATTTGAAATTTTAAGTGAAATTGCACCTGAACTTGAGGTTGAAGGTGAAATGCACGGTGATGCTGCACTTGATGAAAATATTCGTCATTTCGCATTCCCGAACTCACGTTTCAAAGGTTCTGCAAACTTGCTGATCATGCCAAATCTGGATGCAGCAAACATTTCATTTAACCTGTTGAAAGCGACTTCAGGTAACAATGTAACGATTGGCCCAATTCTGTTGGGTGCTGCAAAACCTGTGCATATCCTGACACCGACCGCAACAACACGTCGTGTGGTGAATATGACTGCATTGACAGTTGCTGAAATTCAACAGTCACAAGAAGGCTAGTCTTTAACTTTAGCAAAAAGCTAAGGTTCTTTACTTGAGAAAACCTTTATTCTGTAGCATGATTGCTTGAAGAATAGAGGTTTTTTCATGCGAGTTTATTTAGTAGGCGGTGCAGTACGTGATCACTTACTCGGTCACCCCTATCACGAAAAAGATTATGTGGTTGTTGGTGCAACACCTGAACAACTCCTTGCTCAGGGCTATCAGCCGGTGGGCAAAGATTTCCCTGTTTTTTTACATCCCCAAACAAAAGAAGAATATGCTTTAGCCCGTACCGAACGAAAATCCGGTCATGGTTATCATGGCTTTGAATTTTATACAGATACCAGTGTAAGCCTGGAAGAAGATCTGATCCGCCGCGACCTGACCATTAATGCAATGGCGATGGATGAAGATGGCAAGCTATATGACCCTTATAATGGTCAGCAAGATTTGACCGATCGAATATTACGTCATGTATCCAATGCTTTTGTAGAAGATCCGCTACGCGTTTTACGTATCGCACGCTTTGCCGCACGTTATAAAGCATTGGGATTTACGGTGGCCGCTGAAACTTTAGCGTTGATGCAGCAGCTGGCTGAATCGGGCGAATTACAGGCATTGACGCCTGAACGGGTATGGAAAGAAACTTCGCGTGCCTTGATGGAAAATCATGCTGATGAGTATTTCGAAGTACTTCGTGCCTGTGGTGCTTTAAAAGTCCTGTTCCCGGAACTAGATGCGTTATACGGTATTCCACAACGTCCTGAATATCATCCGGAAATTGATTGTGGCATTCATACCATGATGTCATTGCAACAAGCCTGTAAAGCCAACTATTCACTCGACGTTCGTTTTGCCGTGCTGGTTCATGATTTAGGCAAAGCGCTCACACCAGCCGAGGAATTGCCGCGGCATATCATGCATGAAGAACGTGGGGTCAAACCGGTAACTGAAGTGTGTGAACGTCTTAAAGTTCCTACCAATACCAAGCAACTCGCCCTTGCAGTATGTAAAGAACATTTAAAATGTCATCAAGCTTTGAATCTTAAACCGGGCACTTTATGGCGTTTGTTACAACGTCTGGATGTATTACGCCGTCCTGAACGTGTTGAAGCCTATGTTCAGGCATGTGAGTGCGATTCACGTGGCCGCCTAGGTTTGGAAGATCGTGAATATCCGCAATCACGATATGTCCTGGATGCAATGGAAGTGGTCCGTGGCATTAAAGCGCAGGATTTGCCACCCGATATTAGTGGCCCGGATATTGGGGAAATGTTAATTCAACGGCGTATTCAAGCAATTGAAGAATTAAAAGCCCGTCAGATTATTGCTACTGTATAGCGCATAAAAAAGCTTCTCATTTGAGAAGCTTTTTTATTCTAATCCCTCGCCTCACATAGCACTGCTCGTCATCTTTAAAAAATGAAGAACTTTCCCCTCCCTTTTTTAAAGATGACGAGCACTGCTACGCAAGGGAGGGATTTATAAGATTTTTTTAGAAATACAATTAAGAAACATCCGCCGGAAAAGTAATCACTTTTTCAAGTTTCATCTGTTCAGTTGCGACCATCAATAAACGGTCAATACCTAAAGCAATGCCGGAACATTCAGTCATGTGCGGTAAAGCCGCCAGCAGATATTCATCAATCGGCATCACATGCAAGCCTAGCTTTTCCCGCTCAAGATTATCGGCTTCAAAACGTGAGCGTAAAACCTCAGCATCAATCAGTTCATCATAGGCATTGGCCAATTCCAAACCTTCAATATAAAGCTCGAAACGTGCTGCGACCTGTTCACCCCCTTCATCAACTTTGACTTTGGCGAGTGATGCCATTTCAGGGGGAAAATCGGTTAAAAATACCGGCGTATCAAAACCCAAACTCGGTTCAACCATATGTGAAAATAACAGGTCGATATAACCCAAACGGTCATTCCCCAAATCCAGATTCAGACCGACACGGTTACAGCAGTCTTTGAGCTGTTTTAAGCTAGCCTGCAAGGGATTGAGATCAAGACGGTCCATAAAGGCATGTTTGTAACTTAAAATGCTCGGACGGACTTCGCCAAAACGATGTGCCAAGGTTACATTAAGCAAGTCGGTGACTTCAAACATCAGTTCTTTTAAGCTTAAATTTGGGCGGTACCATTCCAGCATGGTGAATTCACTATTGTGTTTGCGCCCATGTTCGTCATCACGAAAGACTTTACAAATTTGGTAAATTGGACCACTGCCACTGGCAAGCAAGCGCTTCATAGCAAATTCAGGTGAAGTCTGTAAATAATGAGTTTGTTTGCGACCACCTAAATGACGCTGAGCCTGAATAGATGCTAGATGCACATCGGTCACGCCTGCTTGGGACAATATAGGTGTTTCCACTTCAATCACATCCCGTTCAGCAAAAAACTGACGGATTTGTGCATACATTTTGGCACGGGCTTTTAGTGCTTTGATATCACAGGTCGGTTGATAATTGAAGGTTTTTGTATTTGCCATGCTCATGCTTTCGGGCCTCCGTGCGCTGCCCATTCACGGCGTAAGGGATAAGTTTTACGTAAATAATCAAAGGCTTTTTGATCCACTTTACCGTCTTTTAAGCAGGCACGCAGGTTGGCATCGTCACGTGCAATATCATAAATGTGAGCGAGATGCTGTTTCAGTACCGACTTTAAATCCTGATTCTGAAAATATTGCTCACATACTGGCAACTGGGTTTCAAATTGCTTGTCGGCTGTAAAATTAAAAGTTTTGCAGAAGGCATCGTAAATCATTTGCGTGCCACGCGCTTTGCCTTCCAAGCTATAGCCCGCAATATGCGGTGTTACCAAACCAATCAGATTTAACAGTTGTTCTGAAATTTCCGGCTCATGTTCAAATACATCTAACACCACTTGGCGCTTGTTCTGTTGAATATCTGCAATCAGGGCTGCTTCCTCGACCACTGGACCACGGGCTGAATTAATTAAGATTGCTTCAGGTTTCATTTGTACCAAAGCATCTGCATTGATCAAATGAAAAGTGGCATGATTCCCTGTTTTAGTGAGGGGGACATGGGTCGAAATGGCATCTGCTGTTTTTAATAATTCTTCTAATTCAACTTGCTGGATCTGCTCTCGATTCACAAAAGGATCATGACCAATCACATTCCAGCCGAGTAATTTTGCCATATAGGCCAAACGAGAACCGACATTGCCCAAGCCAATAATACCGAGGGTAAATTGCTCATTTTTATCGATTAAATCCGGTTGCAAATATAGCAGTGCGGTAATCACATATTCCGCTACAGCCTGTGCATTACATCCTGCCGCATTTGACCATGCGATATTGTGTTTTTCTAAAGCAGGAATATCCAGATGATCGGTGCCAATGGTGGCACTGCCGACAAATTTAAGTGGGGTATTTTGAATCAGTTGTTGATTTACTTGGGTCACAGAACGAACCAGCAAGGCTTCAGCATCCTGTACATCTGCATGGGTTAAACTACGCCCCGCTGCTTGCTGAATTTCTCCAAAATCTGCAAAGAAATATTCGGTAAAGGCCAGATTTTCATCCGCAACGATTTTCATAGTGCGTTCCAATGACATGAAGACCGCTATGATAACGCTTAGCGGCAAATCTGACTACGCACCTGAGCTCTACAGTTGATTCTTTAAACTATGTGGAAGAATATTCAAATTTTAATAGCTTTGATGCCAAGTAAGTTCTAACTCAAAATGCAATTTTCCAGGTGTTTTTATGAATGCGATGTGCTGTGCCTACATTGCAAATGTCTCCAAGATGCCCACGAATGAGCATCCTGAATTGAAGAACTCAATTAATTACAGAATGCAGCAATGCCTGTTTGAGCACGACCCAAAATCAAGGCATGCACATCATGGGTACCTTCATAGGTATTCACCACTTCCAGATTGACCAGATGACGCGCTACGCCAAATTCGTCGCTAATACCGTTTCCACCGAGCATGTCACGTGCCAGACGGGCAATGTCCAGTGCCTTACCACAGTTATTGCGCTTGATCAGTGATGTGCCTTCAACCGAAGCAATGCCTTCATCTTTCATGCGGCCAAAGCGCAATGCGACTTGCAAGCCCAAGGCAATTTCAGTCTGCATATCCGCCAGTTTCTTTTGAATGAGCTGGTTGGCAGCGAGTGGACGGCCAAACTGCTTACGGTCCATGGTGTATTGGTGTGCGGTATGCCAGCAAAATTCCGCGGCGCCCATTGCACCCCAGGCAATCCCGTAACGCGCACTGTTCAGACAGGTAAATGGACCACGCAAGCCACGAATTTCAGGAAAGGCATTTTCTTCAGGAACAAAAACGTTATCCATCACGATTTCACCGGTGATCGATGCACGCAAGCCCACCTTGCCATGAATCGCCGGTGCAGAAAGCCCTTCCCAGCCTTTTTCCAGAATAAAGCCGCGGATCTCGCCGACATTGCCCTCAGCGGAAACTTCTTTCGCCCAGACCACAAAAACATCGGCAATCGGGCTGTTGGTAATCCACATTTTTGCGCCACTTAAACGATAACCGCCATCGACCTTTTTGGCACGGGTAATCATGCTGCCTGGATCAGAACCATGATCCGGTTCAGTCAAGCCGAAGCAGCCAATATATTCACCCGTTGCTAGTTTTGGTAAATATTTCTGTTTCTGTTCTTCAGAGCCAAATTCATTAATCGGTACCATTACCAGCGAACTTTGCACACTGGCCATGGAACGGTAGCCTGAATCGACATATTCAATTTCACGTGCCACCAGGCCATAGCTGACATAATTCAACCCTGCACCACCGTATTGTTCAGGAATGGTGGGCCCTAGTAAACCCAGCTCGCCCATCTCGCGGAAAATTGAAGCATCAGTTGTTTCATGACGGAACTGTTCAAGTACGCGAGGCAATAATTTGCCTTGGCAATAGGCATGGGCAGAATCGCGAATCATGCGCTCTTCTTCAGTCAATTGCTGCTCGATTAAAAATGGGTCTTGCCAGTTGAATTGAACTTTTGCTGTTTTTTTCATATTAATCATTTGATTCATCGCTTCCTGTGCTCGATATCATGTCCTATTTATCTGACTCGATGCTATGGCGGAAAAATAATTCTTTCAAACGATAAATTTGCATGCAGATATACCATTTACGCATATCTTATTTTAACCAGATAGATAACAATGGATTTAGCGACTGTATTTATCAGGCATTGTTTATTTTTTAGACTAAAGTTGAATAGGTTTCGCATCTTCATATGCCATTTTAAAATATCTGGTTCAGATAAAAGGATTTATCTATGCGTCGTCACATCCCATCTTTACAAAGTTTATTGTGTTTTGAATCTGCGGCTAAACATGCCAGTTATACGCATGCCTCACAAGAACTGTGTATTACCCAAAGTGCGGTGTCGCGGCAAATTCAGCAACTCGAAGAATTTCTTAAACTTGAATTGTTCACCCGTACCCGGCATGGGGTCGAACTCACCCTTGCAGGACAGCAGTATTACAGCCTGATCAAACCCTATTTATTGGGTCTGGAGCAAAGCACTTTAGATATTATGGCGCACAAAGGTCTAGGGGGAACGCTAAAATTAGGCGTGGTGCCTACTTTTGCAACCTGCTGGCTGCTCCCCAAATTGCACCGCTTTAATGAAATTTATCCTGAAATTACCGTGCATTTGGAAACCAGCACCAAACCCTTTCTGTTTAATGAAACGATATTTGATGCCGCTATATATGCCGGAACACCACAACAAATTGCACACTGGCCAGGTGTACAAACCCATTACCTAATGAAAGAAGACCTGATTGCGGTTTGCTCCCCGCAGCTTATTTTAAAAAATTTTCCAGATGCAGAAATGATTAATGAATATAGTTATGATTTAAGTCCTGAACAGCTCATCCAACTTCCACTGTTACAACAAACCACCCGCCCGACCATTTGGCATGAATGGTTTAAAACACATCAAATATTTCATCCAAAATCTTATGATGGTCATCGACATGAACTGTTCTCCATGTTGGCGGTTGCAGCCAAGCAATCGATGGGCATGGCGCTCATACCACAAATACTGATTAACCCTGAACTACACAACAAAGAATTAGTTATTGCATCAAGTAAAAAACTGGAAGGAAGTCGTTCTTATTATTTAGTACATTCCAGTCAAGAATCCTCTCCTCTGATCCAAAAATTTATCGATTGGATTCAACAAGAATTGCTGCTTTCATCCACTCATCATAATGCTAGAAATATAGAACAATAAAAAAGCTTATTTCTATGCTTTGATTTCATTCAACTGAGATATTTACAATGAATTGAAGTCGTGTTTTTTAAGATCTACTTTTGATCATAATAAAAGATGTATTTGCACTTTTTGAAGCAATCTTTCCTTATTGCAATCATTCGTAAATCTTAATAATCAACTTTCAATAAGCATCGTTCAAGGACGTTTACATTTAATCCTTGAAGTCATTTGTATGCACTGGATAAGCACAAATTTATCCAACTTTCTTTTCATTTATATTTTAGTTTTTTATGAATAAAAATTTTAGGCAATAAAAAACCCCGATCAATGATCGGGGTTTTGAATTTGGCGGAAGCGGTGAGATTCGAACTCACGGAGGACTCGCACCCTCGTCGGTTTTCAAGACCGGTGCATTAAACCGCTCTGCCACGCTTCCAATGGCGGCTATGATATAAATAAAAACCCATCTTGGCAAACACTTTTATGCTTTTTTCTTACCGAGTGATTAAAATAAAGTCAAAATAGATTAATTTGCTGAATTTTCAGGCTTTTCATAACGAATTTCATTGATATACCACTGTTTCTTGCCTAAAGGTGTCAGCACCTCAACTTCATCATCCACCTGTTTCCCGAGTAAAGCACGTGCCATAGGCGAATCAATTGAAATATGCTGCGGATGATGATCATAAATTTCATCTACACCAACAACACGTAAGGTTTTTTGTTCACCTTCCTCATTTTCAATATCTACCCAGGCACCGAAATACACCTTGCCCTCTTGTTCAGGTGAAAAATCGATAATTTTAAGCTCTTCTAAACGCTTGCCCAGGTAACGAACACGACGGTCAATCTTACGTAAAATTTGTTTATTATATTGATAATCAGCGTTTTCACTACGGTCGCCGAGGCTCGCCGCCCAGTTTACTTTTCGGGTAATTTCTGGTCGTTCTTCATGCCACAAATGCTGTAATTCTGCGACCAGTTTGTCATGTCCAGAACGTGTAATTAAGTTAGATTTCATAGTATTTTTTGATGTTGGGCTTACACTTTGCTTACAAGAATGGTCTATTTTATCCGCTATTTACACACAACTAAAGTTTATAAAATTAATTCTTCAATTAAATTAATTCTTTATGTTACATATTTCCAAAAAGTTTAGTACAAAATTTGACAAGTCTATTTTTCGCCCTTATTATGCGCGCATGTTTTTAAATCGCCTATTTTTTAATCTATGTAGAAAATCTACATTATTCTCCTTTTAATCCAATGTCATTTTGAATGACGTCATGACTGCCCAACCCTTATTGAATTTATCAAACTTGAAAGAGCTTGAGGCATGTGCGCCTTTGCTTTTTAGGGCATAAATTACTTGTAGCGGAGACAACATGCACAGTAGTTCAACTTCTGGGGTGAGGCTTTGCCTTAACTCTTTAAAATCTTCTCTCTCATTAAAAATTCTTGCATTCAGTACCCTGTTAATTCCGTTTCACAGTATTAATGCAAGTAAATCGTACCAATACGATTCTGTCGTTAACGGCAAGCAACTCACCGTTGTTTCAGTTGAAAATTCAACCACAGTATTTAAAGATGGTTCCCACTTACATGGTTTTGGTTATGACCTCGCGCGTAACTATGCCAACAGCTTGAACGTCAAACTGGTGTTTAAGACTGTGCCTGATAACGCAACAGCACTCAAATGGGTATCGCAAGGTAAGGCAAACTTTGCCATGACGACAGCAGATGTCCATTCAATTGAGCAAAAACGTCTGACTTCCTTTTCCGCAACCTGTGGCGATATTGGCAGCTTGCAACAAAATGGCCTAAATACAAGCCTGAATTGGGTATTTAAGCACGCGGATGATCCACTCACACAAACGGCAAGTGGTTTTGTCTGTCGGGGCAAACAGTCCGGCTCGATTCGTCAATTGGCTTCATTCTATAACCAAAATGCGGTTAAAGAAGAGTCATGGGATAGTATTCAGCGTGATCTAAATCAGCGTATGCCGATTTATAAAGCTAGTTTTAAAAATACTGCAGCAAAATACGATTTAGATTGGCACCTATTGGCAGCAATTGGTTATCAGGAGTCGTATCTGAAACCTAATTCTGTTTCGCCTACCGGCGTTCGTGGTTTGATGATGCTGACCAACAGTACCGCAAAAGCCATGGGCGTGAGTAACCGAACTGACCCGGCTCAAAGTATTGAAGGTGGCGCGAAATATTACGACCAGATGCTAAGTCGTTATGCTGATGTTCCTTATCCTGACCGTAACTGGTATGCGCTGGTTGCCTATAATATGGGGCCTGGTGCTGTTAATCAGATTCAGGATCGTATTCGTGCCCAAGGCAAAAATCCAAATAATTGGGTCAATCTATATAGTTATTTAGACCGTAACAAAGCCAGCAATGGCCGTTACCGTCAAGCGGTACAATATGTGACGCGTATCCGCTCTTATTTAGAACATATTAAAACCACACAGTTAGTGAATATTTAATATTTTCCCCACATAAAAAAAGCTTACCCAAGGGTAAGCTTTTTTTATGTTTAAAATTTCTTAAGTAGTTTGCTCAAGCACTTTCTTGAATAAATCTTTTTGTTCTTGGCTTGGCTTGGCAGTTTGTAAAGCCATCAATTGCGACATATCGCCTTGAACTTTAATTTTGCCGGTCATGAATGCTTGCATTGCAGCCGCCATATCAAATTCCAGGAACACTTTACGAAGGGTTTCACCATCCATATTCAAAGTGGTTTTGGCATTTGGAGATAGACCTTTTTTAATTGCACCACCATCCAAAGACAATTCTGTATTGCCTTCTGATTCTGTCACTACTAAGTTAATTGCCAAATTTGCAAGTGCAGGTGGCAAGTTTAAATCACCCGCTTGAGCAGTTAAGCTATCTACAGTTGAAAACCAATCATCAGTTAAAAAGGTAGGCATGATCTTTCCTCAATTTATTCGTTCATTTGTGTCGCCTATCCAGACAACATCTTTGTGAAGCTATTTATGCTTGACGCTTGTTATAGCATGTAAAATTGTTTTCTGCTTAAGGTTTTTTGCACGATACGTTCAATTTTTATATTTTTAATACATTACTTAACTAAATCAAATATATAAAATAGACACCAATTCTAAAACTGGTGTCTAGCCCAACCATTATTCAGCAGCAAAGCCTAAATTCACCATATTGATGCGTTTGCTTTGCGGTTCATCTTCTGTTGAACAACTCGTGGTGAAATCAATTTCACGTTGCTCATCTAAAGCTTCAAAGTCAAACAGTTCACGATCGGCCAATTGTGACGGCGATACGTTTTGCATGGCACCAAAAATACTGTGCAAACGCTTCGGATATTGCGCATCCCATTCACGCAGCATATTGTTGATCATCGCGCGCTGCAGATTTTCCTGCGAACCACACAAGTTACACGGAATAATCGGGAACTGGCGCATTTCTGCATATTTAATGATGTCTTTTTCTTCCACATAAGCCAGTGGACGAATCAGGATATTCTTCTTGTCGGATGACAAGAGTTTCGGTGGCATCGCCTTTAAGCTGCCGCCATGGAACAGGTTCAGGAAAAAAGTCGCCATAATGTCATCACGGTGATGACCTAAAGCCACTTTGGTCGCGCCAATTTCCTGGGCAAAGCCATATAACGAACCACGACGTAAACGCGAGCACACTGCACAATACGTTTTACCTTCAGGAGTCAGTTTTTTGGTAATGCTGTAGGTGTCTTTTTCCAGAATGTAATATGGAATGTTATTTTCTTCCAAATAACGTGGCAAGACATCTTCAGGAAAACCCGGCTGCTTTTGGTCAAGGTTCACCGCAACGACATCGAAATTTATGGGTGCAATACGTTTAAACTGCAACATAATGTCGAGCAAGGTATAACTGTCTTTACCACCAGAAATGCATACCATCACCTTGTCACCTTCTTCGAGCATTTTAAAATCACGAATGGCATGACCGACTTGGCGGCGAAGCTTTTTCAACAAACGGTAATATGCCGAACTTGTTGGCAGTTCTGGTTTGAAATTAAATCCTTGTTCGGACTCAACTGGCGAGTACATAGACGAGATTTACCCATAAATAAAAATACCGCGCAATTTTATCCGATCTGGCCTCACATCGCACCAAAAGAATGTAATTTCTGAAAATTGATTATTGTTGTCATTTTCATGTAATCAGCCCTATGTTATTTTGGACGATGCAGTTCAAATTTTGTTCATGATGCTTACCAATTGTACTTTTCCACAGTTGTCCACAAAACCTGTGGATAACTTTGTGGATTTCAAAAGGCTTGACAAGGTGTCAGACCTATTATTTAAGGCTTCTATTTAAATTGATCATTTTTTGATCAATTTTATTATTTATAAAAATCAATATCTTAATAGTGTCAAGTTATCCTGATTAAAAAAAATTAAATATTTTTTTGATTACTATCTCTGCAATTAACACTTGCTTTTTACAAACTTGCAGAGAAATAAGTTACACAATGCTTTTTATTCTGTTTTTTTTTGTTAAACTCCTGTTGAACTGTTTAGATCAGATTTTTTTCTCTATAAAAAAATGAAAAATAACATTGTAAGCATGGGACTTTATTTTTTGGGGTGTGTGACAGTGGGTTCTGTTGCAGCGACCAGTCATGCCGGCCAAACCATCTATCAGCTAAAAGAATCAAATGGCACGACCCTACTCACCAATAAACAGGGCCGTTATAGTCATTTAAAAGTTGAAAAGAAAACCTATTATCCTGATAGTAATATGCATAGTTATAGCAATTGGGGCTCATCTGAAGCTTCGGTATTGCCGAGCTATAGCCGTAATAAAAATGCCTTTGACCACATTATTAAACAGGCGGCTGCACAACACGGTATTTCTGAAGGCTTGATTAAAGCAGTCATGCATACTGAATCCGGCTTTAATGTGAATGCGCGCTCGCCTGTCGGTGCGCAAGGATTGATGCAGCTGATGCCTGCCACGGCGCGACGCTTTAATGTTTCAAATGCCTATGATCCGCAGCAAAATATTATGGCTGGGGCAAAATATTTGTCTTGGCTGATGAAACGCTTTAACGGTAATACTTCACTGGTTTTGGCCAGCTATAATGCCGGCGAGGGAAATGTTGCAAAATATGGTGGCATTCCCCCGTTTAAAGAAACCCAAGATTATGTAAGACGAGTCAGCAGTCGTTATAGCAACTTATACTCAAATGGAATTGCCAGCAGTTCAACTTCAAGCAATGCCCCGACTGAAAATGCAAGAATTATCGCGCAGTCCAGTCCTACAGAGTCATCATCGAGCGCTACACCGCATTATAGTGCGCAGCGCCAAATCATTATGGCCGCTGATGGCAGTTTTACCGATGCCCCTATAGGCTCGTTTGCCACGGCACATGCCACAGCTTCTGCGAAAATTTCAATTAGTGACTAATTTCAGTCATTTTTTGAAATCTGCATCCTCCAATAGAATTACTTATTTTTCTCCTTGAATTTTTAAGACTTACACCTCATATTTACTACGATGATTTTTGATTCATAAATCAGATTATTTTTTATTATAAGAGGATTCTCTCAATGATGCGGATTGGTTTGTTCTTGCTTACCAACCTCGCGGTACTGGTTGTAGCTGGCATTATTTTGTCACTCTTCGGTGTCGGTAGTTACCATGGCGCGGGTGGCTTAAATCTTGGCAACCTAATGGTCATCTGTTTTGTCTTTGGTATGGTTGGTTCTATCATTTCCCTGTTCATGTCGAAATGGATGGCGAAAAAAACCACGGGGACAGAGCTTATTGATCCCAATGCGCCTCGTAATCAAGCAGAAGCATGGTTATTACAAGAAATTGCGCAACTGTCGCAACGCGCTGGTATTAATATGCCAGAAGTGGGGATCTTCCCTTCTTATCAATCCAATGCTTTTGCAACAGGTTGGAACAAAAACGACGCTTTAGTAGCCGTTTCAACGGGTTTACTCGAACGAATGAACAAAGATGAACTTCGTGCGGTACTTGCGCATGAAATTGGTCACGTTGCCAATGGCGACATGGTGACCCTTGCCCTGATTCAGGGTGTCGTCAATGCCTTTGTGATGTTCTTTGCACGTGTCGTCGGTGATTTTATTGACCGCAACGTATTTGGTCGTGAAGACGGCGAAGCACCGGGATTGGCTTACTTCGGTATCACCATCGCACTGGATATTGTATTTGGTATTCTGGCATCGTCTATCGTGATGTGGTTCTCACGTCAGCGTGAATATCGTGCCGATGAAGCAGGTGCACGTTTAGCCGGTAAACAAGCCATGATTTCAGCATTGTTACGTTTACAAGCAGAATCAGAACTGCCTGATCAAATGCCTAAAGAAATGAAAGCGTTTGCAATTGCGGAAGGTAAGGAAGAAGGTTTCAGCCTAGCTGCTTTGTTCCAAACTCACCCGACCATTGAACAACGTGTGGCTGCATTGCACCAGTTAAACTGCCCATAAGATTTAATTAAAAATATTGTTTGATTAAATCGATATGAAAAAAAAGCCTCCACATGGAGGCTTTTTAAATGCTGTTGAATGCAACGTAACACCCACTATGCCACGAGCTTTTAAGACCGAGTTCTGGCTGATGAAAAAATTCCAGACTTAAACGCCCTCTATCTAGAATCATCTATTAGAGCTTTTTCATAAATCATTTTTTAATCACTAAAAAGAAAATCTCCTCTCCTTGTAGGAGACTTGCGGAGCATGCTCCTCAGGGAAAGGTTCCTATAAAAACACCCTCTTTTGATTTATGAATGAGATCTATGGATTGGATTGAGAGATCGATTGAAAACCTAGCATGCGATAAAAATCATATGTCGCATCAAAATTGATCGCCGCTAAACTCGCAGCAATACAATTCATAGCTTTTATCCATAGCCCTTATTCATAGTTCTTCGCCAGCGTTTTTATCCATCAATTCTTCGTTATAAATCTCAGCGAGCGAAATCAGAAAGCATTCAGCCCTTGAAACCATTGCCATAACCAGCTCAAACCAAACCACATTGCTATCAGCATCAACACCAATACGATTGCGCCCAAAAGGTCAGGAATATGTAACCACAACCAGGCCACCACAGGATTGCGCCAGAAGGCTGAGCTCTGCTGTTTATGCTCCAGGCTCTCATGCAAAAATGGATGAACCACATGGGAATCACTGCGGATCTGATATTCTTCGCGAATATGCTCATGCACAATAGCCAAAGCTTTACGGCTTGGACGAATAAAAATATCAAAAACCGTTCCAACCACAGGGATAAAACCAACTACAGCATCCATCATGGCCAGTTTGATCACTGGATTGAGCTTGCTTTGTGGTACCCCTATTTGCTTGGCTTTATAAATGGCATAACAGGTCAATACAAAACCTGCGACATCTCCGGCAACGGGAATAGTACTTAATGCGGCATCCGCACCAACCCCCTGCTTGGTAAATGGAATCCGTACCACCGAGTCCATCATATTGGCAAACTTGGCCAAATCCCGCTCTAGACGGACTACTTCTTGCTGGCTGAGTTTTTTTTGTTGTTGCTCTGGCATAAGCCTTAATTCCAAGGAAAGCATTATCTAAACACTTGAGATTACATCATATCTTGTCTTGTTGCTGTGTATCGATATGATTAATAAAGCAGTTTAATGCCCTGCAAACCGATCAGGATTCATAGCCAGAGCACGATTATTGCTTCATATAAGCTCCTATCACCCGACTCTTGCATCATGCTCATTTAATGCAGATCCACCCCCCAATAAGCATTCTCAGCATCATGCCTATGAGGTGAGGAATATCGCTCAAGATTCCTGTTGAGCTTTGCCCTTAAATAAAGTCCGGATCAGGACATACATAAATGGAATAAAAATCAGCACCAATATGGTCGCAAAAATTACGCCACCTAAAACACTAACCCCGATTTCCTGACGACTGGCCGCCCCTGCACCAAAGGCAAAGACCAGTGGAATCACCCCTGCACCAAAGGCAAGTGAAGTCATGAGAATTGGACGCAAACGCAAGCTTGCACCTTCCAGAGCAGCTTCAATGACACTGCGTCCTTGCGCTTGAGCCAGTGAGGCAAACTCTACAATTAAGATAGCATTTTTACAGGACAGGCCAATCGTAGTGAGCAATGCAATCTGGAAATAAATATCATTGGGAAAATCGACAAAATAACTAAACAGAATATTCCCGCCAATCCCTAGAGGAATCGCACTCATCACAGCGGTGGGAATAGACCAGCTTTCATAAAGTGCAGCCAGGCACAGGAAAATAAAGCCAATCGAGATCAGATACAGTAACATCGCCTGATTACTGGATTGTTTTTCTTCATAAGATAAACCGCTCCATGCCACATCAATGCCCGGTTGCTGCCCGACCAGTTTGGCAACATCTTGCATGGCCAGACCTGAACTCACGTCTTTTGCAGTATCGGCTTCCATTTGTAGTGCGGTATACCCCATATAACGATTCACCACTTCAGGTCCACCGCTCCAGGTTACATTGGCAAAATTGCTAAATGACACCATCTGGTTCAGATCATTGCGTACATACCAGTACTGTAAATCTTCAGGCTTGGAACGGAATTCGGCATCACCCTGCATCATCACGCGTTTAATCCGGCCGCGGTCAATAAAGTCATTGATATAACTGCCACCCCAAGCACTGGACAAGGTACTGTTAATGGCAGATTGCGACAGTCCATTGGCCATGGCCAGTTTCTGGTCGACATTGACTTTCAGTTCGGCTTTATCCGGATTTGAACGCTTATCCAGATTTTCAAAAGTGGAATATTGCTTTGCCTGTTGCTGCAATTGCTTAAATTGGGTGTCCAGAAATTGACGTCCCTGACCATTCACGTCACGAATCCAAAAATCCAGTCCATCGGTTTGACCTAAACCACTGACCGAAGATGGCATGCTGACATTAATTTGAGCATTGGGATTGTTTTTGAAATGTTTTAAAGCACGTTCACGAATGGCTTGTGCTGAATTTTCTTTTCCAGAACGCTCATCCCAATGATTTAAGGCAATAAAACCTTGTCCCAAATTTTGCCCTGTTCCAGAAAAATTACGTCCATAGCGAATCATCACCAAATTCACATTATCTTTTTCATTTTCCAGAAAATATTGTCGGACTTGTTCCCCTATTTCACGGCTTTTCGACATTGGCGCACCATCGACCAATTTAAACTGTACGCTTAAAATGCCTTGATCTTCACTGGGAATAAAACTGGTCGGTAAGGCGCGATAAAACAGAGCAAAGACACTGATCAGTGCGGCAAAAACGACCAAGCAAATGGCTTTATGCTGAATAGTCATATTCGACAATTTGAGATAACGATGTTTTAAACTATCCAACTTTTGATTAAACCACAGCGCCCATTTGGCCGGTTGTGGATTAGGCTTTAAAATCAATGCACATAAGGCAGGGGTTAAAATCAGCGCGACAGCCAGAGACAAAGCCATGGCTGAAACCAAGGTAATTGAAAATTGGCGGTAAATTACTCCGGTCGAGCCACTAAAAAATGCCATAGGAATAAATACCGCAGTCAGCACCAGTGTAATCCCGATTAGTGCACCGCTAATTTCTTGCATGGACTCGATCGATGCTTGCTTCGCTGTTAATTGCTTTTCATGCATCAAGCGTTCGACGTTTTCAACCACCACAATCGCATCATCAACCAGAAGTCCAATCGCCAGTACCAAGGCAAATAAAGTTAAGGTATTGATGCTCATGCCTAGCACATAGAGCACTGCCATGGTGCCTAGAATCACCACCGGTACAGTAATGGCGGGAATAAGCGTCGCTCGCCAGTTTTGTAGGAAGATAAACATCACCACAATCACCAGCAATACCGCTTCAAACAGGGTTTTAACCACTTCCTTAATCGATTCTTGTACAAAGGGCGTGTTATCGCGTGGATATACCAGCTTATAGCCTTCAGGCAATTGTGCCGAAAGACGGTCAACTTCCGCTTTAATTAAGGCCGAGGTCGCTAAGGCGTTGGCACCGGATGCCAGGGAAATACCCATCCCCGCAGATTCAAAACCATTAATGGTATTAAATGATTGATAATTTTCAGCACCTAACTCAATACGTGCGACATCTTTTAAATAGATAAAACTGCCATCGCGGGCAGATTTAACAATAATATTTTCAAACTCAGGCACCGTTTTTAAACGTGAGCCTGACGTCACTTTGGCATTTAAATATTGATCTTTGATAGTTGGCAAGTCACCCACTGCCCCGGCCGCCACTTGGGTATTTTGCGCTTCAATTGCCGCCCGAATATCACTGGGCATTAAATTGTATTGTTTTAATTTTGAAGGGTTCAACCAAATCCGCATTGCGTATTGCGAACCAAAAACATCAACTTCACCGACCCCTTCAATTCGTGCCAGCTCTTCTTCCAAATGCGTCAACATATAATCTGACAATGCAATATTGTCACTTTTACCCGAGGCATCGTACAAGCCAATCACCATGTGGGTATCGCCAAGCGACTTAAATACATTCACCCCCTGACGTTGTACATCCTCAGGTAAACGATTCACTACCCCATTAATTGCATTTTGTACTTGAACTTGTGCAGTATCAGGGTCAGTACCATTTTCAAAACTAATGCTGATTCGGCTACGGCCGGATGAATCACTACTTGAACTAAAATAAAGCAGATGATCAATGCCTTTGATTTGCTGTTCTAAAACCTGGGTCACGCTTTCTTCAACGGTTTCTGCTGAAGCACCACTATAAGTTGCACTCACCGTAATACGTGGCGGTGCAATATCCGGATAGCGCTCCACAGGTAAATTCAACACTGCAAAAAGCCCAAAAGCCATCACAATGATGGCCATTACACCGGCAAAAATAGGTCGTTGAATAAAAAATTTCGACAGCATATGACTTGATCGCAGTTTAAAGAAGTGATGTTGCTAGACCTTAGCATTAATGCTAAGACCGCTCATTAATATTGATATTCAGTGACTAAAAGTCAAAATACAATAATATTTAACAGAAAAAATATTTTTCGTCATAAATAAGGAGAAACTGTGAAGATAAGCCATTTAATCAGCCCTTATCGTATGCTTCACTTCCCATCTTTAGCAGGAAGCTTTTAATAGATTATTTCACAAAGGATTTTTATTAAAAAAGAAAAGCCATAACTTTGAATATGCAATTTTATTTAACTCAAACTCATAAACCCTCTGATCATCTCCTTATGTTCTATAGCGGTATTTTTTTATCTCCATGATGATTAAGCTATATCAACAACATTAGTTTCTTCACTGCTCATCCTTTTTAGGATGCATTTTTTATATTCCGTTTTGAACAGCCATAAAAAAACCCTGCTTGCGCAGGGTTCTTTTTTGAATCACTCGGGAGGATTAACCACCGAATTGGTTCATTGTGTTTTTAGCGTCATCACCCGCTTTAAGCGCGTTGTCACCAGCGAAGATTTCTTTGTGATCATCACCGATGTCAGAACCAGCCATTGCTTGGTGTTTAACACATGCGATTGTACCGCGGATTTCTTTACGTTGTACGCCAGCAACATAAGCAAGCATACCTTCATCACCGAAGTAACCTTTAGCAAGCTCGTGAGTAGAAAGAGCTGCAGTGTGGTAAGTCGGAAGTGTGATCAAGTGATGGAACACACCAGCTTCACGAGAAGCATCAGCTTGGAATGTACGTACTTTTTCGTCAGCATCAGCAGCCAATTCAGTTTCGTCATACTCAGCGCTCATTAATTTAGCACGGTCGTAAGCAGAAACGTCTTTACCTTCAGCAACATAACGGTCATAAGTTTGTTGACGGAAGTTTAAAGTCCAGTTGAATGATGGGCTGTTGTTGTAAACAAGTTTAGCATTTGGAACTGTTTCACGTACACGGTTAACCATGTGAGCGATTTCGTCAACGTTTGGAGTCGCAGTTTCGATCCAAAGTAAGTCAGCACCATTTTGAAGGCTAGATACACAGTCAAGTACAACACGGTCAATTTGAGTGTCAGCACGGAACTGGTAAAGGCCAGAAGGTAAACGTTTAGGACGGTGTAATTTACCGTTACGTTTGATCAGGATTTCGTCTTCTTGCGCTTCAGAAATATCAATTTCAGAAGTTTCTAGGTAGCTGATGTACTGAGAAGCGATGTCGCCTGGCTCTTTAACCACTGGGATTTTTTGAGTCAAGTCAGCGCCTTCAGAGTCAGTACGCGCAACGATGATACCGTCGTCAAGACCCATTTCCAAGAATGCATAACGAAGTGCATGGATCTTAGCGATGAAGTCTTCGTGTGGAACTGTTACTTTACCAGCTTGGTGACCACATTGTTTAGCGTCAGATACTTGGTTTTCGATTTGTAGTGCACAAGCACCCGCTTCGATCATTTTCTTAGCAAGTAAGTAAGTC
>Ga0308160_10001458_pt1 | contig 32990 bp, 30 predicted proteins | sample PhyFR1_FD_201036 | JGI IMG/M metagenome (GOLD analysis project Ga0308160, IMG submission 201036) | Phyllosphere microbial communities from UC Gill Tract Community Farm, Albany, California, United States - DLSLF.R1 | ecosystem: Host-associated > Plants > Phyllosphere > Unclassified | place: USA... | reverse complement strand
CATACTCATCGTAATTGTTCCAGGTTGATCCAAAACCGCTCCCATTTGCTATGCCAAGCGGCATAGCGTAGGGAAGATCGGACATTTCAACTTTGCTGGAATCGGACACTACTACTTTGCTGCTACAGCAAATGGACCGATAATCTTCTTTATGTAAAATTAAGTAACAAAGAGTATTATACTTAAACTTACTTCTCTTTCAGCTCATGAGCAAGATGGTTCAACATTGTTTCAGTTGTGCTTGAAGCTTCAGCGCAGTCACCAGCAAGGAGCACTTTTATCTTGTTGGTTTGATCTTATGAACGCCAAAGTATGACGGACGGCTTCTACTGGCAATTTGCTAATCACCGCATGCTCTAGCTCGCAGTAAGCCACGTCTGCTCCGGTAGCGCACGCTTGGAAGTCATCAGCTTCCTCGTCGTCTTCAAAAACATAGATATAGCCGTTGGGTTGCACCTGAGTCGGTGAAATGCGGGTCGTCGTCATTGAAAGTCCCTTAAAACAGGCGGCAAATCCTAGCACGGCTAGAAAATACTTGGCGAGCATGTCGTCGTTGAAATAAAACCGACGGGGGGATTTCTTTCCACGTTCGGGGCCACCTCTTGAAAGAATGTTGTCATTTAGCACATTGGCAATGCCTTCGATCAATTATATACACACTTAATCTGCCCTTGGCTGGCTGTGTCGATTGAGACGTATTCAGGCCTGCCTACCTCACAACGCCGGCTGGAGTATCTTGGCTACTGCGGAATCGATTGGCGCGTGGCGTGAGTCAGGCCGAAACAAGATAGTCGGCACCAGTTTGTTCCAGCGTCTGCCAGCTCTGCCGTGACCACGAACTCTCGAGGTCGCTACGCCAAGCTAAACAGTGTGCAAAAGAATGTGCCGCAATGCTTAGAAGTCATATCCCATGTACATCGCGGCGAGTATAGCGAAAAGAATCGCGAGCGGGACGCCGATCAGAGCGGGCGGCAACCAGCGCGGCATCGGTTTGCTCAACGTACCGCCGTTATAGAGTTCGGCCCATGCTTCAGTGCTCATAAATCCATAGCGACAAGCTTCTAGCGAAGCAAGGACGCCCGGTATGCCACTCCAACAAAACAGGAGGTATAACATTCCCCGGAATGGCTGGCGAAGGTAGAAATGATGCAGGCCGAAGTTGCCGAGCAGCGCGGCCAGCAGTACGGCGCGGGTCTGATCCCTTGAGACTTGGACAGCAACAGTCGGCTTTTCCATGCGCAAACTTTCTTCCGCAGAAGCCTCAATAAAGGCGCCTGGCATGCTGCCAGCGCAATTTCGCCTATCCTTGAGATTCCAATGATATTTTTCCGCCCCGATGACGGTGAGGGAGAAGCACTGAAAACTGCGATGCCGCACACTGACTTTATCTCGGCCCACGCCCTCCCCTAATTTTGCCAGAGAAATAATTTATTCCTGATAGTCTGGTTTACGGCGGAAGCAGACATACTTTCAATTACGAATCAGGTATGTTAGTAGTTTAAGTGCGTAGAATATGTATCAATGATTTAAACCAAGTATCACGCCGCTGCGCCGGTAACTTTATGGAATTGACAAATAATAAATGCTGAACAAAGTCTGTCGAATCGGCAAAATAATTGGGATATGCTTCCTTAATACCGCCTACCGCGGTCGTCGAAACTAAAGCAACGACTAAATGAGGTGTCACCGCTGCCTTTTTTTCGACTTCGGTGTAACGAGACTCAGCTTCAGCTGTTAAATCCTCACTATACAACGAAGTGCGCACTTGCTTTTTCTTGATATCAACTTCAACTAAAGCATAGCCTGCAGAGGAAACTTCGTTTAGCCTATCGTTGATAATTTTTAAAGAGTGTGCAAATGCTTGTAACCGAGTGGTAACCGAAAGTTTTGAGCATGCTTCTTGCGCTCGACGACATGCTCTAATTAGACGTTCATCCTTTAATACAACAGAACGATACGATTCATATTTTTTTTCTTTATTAAGAGTTTCGAATAAATGAATTGATTCCATCACTGCAAACTGGTCACTTATGGAATAGAAAAACTCTTTCCAGTCTGGATTTCCCTGGTTGGATTTTAATGCTTGCCCCGTAAAAAGATCGACAATCTCTAATGCGGTAGCCCAATTATGCTGGAGTGAAGTGCGGACTTGAATCTCAATACTTTTTTGGTTTTCTAATTGATCGCCAAAGCTTCCGATTAAATGATACCCGCGATATCCATCCTCTTTTGGGTTTCGGATATAATCTTTTGACCTTATTTTTCCCTGGGAATTCTTAAACTGAGGTTGTTTTCTCAGTTCCCGTACAATTTGCCTCAACCGTTTCTCGTTTGACACAATTGCTCGGCATCCGCCTATATCTTGCATCGTCCTTAACTTCATCTTGTCGTAACGGCGTAGTTTTGCCACGATGGAAGCATACCGTTTAAGCCTTTTTGCAAATATCGTTGATTTATCCTTCCTTTCTGCGACACTTTGAAGTAAGTTAAAAGCAATCTCCAAAGGTCTTTCATGGCTAAAACGCCAATATGAAAGAACATCCATAGCAGCAGAGTATGATTTTATATCTCTCTTAATTAGATCAGCATCGAGTAGCTTTTCCCCTGCTTTTGTTATTTCTTTTCCTGAGTACATTGGCAATTTTCAGAAATTCAGATTTCTTAATTTAAAAAACGGATTTTAAGACCGTACTTCAATGGCTTAACAAATAAAACGATGCGCACCGTTGTGCAGCTATTTCGTTTAATTGGCGCTAGTTTGCATGGCGGCTTTATAAAATCTTAGGGTTTGAACGAACATCTTAATGCGTTTTCACTGTCTGGACCTAAGGCGAAACTTGCTCATAAAAAGGTTTTAATAGATCAAATGAATAGCATTGGTAGCATTTGGCCTCGATCTGTCCTCGTACTGCGCCTTCATCATCCGTGAAATGCAAAACGAATTGACCGCCCGACGCCGCTTCCCTTAAAGTTGTCCGTTTTCGAAAGGCTATAGATCAGTTTCTACTTCCTGCATTCCTGCACCGTTAAGGGCCTGGTTTATTCTTTCAATTGCCATTTTCCGGAGCCCATCGATAGATGCTGCAATCGATCCGTTCATGGCTACGATGCGGTCGGGATAAATTAAAATATCTTTTGTTTTAACAGCCCTTGTCAATGCCGCGCGTGCTTGGATGACAATTTTTCGGGCCTCTGTCGCATGATTGCGCCAATCTTGGTTCGTAATCATTAAATAACCACCCGGCGCAACCAGAATAGAATGTTTAGTTACTCGGTCTCGAAGATGACCAGTATTTAGCGCCGTCTCCGTGTCTCTAAGAGCTTCCCCTAATCCTGGGCCGGTATCCTCGTTACACAGTTTGATGCCAAATGCCGGTCGCGAAAACGCCATCTGAAAAAGATGTAGGATCTGATGGTCAGCACTGTACATCCCTTTCAGCTCTAGCACATGTGCATAGTAGTAATTTAGCATCTCTCCTGATCGATGAAGCGCAGAAATAAAGTCTTCCCAAAACCAGATTTGTATTCGAAATTTACCTGCCGCCAAATTTCTTTCAGTTAGCCTATTTGCTTCATCCTGGAGCTTTGTCTTTCTCGACTGCGTGGTCGCGATTATGTAGTGATCGAGGCCATTCGGATACGATTCCGCTGCCGCGACTTCGTTGGCCAGGCCGGCAACCGTCAGGCCACCTGGTTTCATTCTGCCCAGTGCGTCAGTCTTTCCTGACCTCTTGCACTGTATTCCGATCCTCGTGCCTTCCGGTTCACTCCTGCAAAAAACATCAACTCCGTTTTGAATTGCTCCTTGGTTGCCATATTTATAAGCGTTCTCCGTTTTATAGATGAACCTTGCCATATCCAGCGTAAGCTGCTCGAAGTCTTGCCACAAGAGTGGCGGCGGTAACGCCATTGTTATTTGGCTCTTCATCTCTTTACGCTTCCTTTTTAGTTTTGGGTTTTATTGCGATCCCTATGGTAACCGATGTTCTCACAACTTATTTATTACTGAAAGCCGACATAACAAAGATGCCGTAAGTTGACAGAACAGCTGTTTGCGGCCGGATTGCTCAAATCGACAGAAAAAATGCAAAAATTTAGGGCTAACCGTTATAGCAAAAAGCTCGATACTGAATCTGCAGAAATGCGCAACTATCTGCCTTCGAGAAATCTTAGAAGTTGCCGGATTTTGGCCTCTTTTACAAGTATGGGACGAAGGTCTGCTTACAGTCTGTACCGGGCATGACGTTTCAGGATTTGAGGTGTAGAAGATTGCTAAATGTAGCGGCCAGAATACGATGAGCGTATTCGGCAAGCCTATCGCCTTTCTGCCAACTGCCCCTTGGTTATAAGCATGCGAGGCATATAGCTGGCCTTGGGACTGTGACGTTGCATTTTTTCTGGTACGGCTACAAGTCCCTCCTTCGCTTGAATTTTTGCTTTCAGCATTACGTCTTGTTCTTGTCTATGGTCCATCACTTGCTGGGTCGCGCTTGGTTTTACCGTGTTATATGTAACAAACCGAGCATCGAGCCAATCGGCCCATTTCGTTGCTTTGCGCATCAGGTCGACACGATAGACGCTGTTGTAATGCGGGGTGCGGGAGTGGTAATTCGCGGCTCTTGTCCACAGGTCACCCTTATCGCTACGGAGATGCTAGCGCAGTCGCCAGGCGGCCAGATCAAATGAATAACAGCCAGCTACGGCGACTTCACTGGCGGTAATCCCATAACGCGCCAGGTCACTCAAATATGAAGTGTTGAATTGCATTGGCCCGACATCGTGCGTGCCATTACGATTGGCTTTCCACTGTCCCGGTCTGCCACCCTCTTTCTCAGCAACTGCCAAGACGATATTGGCAGGCACCTCATATTTCGCAGCTGCGGAGATGGAGCAGACAACCCGTTCCAGAACCTGTGGTGGAAGGGCGTCCGTAGGCAGGGCTGGCGTCATTCAGTGGTTTCCGACGGTTAGGGACCCGCTGTGCATAAATAGTTAGCTTTCGATGACTATTGCGTGCCTCAAGACGAAGGCCGCGAGCGGTTGACGAAATCCCGGACTTCCGGCGCCATGAACTTGAACTCGGCGTTACCCTCGGCGAGAGAGTTCTTGTCAAAGCTGTACGCTGTGTCCGATTTCTGTCCCGTATGGCTCGCGTGCCCGGATTCATCACCCTTGTTCAGTGGGCGATCTCTGTCAGGAGTGGCACGGCTGGCGGCGCCGGGCTCCTTGTTATTCCATTTTCCTGTTTCTGTGCTCGTCGCGTTCTGCGCACTGCTGCCCGGCCTAATACTGTTCGCCGTGGAGGTGGATGAATAATCGCCCATCACCGCAGCTAGCGAACTATCGTCACTCATACTGCCGCTGCGAAAGGTGCTGCTGGAGGTTGGAAATGGCATGAAATCGGCTAGGGTATCTCCACCGCTGCTGGACATGGATCCTTTTCGGTAAGCAGCCATAAGAGCTTGCGATCCTCCGGCCATATTGGCTGCGCCCGCCGCGATAGCGGCACCACCCGTCGCGACCGCTGCAGCGGCCATACTGGCTGCCCCAACTATTGCGCCTGCGCCAAAACCCATGAAGCCTGCTTGGTTAATACTGGCACCGGTAATGATTCCCGAAATCAAAGGTGGAATCGACTTCACCAGCATCGCCATGATAAACGCTACCATCATCACGACCGTGAGTTCCTTTACCGGGATGTCTGCCGCCATTGACCGGTAATATTGGTCGATGATGGATGTTGACACACCCACGATGAGGACCATGGCAAATAGTGATGCAGCCACTCCAAGCACTGTCTTGTAGTAGTTGATTGCCAGGTCGGAAGTCCATCGCGCGCCCCCGAACCCAAGGAAAAAAACGCCTCCATAGAGAAGTACCCAGCCGGATACCAGGAGGATCAACATGTTGACGGCGACCAAAGCTAGCAAAACAAGCACACCGAAGCCAAGCAAAATTCCAACCGCACTCATTACGGGAGAGCCAACTGTAAACATGTCCAACGTGAGAAAGAACACGGCAAAACCAATATCGACGACAGATGACGGCGTCAAATTCGGTCCCAGGCGCGTTGCCTCGCCGCCTATCTGGCGAAGTGACGCAATGATGGTTTCGCCGAAACGGGGGCCGTTCATGAGGAACCACCAAAAAAGACCGGTAAAGATGGTGAACCGCACGAACTCGGCAAAAAACTCACCAAGGTCCGCCCTGCGTAGGGCCATCATACCGAACGTCCATACCATACTGATCAAAGCCAATGTCCAGAAGAGCCGACTCGCGTGGGTCAAAATAACCGCGGCCCAGCCTTGTGAGGCCGTTTTAAAACGGTCCAGCACGTTTTCATAAATGTCAGAGGTCATTGCCTCTGCAAATGCGCTATTGGCGACAAAGGCTAGACATAGCGCCCCTAATATTGTTAGCAATAATTTCCTGTGATATGGCGTCAGTTCCATCGCATACTCACCTAGTAAGACTTACCTTGGCTTTTTTTAAATTCACCCCGGAGCGCTCTTTTGTCTGCCTCCTCTTGCTGCTTCTGTTTCTGAGCTTGCTGTACATCTGGCGACCCTCGATCACACCCTGCTGAAATTAAAGAGTGCGCGACAATGAACGTCAAAAAAAGAATGTGTTTCTTCATGATTAGTATTCCTTTCTAGTGCTTGGAATGTACTTGCCTCTCAGCGCTCGTTCATCAGCGGCTCGGGTCCGTGCTTCCTGATCAGCGATTACTTGATTTCTCGTTGCCTCTGCGTTCTGCTGTGCAATGAGCAAAGCTCGGATTTGCAACAACTGAGTTGCCTGCTGGCTGGCAAGCTGGTTGGCAAAGCCGATCGCCTGCATCTGCCCGTTGACGCTTTGTGCTCCCGCCTGGAGGCGCTGCAACTGGCGCGCATCGGCTTCGATGGCATCCTGCTGTCGGTCCAGACCCCGGAACAACGCATCATTGGCCCGTTTCTGCGCTTCAGAACCGAGCTGCACGGCATTGCGGTTCATCGCGTCCCACTCGGCTTTCGAACAGCCGATATTAAAGCAGGGTGAACTGCGGTAATACCCCACGTCCTGGAACTTGCTCAGATAGGCATCCAGGCTGCCTGTTTGATTCTTGTAGTAGTTCAGCGTGTCAATGGCGCCGCGCAGCCGGTTCATCGTCACCACCGCCTGGTCCCACACATAGGCAGTGGGCGCCGCCGTATTTTGCAGCATGTTTTCATATTGCTGCAGCTGGGTCCGATACTGCTCGATCTGCTTCAACGTCTGGGCCACGTTCTCCGTGGCTGAGAGCATCGTTTGCCGCAGATTCGCCGCATCGATGACGGCCATGGCCGCATGTGTGGGGGGCATCATCCCGGGTCCCGCAAGTGCCAGGACCAGCACGCCTTGGACAACCATAAAATGCTTGCTGCGCATGGCGCCCTCCTTCTCAGCGACTCAATAATCGAATCCCTTGTACGGCTTGGAAAACGTCATGTCCTTGGTGACCACGACATTGAAGCGGTAGCCCGGCCGAATTTCCAGGGTCGGGGCAATGCTCAGATTCCTGGAGATCAGCTGGGCCGTGACTTGTCCGAGCTGCTGGCCCAACGCTTCGCTCAGCGCACTGCTGGCCGTCGGCCGGCCCCCGAACACGCCTTGCCTGTCACGATCTTGGCTCAGCGCAATCCCTGCCGTTACGCCCGACATCAGGAATGCCCCGGCAAAGAGGCGAATGTAGTGGTTGTTGACTTCATCGTTAAAACCGGCAAAGCCAGCGCTGTCGGCGCCGGGCATTGCGCCAATGTCCATGGCTTTGCCGTCTGGGAAAACAATCCGCTGCCACGCCACCAGCACGCGCGCCTGCCCATACGCCACGTCGCTCGAATAGCGGCCCACCAGCCGGGCGCCCTGCGGAATGAGCTTGTAGCGGCCGGTCGCTGTGTCGTACACATCCTGGCTGACCTGCGCCATGATCTGGCCCGGCAGATCGGAATTGATGCCGGAAATCAGGGTGGCCGGCACGACAAAGCCTGCGCGCAATTCATACGGCGAGCGCGGCGCTTCCGGTTGCGCATCCAGCTTCCAGCGGTCTTCCTGGCCCGATCCTGCAAACTGGCCCAGATCCTTTCTGCCGCCGGGCGCATTGGCCGCCCGCTGCACCAGCGTTGGCGGCGCACGGCTCTCATCCGTCCCACCCAATGTGCCAGGCGCCTGCAGCTGCTGCAGACGTGCCTGGTAAGCGGCAGTCGCATTGTCGCGCCCCTGCGCATCGATGTGCTGGCGCACCGCGGCCAGCTGGGCCAGCGCGTCCTGCCGGGTGGCTGGCGTGTCGGCGGACGGAACCGATGAGGCGCCACTGCGCGGCGCGGCAATGGACACGCCGGTCTTGGCCTTGACGCCTTCTTCGAGCATTTGCAGCTTGGCCATGCGGATGCGATTGCGCTCTTCCTCTTCGCGCTGCGCGGCTTGCGACGCCGGCCCACGCGGCGGCAGCGGCGGCAGGTCAAGGTTGTCCGGGCGGGCCACCAGAATCGGCTCGGCTTGGAGCGGCGCAGCGACAACGGCGGTTGGCGGCGCTGGCTTGTCGGGTTGGACGATGCCGTCTTTCTGGTCGCCGACAATGGCCGCGGCATGGCGGCTGGCGTTGTCCGCCTTTTCATCCTTGGCTATCGCGCCCGGATGCTGCTTCGTCGATCGGTCCATGGCCACCATGGCCATCACCACCAAGAACATCCCCATCAGTGCGACGACGATGTACGCCGGCAAGTCGTTGACCCGGCGCACGCCTGGCCCTGGCGGCACGCGCTGCGGCGAGGCTTCCGGGGACATCGGATCTTTGGCGTTCATGACCATTACTCCTTGCGGACCCAGGCGCCGGCCGGGTGGACTGCGCCGTTTTGCGCCAGATAGGCGCGCGTTAATGACTGGTCGCCCACCAGCAGCGTGACCCGGTACAGATCTGCCGCCCGGTCGAACACATACCGCAGCGGGAGAACGGCGGGCGCGCCGGCGGCCATGCCGCCTTCCCCACGTGCCGTCCTGCCTTGCGCGACGGGTGCGGCTGCACCTTCCTGCACGGCATAGCCTTTCGCGCGCAACGATTGGCTCAGCCATGTTCCGAACGGATCCGGGGTGGGCTGCTGCAAGTCGAACCGGGTATTGGCCGGCGGATACACCACTGTCAACTGCCTGACCGCATCCTCGGCGACCGTGCGGCCATATCCTTCCGGCGCTTCGCGGATGAAGTTGCCGTACGGTGGCGGCGCGGTGGCGCATCCAGCCAGTCCAACCGCGCACAGTAAGACGCAGGCAGCATGGCGCATGCTATTTCCCCCGGGTGATGGTCACCCGTTCCTGGCTGCTGCCGACCCCGGCAATCAGGAGCGCCTTGTCAAACACGCTGTCGACAATGTAGCGGTCGCCCTGCACCCGGTAGTTGACCATCACGGTTTCCGCCTCGGTGAACAAGCCGCCGTCTCGGCGCACCACCAGCAGCGTGGGCGCCTCGGACTGCGCCATCGCCGCCGGCATCTGGATGATAGTTTTGACGCCATCGTTGTAGACGCGCACCGGTTTCCAGGGCGCGCTGCCGGCCACGTCATAGGCAAAGCTCAGCTCACCGAGGTATTCGCCGGTTTGCGCGATGGTCCGCTCCCGCTTGTCGCGCCCTTCCCGGCTTTTGATCGCATCCCACTTGGCTACCGCTTCGTCCGGATAGGTAAAACCCACCCGCGGCATGAACTCGGTGCGGTGAGAGCGCAGCCGCAAGTGGTAAGTGCGCCGGTTCGTCGTCACCACCAGCGAGGTTTCCAGCCCCACGTCCATCGGCTTGATGATCAAGTGCTGGACTTCGGCCGCGCCGGCGCCGCTGATCGCCGGCTCGATTGTCCAGCGGGCAGTGTCGCCGAGCTGGATCGAGTTGACTTGCTCGCCGGCCTGCAGTTCGACGTCGCAGACTTGCAGCACTGCGCAGACGATGCTCGGCTGCTGGGCGCCGTACAGGTAGCGGATGGACCCGTCCGGGCCGGCGACGGGTTTCATGCCCGTGGCGCCCGCTTCGCGCCAGCGCTTCGCAATCGCGACTGCGGCCTTTTCCTGTGGGGTCAATACCGGGTTATTTGCAGAAAAATAGGCATCGGCCAGGTTCCTTTCCGCTCCACTCTGCGCGATCGCCAGCGGTGTGGCACCCGCCAGGAAGCTTGCCAGAAGCATCGGTATCATCGCATCCTCCTAAGGCTGCCTGGACCAGGAAAAATCCCGCACGTAAATGCCCAGCGGGTTGTTGCGCACCTGCTCTTCGGTCGTCTGCGGGGTAGGCGGCACCGTGTAGACCGTCACCAGCGCGCGCATCCGGGTCGGCTGCGTCTTCATCACGCCTTGCCGGTCGCGCACGGTTTCGACCCAGTCGACTTGCCAGGTATCCGGCGTCTGCGGAATGACCGACACGATTTCCGTGCTGACCGTTTCCCTGGCTGCCCGCTTGAACGGACTGCTGTCCTCGGTGCCGTTGAGCCATTCATTGGCTTTGGCGGTGGCCGCATCCGACGACGACAGCATTGCGTAGGCGCGGAAGACCGCCTTGCGCTGCAGGGCAACATCGGGTGTCACCGTGCGCAGGTCGCTGATGAAGGAAGCCACCGCCGCATGCACGACCCGAGCGTCGACTGGCGCGGCCCGCCCGGCGGGCGCCACGGCCATGGCTTGGCCGAGCTTGTCGACTTCGACCACATAGGGCACAAAGCGGGACTGGCTGCCGATGTAGACCATGCCGCCCACGCTGGCCAAGGCAATGAGCAGCGACAAGAGGGCCACGACTTGCCACAGCTGCCGGGATGCCACGACCGACCCGACGTGATCATTCCAGGACCGGCGCGCCGCCAGGTACGGATTGTCGCCCTGCCCAGCCTGGCTGCCGCTGACTTCCGGCTCGTCCGCCGCTAGCACCTCGCCGGCGTGCCCACTCCGTTTGAAAACCAGACCTCGGATCGTGTCGGATAATGTACTCATGCTGCCACCCCTAACGCGGGACGTTCGATGCCATAGTCGGCCAGCCGCAGGCCGCGCCCGGCCAGCCACACATCGACCCAGTCCTCCCCCCACTTTGCTTCCAATGCCTGGATGGCCTGCACCGATTCCTTGTCGGTCGCGCCGACAAAGGCCATCGCCAGCGGCCCGATGGCCAGGTCATACAGGCGCCGGCCCTGCTCGGATACCATGTAGTACTGCCGCTTCGGGATGGCGGTGGCCAGGATCTCGATCTGCCGGGCATTCAAGCCCATGCGGCGATAGAGCTGGGCCGTCTCTTCATCCCGGGCGTACACATTGGGCAGAAAGATTTTGGTGGCGGTCGATTCCACGATCACGTCCAGGATGCCGGACTGCGCCGCATCCGACAGGCTTTGCGTGGCCATCAGCACCAGGCAGTTGGCCTTTCGCATGACCTTGAGCCATTCCCGGATCTTCGCGCGAAACGCCGGGTGGCCAAGCATGATCCAGGCTTCGTCGAGGATGATCGCGGCCGGCTGGCCAGTCAGCTGCCGCTCGATGCGCCGGAACAGGTACAACAGCGTCGGCAGCGCATACTTTTCGCCCAGCTGCATCAGTTTCTCGATTTCAAAGACGGTAAAATCCGACAGCGACAAGCCGTCTTCCTCGGCGTCGAGCAAGTGGCCCATGCTGCCATCGACCGTGTACTGCCGGATCGCTTCGCGGATTGCCTCATCCTGGACCGTCACCGACAATTCCGACAGGGTCCGCGCGCCGCTCTGGTGCATGCTGAAGATCGCGTTGCCAATCTCGTTGCGCTGCGTCGGCGTCGTGGTCAGTCCATTGAGCGACAAGATCGTGTCGATCCATTCCATTGCCCAGGCTCTGTCTCCCTTGGTGTCCAGGAACTGCAGCGGACAAAAGGCGAGCCGGTCATCGTCGGCCGCGACCGTGAAGTGCCGCCCGCCCGCCGCCCTGGCCAGCGGGTACAGCGATAATCCCTTGTCAAACGCATAAAGCGCCATGCCCGGATAGCGCCGCAGCTGTGCGGCGAGCAACGCCAGGTGGGTCGACTTGCCGGCGCCGGTGGGGCCGAATAGGAAGGTGTGGCCGACATCGCGCACATGCAGGTTCAGCCGGAAGGGCGTGGCACCATGGGTGACACAGTGCATCAGCGGCGGCGACGACGGCGGGTACAGCGGGCATGGGGCGGTGGCCGCGCCGGTCCAGATGGTGCTGGTGGGTAATAAATCGGCCAGGTTCATCGTGTTGAGCAGCGGCCGGCGCACGTTTTCCACACCATGGCCGGGCAGGCTGCCGAGATACGCCTCCATCGTGTTGATGGTTTCCACCCGTGCGGCAAAGCCCAGGCGGTTGACCAGTTTTTCGACCTGCCGGGCAGACGCGTCCAGCGCATGCCGGTCTTCGTCCATCAGCACCACGACGCCCGTGTAATAGCCTTGGGCGACGAAGCCGCTGTTGACCTCGGCAATGGCCGCCTCGGCATCGGCCACCATGGCCATCGCGTCCTGGTCGACCGGCCCGGCATGGGTATTGAAGACCTGGTCAAAAAAACCGCGGATCTTTTGCCGCCATTTCTTGCGGTACTTGTCCAGGTGCCGCACCGCCTCGTGCGGGTCGAGAAAGATAAAGCGGGACGACCAGCGGTACTCGCACGGCAACTCGGCCAGCGCGGTCAGGATGCCCGGCGCGGATTCGAGCGGGAAACCCTCAATCGCCACCACCCCGATGAATTTGCGGCCGATTTTCGGGACCACCCCGCCATACAATTCCTGCCCGCCGAGGAACGCGTCCAGGTAGATCGGATTTCTCGGCAGCAGCACCGGGTGACTGGTGCCCGTGATGCAATACTGCAGCCAGCCCAGCAGCGCATCGTGGGTGACGGTGGTGCCGTCTTCCTGGACGACTTCCTGCCCGCGCAGGCGCTGCAGCGTCACCGCCGACGACAGTCGGGATTCCAGGCTGGCACATTCGCGCTTGAAGGATTCGATCAAATGCCGGGTGCGCGCCTTATGGTCGGGCACGGTGCCGTCGTCATCGAACATCAGTTCGACAAACTTGCGCTGTGCCAGCAGCGGTGGGAAATACGTCACGGTCAACACGAAGTCGCCTTCGTACATCGTGCCGAGGCCCTCGAACAAGCGCCGCCGCTCTTCATCAATGGCGGCGCAGACCGGGTCCGGAAAATGCGACCGGCCCCGGTCGGGATAGTTGGGTGCCGGCCGGCGCACCGCATCGACATGGATCATCCAGCCCGACCCGAGGCTGGCCAGCGCCTGGTTGATGCGGAACGACACGGCCTCTCTGCCTTCATCGGTGCTGCTGGCCTGGTCGTCACCCTGGTAGACCCAGGCGGCGAGGAAGGCGCCGTTCTTGCCGACAATGACGCCGTCGTCGACCACCGCAGCGTAATTGAGCAGGTCAGCCAGGCCGGCATCCCGGGCGCGATGGGTTTTCAGCGTCGCGTCCTCGTTGACTGCCCGCAAGCGCAGGCCGAGAAGCACCAGCAGCAGCGCCCCGAGCGCCGCGATCGTCATGGTCAGTGTCGGGATCATTGGTACCGCCTTGCCTGGCTGTTGGAATTGGTGCGAAACGGCGTGCTGCGCGCCGGGTAGTAGCGCTTGTAGCGCCGGTGCCGCAAATAGACATCGCGCAGCTTCGGGTCCGATTTGGCCATCAGGCGGCAGACGAACAGCGCGCCAAACCACAGCACGAGGCCAAACACGGTGGCGCGCCATTCCTGGGCGCTGAACACCAGCGCAAAGGCCAGCACGCCGGCAAACATCACCAGTTCGCGGTCGCCACCCATGAACAGGTTGTGCCGGTTGCCCGCCCGGCGGATCGGGATCGTGCGCAATGCCATGGTCAGCTCCGGGAGCCGTATGACCGCGTGGTTGCAAAAATTGGCTCCGGCAAGACCGGGTTGAGCGTCGCCGCGATTTCCGCGCCGCGGCCAAACAGGGTGCCCATCATGTTTTGCGCGCCGACCAGGAGCGCCATGACCAGCACGATGAACACCAGTGTGCGGAAAAACGCGTTCAAGTCGCCCCCGAAGATCAGCACGCCGCCGGCAATCACAATGCCAATGATCGACAGCGCAAAGGCAACCGGCCCGGTCACGGAATTGCGCAGGTTCGTCAGCCAACTCTCGTAGGGCAGCGAGCCACCCGTTCCTTCCGAGGCCATCGCCAGATGCGGCGCAAGGAGTAAGGCACCCAACAGCAAGGCAGCCACGCCATAAAAGGCGGTTGTATGACCGATGGAAAGGGAAAACTGGCGGGACGACGAAGGCATATGGGCTCCTACAACGATTCAAAGCGAGATTCAAAGCGGGCGGGTCAGATAGCGGCCTTCGGCAAAGCCGCGCACTTCCAGGATTTCCTCAATTCGCCGACCTTCGGGGCAACGGGCGATATGGACGACCACGTGAACGGCTTCCCCGATCAGCGGCTCGATCTCGGCCGGCGCCGATGCGTTACGGGAAATTAGCGACTTCAGACGGGCCAGTCCGGCCGCTGCATTGTTGGCATGCAAGGTCGCCGCCCCGCCCTCGTGGCCCGTGTTCCACGCGTCGAGCAAGTCCAGCGCTTCGGCCCCCCGCACTTCGCCGACCAAGATGCGGTCCGGCCGCATACGCAGCGTGGTGCGCAGAAGCGCCGTCATCGAGACCTCCGCGGAGGTGTGGTACTGGACACAGTTTTTCGCCGCGCACTGGATCTCGCCGGTGTCCTCGAGGATCACGATGCGCTCGTCGGGGTCGCACCGGACCATCTGGTGGATGATCGCGTTGACCAGCGTGGTCTTGCCGGAGCCGGTGCCGCCGATGACCAGCAGATTCCGATGATCGGCTACGGCACCCTTCAGGACATCGCATTGCGACGCGGTCATGATGCCGGCATCGACGTACTGGTCTAGCGTGAACACGGCCACCGCCTTTTTGCGGATCGCAAAGGTTGGGCTGGCCACGACTGGCGGCATTTGCCCGGCAAAGCGGGAGCCATCGACCGGCAGTTCGCCTTCCAGCGTGGGCTTGGTGCGTGTGATTTCCTTGCCGTGGTAGCCGGCCACGGTCTTGATGATCGCTTCGGCCTGGGCAACGCGCAGCGTGCCAATGCACGTCATCTTTTCGCCGAGGCGCTCCTGCCACAGCCGGCCGTCAGCATTGAGCATGATTTCGACGGTGCCCGGGTCATTGAGCGCCGACAGCAGCAACGGCCCCATGTCCCGCTCCAGTTTCTTGCGGGCGCGTTCCTTGATCGTCGAAAGGTCCTCGGTGTCGGCCATGTCAATTCCAGCCCCGCTCCGTGTGTTACATGTAACACATTTAACGTATTTGGAGGAACGGTAAACTGGAGTTCGGCATGAAGCAAGACCAGCAGATCAGCCCGTGTGCAATCGGAACGTGAAACCACACGGACTTTGATACAGCACAACAAAGTTAACGGTTGAGGCGTTGACCTCTTTGCAGCCAAGGCGCGTTAGGCTAAGTGGGCACAAGCCCTGCTCCCATTGATCAGACAGCATGCAGGCTTATGCAGCCAAAGCACCGGGATCCTATCCATTTCTTTCATCGCTTGTCTTCCTCTTCTCCAGTGCTTTCCGATTGGCTTCATCCCACTGGCGCACGTTGAACGCCTGGTATTCCTTGAGGATCGCACAGACCCGGACAAAGCCGTCCGGCAGGCTGCGCGGGGCTTTGCCGCCCGCCAGGAGATCGAGGCATTCGGGCGGCAGGTCGGTCGCCTCGAGCAGCATCGGCAGCGGTACACCGAGCGCGCTTGCCAGGGACTCCATGATTTTCAGGGACGGATTGGCCCTGCCATTGGTCAGTTCGGACATGAACGAGGGCGAGATATCCGCCTTCTGTGCCAGTTCGTACTTGTTCATGCCCTGCTCTTCCATCATCCGCAAGACATTGGTAAAAAAGATTTGGTTGTACACGTGGCGGACTCCTGTATCGAGAAGCTAAAATTTTAGCTTCGATTTAGCGGCTAAAATAATTTTGCACGAAGCATTCCACGATAGCTGGTTTGATGACTTGGCGCGATGCCGGATAGCGTGTCCTTATCCCATTTGCTGCAAGAATCGACCTGCAAATTTCTTTTGGTATGCATGCAAAGCGCTTCATTTCGCGCCTGGACGAGCGGAATTTTCCTTATCGGACCTGACTGTGCCTGATCCACGCTACCACACGGCAGCACGTCGGCTGCCTGCCTCTGCGCCACGTCAACACCTTTGCAAAGTTCTTGGGCAGTCTGTCCGGCGGATGTTAAAACCTTGAGCTATGGAATCTATTTGGTTGAGCCGGCGCATAGCGATCCCTGCCCTGCGTCCGCTTGGCTAATGGTTGACCGAAACCTAGGCATATCCCTGACACCCTGTCGGCGCGTGTAAAGCGCCGACAGGGTGTCACGAACCGTGGCATGCGCATCCGGCCACCCGGATTAGTGCCGGTCGCGGGTATTTCGACTCATGAGAAATCAGGATGAAAACGGACATCATAAAAAGCGTCGCCAGCAAGGCCCAACACGCGGGCGCCAGAAAGGGTGTGACTGCTGCACCCGGTCAGACGCGAAAGGACAAACCGCTGGCCGCAAAGGGCGTGTCAGCGCGTTCAAAGGCGGTGCCTGCGGCGAGTCCGCGCCACGGCGGACCGCTCGCGCTGCCGTTGAGTCTGATTGACGAAGATCCGCATCAGCCCCGCACCGACGACAACCCGGGCTTTTCCGCGCAAAGCATTGCGGAGCTCGCTGCCACCATCCGGTTGCGTGGTGTCAAGTCTCCGATCTCGGTGCGTGACAACCCGACCAGGCCGGGCCGCTACCTCATCAATCACGGCGCGCGCCGGTTCCGCGCTTCCCGGGTCGCCGGCAAGACGACGATTCCCGCCTTTGTCGACAATGACTACAACGAGGTCGACCAGGTCATCGAGAACCTGCAGCGCAACGAGCTCACCGCACGCGAGATTGCCGATTACATTGGCCGCGAACTGGCCAAAGGCATCCGGCAACAGGCGATTGCGCGTTCCATCGGCAAGTCGCCCGCCTTCGTCACCCAGCACATTGCCTTGCTGGACCTGCCCGAGCCGATTGCGCAGGCCTTCAACTCGGGTCGCGCCAAGGACGTCACCTTGGTCAATGAGCTGGTCACGGCCTTCAAGAAGAATCCCCGCGAGGTCACCGACTGGCTGGAAGACAATGACGGGCAAGACATTACCCGCAGCGCCGTCAAGCTGCTGCGCGCGTTCCTGGAAGAAAAGCGCTATCAAACCCACGTCTTCAGCAACATGGACATGAACAGTACCAACGATGACGTGCCGACGGGCGCGGACAGTCATCCCGAGGCGCAACACTTCCCCCAGAAGTTGGGAAGGGCCGTTCTCCAGGTACGGCATCAGCGGCGCACGGCGCAACTGCTCTGGCACCGGCGTCCGGTGGAAAAGGGCTTTGCCTGGATAAAGTACGAAGACACGGGCGAGGAAGTGCAAGCTCCCCTTGCCGACGTCAGGCTGGTCGCCTTGCTCTAGGAGGGATCCGGTGCTATCCCTGCCCCATTCATGGGGGCCGCTGGCCGGCTCTTGCCCACGGCACCTGCTTCGGCTGACTAACCCAATTTGGGACGGCATGGGACCTGACCTGTCGGTCTCGGCTCTCCAGCATCCGTTTTTGGACACGTATATCAACAACAGCCGTTGGGAGGATACCAATGAAGCAACGCCTTCTTGTGATGAATGGGCAAAAGCTCCTGCAAAGTGAGCATGCAGGACAGTGGCAAGTCGACAAGGTCGAGAAGGCCGGCGCGATCAGGCCAGGGATCTATAACATCTACCTGGCTACGCCAGCAGATCCGGCCAGCGCGCATATCGGCGTGGTGCTCCATGCCGATACCGAGTTTGTCTATCAGCACGTCGGCAAGACCTTCGTGCGGCACGATCGGGCCAGTTTTGATCAAGTGCCGCCCCTTGGCGCGCCTGTGCGCATCCGGTATCAGGATACTCACGCTGTCGTCACTGCCGCAGCGGCCAAGCTCGGCCAGAAGTTGTCACGCTAGGACACGCTTGATGACTTCGGCCAGCAGCACGCACTCTGCCCGGTGCTTAGCGTGATGGCAGGTTGCTCCAGACCACGATGCCGGCAGCCACCAGCGTGATACAGGCTGCCACCAGATTGAGGATAGCGATCCGGCGCGACTCCTGCAGGCGGACCGCGACACGGGACAACGCGGTATCCACTTCGGTCCGGACCAGTGCGGCGGTCGTTATTGCCGCCTCGGCCACGATGGAGGACGCCTGCTCCTTGCTGCCAGCCAGCACCGCCTGCACGATGCGGTCAGCCCGCTCGGCGGCGTCGGTGCTCCACCGAGACGTCAACGCTTCGAGCTCTTCCTTGTATGCATCCAGAAGCGCCTGCTGGGCGGCGCTGCTCTCCTGCAGCAACCGCTCATTGATGGTTTGCAGGACCAGAATCGGATCGTCGCGTCCGATCGCCATGCCGTGTTTGCGGGCCACTTCGCCAATAAGGTCATCGACCCGATCCGGCATCACAGCACCGTGGCCTGATCGAGTTGGCCAAACAACTGGCCTTTGACGATCTTCAGGCGCTGGCGCGTCATGATCGTCAAGGACGCCGCTGCCAGCGCTTCATCGAACGTCAGGCGCGCCTGCAGCATGTCGCTCAAGTCGCGGCCAAAGGTTTCCTCCTTCAACGCCGGCATGTGGACGATGGCGGAGACACGGGACTTGCGCTCAAGGTAGGTCTTGGTTTGTTCGAAGGGCGTGCCCTGGTGTTCGATCGGACCCCAGTAGGGGTTGAGCCAAACGACGAATGAGGCTTGCGCCGGGAACTGGCTGTCAAGCTGATGAAAGCCGTTGACGGTATCGAGCAGCGCCTGGCCACCGGTCACCACGGTATGAATGACCAATTCATGCCCCATCCCGGCCAGCAGGGCCGGCACGTGATTGCTGATCAGGTAGTGCGTCATCGGGACAAAGGAACTGGCGCCGTTGTCGATGATGACATCCTGTTCCGACGGCGCGATGATCTCCACCAGCATATCAAAGCGGCGCGGGTTGATTTCGTTGTCGTCCAGGAGCGGGATTTGCCGTACCGCGAGTGCCTGGTAACCATGGAACGTGGCGTTGACCGGGTCGGTGTCAATGCACAGGGTTTTATGGCCCTTGCTTGCCTTGTACTGCGCAAGAATGGCAGCGATGACGGATTTGCCGACGCCACCTTTGCCCTGCAGGATCATGTGGATCTTTGCCATCACAGCAACTCCTCTTTGTTCGGAACGGGGTTGTAGGTAAAGCCAGCCATCGGCAAGGGCAGGATGCGCTCCGGGGTTCGTTCCGTCGTACTTTGTTGCGGCGGCGGAGGCGACGGCAGTCCGTTGGACGCCACGGTGGATGGCGGTTTGATCGGCCTGGCTGCCGCGGGTTCCTGCACTGGACCAAGGATGCGTCTGACGTAATTCAGAAAGGTCTTGTAACCCAACTCGGTGCGACCGGTTTCTCGAAGGTGTGCCCACACCGTCTTGACCGCATAGCCGGCATCAATCGCCACTTTCACGTCGTCGCGCACCGTCAGGAATGCAACGAGATTCTTGTCCGCGCGCGGCAGTCCCCGCTGTTCAACCCATTGTGCGAGCTGATTCGAAAAATTTTCAGCCATGTTGCTTTCCTTTGTAAAGAGGCCGCAAGGACGGCCATTGTCCTCACCAACGCGGTTGACTGGGATGAATGTGCTTGCAGGAGAGGTACTGGTCTCATCGAACTTAAATACGGGGATTGAAGTGCCCCAACCTTTCCTCGAGCTTCCTTCCGTTTCTCTCGGCTTTCCCCGAGCTTCCCTAAGCTTCACTTGGCTTTCTCCTGGTTTCCCTGGCGTTGCCTAGCTGTCCCTCGGTTTCACTTTGGTTTTCCCTTGGTTTCCCTGTGCTTCTCTTGCTTTCCCTGGATGTTCCCCAGCTTGCTTTGGGTTTCACTTTGGTTTTCCCCCAGGTTTTCCAAGGCTTCCCTTACTTTTCTTAGGTTTCCCTGCATCTTTCCCGGAGCTTTCTCGAACATTCCCTGACTTTCCCCAGCTTTCCTCGGGTGAGAGTGTTAATTTCGCAGTTCGTTTTATCTTTTTTAGCAGAACCTATATATCGAAATATTTGAGGCAAATCAGTGTTAGGTACGCATCCAGAGGGGTATGATCGGCCGAAATGGAGTGGAAAAGGCGGGCAGGATATGTGAAATGCACCCGCCCTGTTTTGGACGCGACTTGCTCAATGTTGATCAGCGCCGCAGAAGTACAACAGGTTGACTGCCGTCGTCGCTCCCGGTTATCACCAGACTGATCACTGTGAGAAGCGTTGATAACGCGCCCAGCAAGCCATATCGCCGCTTCCACGTTAAGCAGGCAACACGCAGGCAGTTAGCATGTGCACTTCATACTGTGATAGGCGCAAAGCGCATCGCAACCCGGGTGCGCTTTTTGGCGCTGAAGGATGTCGTGACCGGCGTGACACATCACACGCGAACGTAGGAGTGGAGTCAGAAGGGCTGGCAGCCAGGCTGGTCAGGCGGGGCGGCACGGGCTTTGCTGTTGTCGTTGGGTGCCAGTGGCGTTCTCAGATAACCGGTGGGCTCAATCCCAAGCAGTCCCCTGTTTCACTCGGTTTTTATCTGCATAAAGCAACATTGACGTGATGATTGCCAAACATGTGCCGATGCAGTCGGTCGCCAAAAGTAACTTCGCCAGCCTGGTTGCCTACCTGTGCGATACGCAGCGCAAAGAGGAGCGGCTCGGCTGGACCGCCGTGACCAACTGCCGCAGCAGCACGCCGGAGGCCGCCGCGCGCGAAGTGCTGGCTACCCAGGCCCGCAACACCCGCGCCAAATCCGACAAGACCTATCACCTGATCGTCAGCTTCCGCCCCGGGGAGCAAGTCGATGAAGCCACCTGCCGGGCGATCGAGGCGCGCCTGTGCGATGGCCTAGGACTGGGCGCGCACCAGCGCGTCAGTGCTCTCCACCATGACACCGACAGCCTGCACCTGCATATTGCGATCAACAAGATCCATCCGACGCGCTGCACGATCCACAATCCGTACTATGACCACCCGAAACTGGGCCAACTGTGCACCGTACTGGAACGCGAATACCGCCTGGCGCCGGACAATCACTGCGCCCGACAGCGCGGCGCGGCATGCCGGGCCGCAGACATGGAGCGGCATAGCGGACTGGAAAGCTTGCTGGGCTGGATCCGGCGCGAGTGCCAGGATGCGATCCAGGCAGCACAGTCGTGGCCCGACTTGCACAGCGTGCTGCAGATGAATGGCTTGGCACTGCAAGAGCGCGGCACGGGCTTTGTCATCGTGGCAGCCAATGGGACTGCCGTCAAAGCGAGTTCCATCGACCCGGCCTGCTCCCGGCCGAAGCTGGAAGCCCGCCTTGGTGCCTATGCGCCGCCCCAGGCCAGCCGGTCGGTCGAGCCGCCCGCAAGGAATTATGCCAAGAAGCCGCTGCCCTGCCGCATCGACACGATGGCACTGTATGCCCGGTACCAGAGAGTGCAGCAGCAGGCCTGCGCGCGGGGCATGGCCGAACGGGCGGCAGCCCGTGCCAACAAGGAAAAGCAGATCGAGGCGGTGTTGCAGCGCGCCCGGCTCAAGCGTGCCAGCATCAAGCTCTTCACCGGACCGGGCCTGGCCAGGCGGATGCTGTACCGGGGGACCAGCGAGACGATGCGGAAGGCTCTTGACGAGATCCTGGAAAATTATCAAAAGCAGCGCGAGGCGATCACCAGCAGATACCAGCGGCGCACCTGGGTGGACTGGCTGCGCGCGCAAGCCATTGCCGGCGACCGCGAAGCCCTTGCAGCACTGCGGGCACGTGCTGTCGCGCCCCGTTTGCCGGGCAATACCGTGGGCGGGACGGCACGCGCTGGTGGTGCGCCAGCGCCCAAGGCATGCGACGGCATTACCAAGAATGGCACTGTGATTTATCGCTTTGGCACGACGGCGGTGCGTGATGACGGCGACAAGCTCACGGTGTCGCGGGGCGCCACGGAAGCAGGCCTGCAGGCGGCGCTGCGCATGGCGATGCAGCGCTATGGTCCGCTTCTGGGCGTGGGCGGCACAGTGGACTTTAGGACGCAGGTTGTGCAGGCAGCAGTCGGGGCGAAGCTCGCGGTCCGGTTCGACGATGCCTTGCTCGAGCACCGGCGTCGAACCCTGCTCGAGCAAGCCACTGACCAGATTGGCCACCGTGATCAAGCACATACTGTGCGGCGCCACTCCCCGATGCAAAGCCGCCCGGAGCGCTATGGCCCTGCCGAGACGGGGATAAGACGCGGCGGCGGCCGGCATCGGGCCGGCCCATAGGCGCCTTGCGACTGCGGCGCCGCATGGATGGCCGATGGCAGGAGTACCAGCCAACAGACATCAGGCAAATCGGAAGGATCTAGTGATGTTGATGTACAGCAGAAAGCGTTGACACCTCCTTTATAGCCACTATAAATGAAGTTTCATCAGCGACGGCCAGGCCGGTGTCCGTGGCGCCAGCCTTGGAAAGGCAAGCGTGATGGACGTGACCGGGCCAGGGGCGCCGTCGCAAATGGGCCAATCGATGGCCCCGTGAAATAGGCGCCTTGGTTGGATCATGCGCTGGACGCCTGATGATCTCCGGGCGTAGCCAGGAAGATGGATGGGGAAAGCGGATGAAGGATCGCTTCAACAATGCAGTCGGACCGCAAGTACGCGCCAGGAAGACGGGCCCCGGGCGCCTGGTACCCGCGCTGGCTTCCTTGTCGCTGGGGAGCGGACTGCAGGCGGCAACGCAATCCTTTGCCGGGCAGTTCGCGTACCAGGCGGCACTGGGGCCGCACATCGACCGGATCTATCCGCCCTGGGGCATCCTGCAATGGGCCGCCAAATGGCACGCCCATTATCCGGAGGCCTTTTTGCAGGCCGGCAGCGCCGGCATCGTGGTGTCGAGCGTCGGCCTGCTCGGACTGGTGCTAGCGAAGATGGTGACGGCAAGCGCATCCAAGGCCAACCCTTACCTGCATGGGTCAGCCCGCTGGGCCAATATTGCCGATATCCGGGCGGCCGGCCTCCTTCCTCGTCGGCGTTCCTTCAACGATGCCGTGGTCGGCAAGGACGTTGCGGCCACTGGCGTGTATGTGGGCGCCTGGGTGGACCGGCATGGCAGGCAGCATTACCTGCGCCACAATGGACCGGAGCACGTGCTGTGCTATGCGCCCACCCGCTCCGGCAAGGGCGTGGGCCTGGTGGTGCCGACTCTGCTGTCCTGGAGCGAGAGCGTGTTTGTGACGGACCTCAAGGGAGAACTCTGGGCATTGACGGCCGGCTGGCGCCAACAGTATGCCAATAATCGGGTATTGCGGTTCGAGCCGGCGGCTGGTAGCGGCAGCGCTTGCTGGAATCCGCTGGACGAGATCCGCCAGGGCTCTGAGCACGAAGTCGGCGATGTGCAAAACCTCGCCATGCTGCTGGTCGATCCCGACGGCCGTGGACTCGAAACCCATTGGCAAAAGACCAGCCAGGCGCTTCTGGTCGGCCTGATCCTTCACGTGCTGTACAAAGCCCGGGCGGAAGGCACCGCCGCTACCCTGCCCCAGGTCGATGCGATGCTGGCCGACCCGGACCGCGACATCCGCGAGCTCTGGATGGAAATGGTGACCTATGCGCACCTTGGGGACCACAATCATCCAGTGGTCGGGTCGGCAGCGCGCGACATGCTGGACCGACCCGACGAGGAAGCCGGCTCGGTGCTGTCGACAACAAAATCCTATCTCGCCCTGTACCGCGATCCGGTCGTGGCCCGCAATGTCGCCAGGTCGGATTTCAAGATCCGCGACTTGATGCACCATGACCGGCCGGTCAGCCTGTACGTGGTGACGCAGCCCAACGACAAGGCGCGTCTGAAGCCGCTGGTACGGGTACTGCTTAATATGGTGGTGCGGCTGCTGGCCGACCGGATGACCTTTGCCAACGGCCGGCCAGTCGCTCATTACCGGCACCGGTTGCTGATGATGCTCGACGAGTTTCCCAGCCTGGGCAAACTGGATATCCTGCAGGAGTCCCTGGCGTTCGTCGCCGGCTACGGCATCAAATGCTACCTGATTTGCCAGGATATCACCCAGATCAAGAACCGGCAGACCGGATACGGCCCGGACGAGAGCATTACCTCGAATTGCCACATCCAGACCGCGTATCCACCGAACCGGATCGAGACCGCCGAGCACTTGTCAAAACTGACCGGGCAGACCACCGTGACGAAGGAACAAATCACCGCCAGCGGACGCAGAACAAGCGCCCTGCTGGGCCAGGTCTCGCGCACGGTCCAGGAAGTGCAGCGGCCGCTGCTCACTACCGACGAGTGCCTGCGCATGCCGGGCGCAGTCAAGAACGAGCACGGCGATATTACCGAGGCGGGCGACATGGTGGTGTACGCGGCTGGCTATCCGGCCATCTACGGCAAGCAACCGCTGTATTTCAACGACCCGATCTTTCAGGCGCGGGCGGCCATTCCGGCGCCAACGCATAGCGATACGCTGCCGCGGATACATGAAGGCAAAGCGGAACGGACGATTCCGCCATGACAACCCTGGCGAAAACCATCACCAACGCCACGAGCGTCGGCGGCATTGCCCTGTTGCTGCTGGGCGCGGCGTGCCAGGTGGCCGGCGCACGGATCAACACCAGCAAAAGTATTCCGGTAGGTCTCTACTGGACCACGAACGCCCCGATGGACAAAGGCGCCTATGTCTTGGTCTGCCCGCCGGATGCGGATGTGTTCAGGCAGGCGAAGGGGCGCGGCTATATCGGCGCCGGCTTCTGCCCCGGCGATTACGGGTACCTGATGAAGCGGGTGGCCGCGACGCAACGCGATACCGTGACCGTCACTGTCGAGGGGGTACGCATCAATGGCGACGTATTGCCGCTGAGTGCGCCCCGCCAGGCGGACTCGGCCGGGCGCCCGCTGCCGCGCTACGAGGCGAAGGACTTTGTATTAGGGCCGGAAGACGTCTTGCTGATGTCCGATCGCAGTGCCACCGCGTTCGATGGGCGGTATTTCGGCCCCGTCAGCCGGTCCCAGATGAAGACAACGATCAAGCCGATCCTGACCTGGTAGTCAATGCGCAAGGAGGCATGCGATGACGCAGCAAGAGTGGATTTCCCCAAACGATGCACCCCGCGGCGATGCAGCAAGCGCAGCAGCGGCGCTGCGCGACAAACTGACCGACATCCTGGCCCCGGGATATGAAGCCGAGTTCGATCCCGACGAAGCCGAGCAGGCAGGCGCGTTTGCCGAAGGCGCGCTGAGCCTGGAGGACGCGGCCGACAGCTGTCTGGATTTGGACGATGACAACGCAGCAGCGTCGGCCACCGAGCGGGAGACATCATGATGGCAAAGACCAACCAGCCGTTTCATGAAGCGGTGGCGGAAAAGCTGATCCGGCAGCTGCAACAGGGGTGCGCCCCCTGGCAAAAGCCGTGGCAGCCTGGCGCCCTGCTCCCGATGAACCCGGTCACCGGCAAGCGGTACCAGGGCATCAATGCGATCCAGCTCATGAGCGAAGGCCATGAGGATCCGCGCTGGATGACGTATAAGCAGGCGGCGGCCATCGGCGCCCAGGTTATCAAGGGCGAGAAAGGCACACCGATCCAGTACTGGAAGTTCAGTGAAGTGCACGGCAAAACTGATGCGCTCGGCAACCCGGTGCGCGATGCGCAAGGCCGGCAAGTCAACGAAGAAGTGCCGCTGGAACGACCCCGGGTCTTCCTGGCCATCGTGTTCAACGCGTCGCAGATCGACGGGCTGCCGCCGGTACCGCCGTCCGCGGCCCCCGATTGGGCAGGTCTGGACCGGCCAGAACGGATTTTGCAGGCTTCCGGCGCCAACATCCGTCACGGTGCACACGGCGGGGCCTACTATCAGCTCGCCACGGATACGATTCACTTGCCCGCCAAGGCCCGGTTTGCCAGCGCTGCCAATTACTACGCAACTGCGCTGCATGAACTGGGCCATTGGACGGGCCACGCCTCCCGCTTGAACCGGGATTTGGCGCACCCGTTCGGCAGCGCGGGGTATGCCAGGGAAGAATTGCGGGCGGAAATTGCCAGCATGATCCTGGGCAGCGAACTGGGCATTGGCCATGACCCTGCGCAGCATGCAGCGTATGTCGCCTCCTGGATCGAAGCGCTGAAGAAGGATCCGCTCGAGCTATTCCGGGCGGCAGCCGATGCTGAAAAAATCCAGCGGTTTGTGCTTGGCCTCGCACAGAAGCAGGACGTGCAACAAGCCAGTCGACAAACGCAGGCACCCGGGGCGGAAGAAAGCAGCCCGTCCCGGCCGCAAACTCCCGAGACCAGCCTGCAGGCAGGCGGGCAGTCAAGCGGTGTCTTGCAGGACACCCACATCCGCGATGTAGAAAGCCTGGCCACCGCGCATGCGGCGCGCGACGCAAGACCAGCCGTCCCGGGGGAGCCCATGCGCGCGAAGACATTCCTTGCTGTGCCATTCAAAGAGCACGGTGAAGCCAAGGCGTTAGGAGCGAGGTGGGACCGCCAGCAGCAATCCTGGTACGTTCCTGTCCATCTCGATGCGATGCCCTTTGCAAGGTGGCTGTCGGCGCCGGATGCCCCGGTCGCCAATCCGGCGCGACCGGCCCCAGCAGAATTGGTGCAGGTGCCGGGCCAGGTGCCCCTCGCCGAGCGGGTCTACCTTGCGGTGCCCTATACCGAGCGGGCGTTGGCGCGGGCGGCGGGTGCCGTATGGGACAAGGGCGCGAAGTCGTGGTATGCCGGCCCGAATGCGGACTTGCCACGGCTCGATCGATGGCGGCCGGAGAACCTCGTGCACCAGCAAGGCCCGGCCATGCACCCGCGGGAAGAGTTTGCAGCAGCACTGCGCGCGCATGGCTTACTGGTAGAGGGGGAACACCCGATCATGGATGGCCATAAACACCGGATTGCCGTGCAGGGCGGCAAGCGAGGCGCGCGCGATGGCCTCTATGTCGGGCACCTGGACGGGCATCCCGCTGGGCGCATTATCAATTACAAGACAGGCACCGACGAAACCTGGCAGAGCAAGGGCTATGTCCTGGTCCGCGAGCAAGCAACGGCCCTGCATGCGCAGGCAAGCGCCAGGCGCCAGGCGCGCGATGCCGAACTCGCGCAGTTGCATGAGAACACGGCGCAGCGTCTGTGCCGGCAAATGACAGAACTGGTGCTACTGCAGCAGCCGACGCCGTACCTGACACGCAAGGGCGTGGCGCCGCAGCCGGGGGTCTTTACCGACGGTCAGGGTGAAATTACGTATGTCCCCGGCATGGATGTCGACGGCAAGCTGTGGACGTTGCAAACCATCGGAGCAGACGGCGTCAAGCGGTTTGCCAAAGACAGCCGCAAGGAAGGCTGCTTTCATGTCATTGGCGGCATGGCGGCGCTGGCGCAGGCCCCGGCGCTCGTCATTAGCGAGGGCTATGCCACGGCGAGCAGCGTGTCCCAGTCGCTCGGTTTTGCGACGGTTGCCGCCTTCGACGCCGGGAATCTGGTGCACGTGGCCAGGGCCTTGCAAGTGAAATTTCCGGACAAACCGGTCGTCATTGCCGGCGATGACGACCGGCACCTGGAACTGACCCATGGCAAAAACCCTGGCAGAACGAAGGCGCAGGAAGCAGCCGCCGCAACCGGCGGCCACCTGCTGTTGCCGATTTTTGCGCCTGGCGAAGGCAGTTATCTGGCGGGCCTAGCGCCCGTCACGCCAGAAAAATACCGCGCGCACCATCGTACCGGCATCGGCTTGAGTAAAACCCAGCTTGCCGCGCTCGAGCAGATGAAGCGACATACGGACTTTAATGACCTCGCCACCCGCAGCAGATTGGGCAAGGACGCCATCGACCGCCAGGCGCGTGCATTTGTCAGCGATGTGATTCACCAGCACGCGGTGCGTGCCGAGCAGCATCAGCGGCATGGGCACAGCGACGAGCTGGTTCTGGTACAGCAACCGCGACAACGCGGCATGGCGAAGGTCAGTTAGCCATGCCGGGCCGGCGCGCAAAGCCGAGACAACCGGGAAGAAGCTTCCTATGGCGCGCATACGCTAGTCGTGGTCTTGCTTTGCCGTCGCGCAAGCCATCCGTATCCGGTTGCGCCAGCGGACGGACCTTCCCGGCTATGCCAGAGTGGCCCGGCGAAGACTTCGGCCAAGCTCGTCCACTACCCATCCGAGAAGACCGCACGCGCAGAAAACAAGAGCCCCTGATACAGGCCGCGGCAGCAAGTTATTAAAAGCCTGGCGCCACTGACCTGCGTGGCGCGATCGCCTACTACGTGAAGAGGAAGCGCTTTGGGTGATGGACGGTGACGACGCTGCGTGGCGCGCGCTCGGCGCCGCGTTCTATTTGGAGCAAACGAAGGGGCTCGCACGCATCCTTGCCTCCACCCGTTGGCAGCAGCAGAGGCGCGCACGGTTTTTTGCCGACGGCTGTCCAATCGATAGGCGTGCTCGAAAAACAGGCAGAAGTTACTCACAAAATCGGTGTGCAACATTGTGGATATCTCCCCTGTATTCTCTCTAAGTGACTGTTTATAATATGAAATATTCGCGTGCTCAAAAAGCGATGTGGCCACGTTGTACACAGCCCTTTCCATTGTCCTGTCCACAGGAAACGCCTACGCGCGATACACAGGTCATGCACAGCATTCGCCTTCGGTAATGGCGAATGGCGTTGCAGGGTGATGTTGTAACGGCTGCCCAGACCGCAGGACGCTTGTTCCCGTAAAGGCTCACCTTGATAAAGCACGGCGATCCATCCGCTCTTCGAAGCCTTGGTATGCGCTTTGAAGTGTTCCACCAGGATAACGTGGTGGTGTTCGGCAGAAACCGTTGGCCATTGCGGTGACATTGGCCTGCGCACACCCGTGGAAGGGGATATGGGACATCGAAAAGGGAGAGTGATCCATTTCATCTCAATCGCGGACAAAAGGACATGCGGGCCAAAGTGGTGTAGCCATGGCGGGGTCGCCTCCAGCGGAAACAGCAGTGAAGGCAAAGGTGAGACTGTTCACGTAGAAGCTCACCTTTGCCAAGCAGCGCGATGGTGCGCTTTCCAGAAACGGCAGTCAGGCGTTCAGGTGCAACGGCACGCAACGGAAGGATGGGACTGGAGGCCCCAGACCCGAGGCGCCGGTCAAGCGCAGCGCGCATCACAGCAAGGGACCAGATCCACGCGGCGTATCCAACAAGATGCGCTCTCTATGCCAGTTGGCATTTCAGTGCAGGCGCTTGATGGCGACCGCGACTGTGCCTCCTGCGTAGGAGGGCTGAAAAGCCAGGCATCCGGACGTTAAAACGAATTAACGGCAGGCGCCGTTTTGTCAATCGCGAGAACACGCCCCGGCAGCCTCCCTACTGTTTGGCCTATGCAAATCTTCTCGCGACATCCGTCAACACGCAGGACACTGTCGAACCAAGGAACGCTTTGGCGTTAATACGAAATAAGGAAGGGTTATGCCGGCAAAGAAAGTCGGTCCATTGAGCATGTGTAAAGCTCCCCGCCCCTGCCTGTGACGGGTCTTTCTTGCTCCGTAAGCATAAGAGGCATGATCTGTTCGACGCGGCCTGCGAGGCGGCGGCTGACAAAAAATTGGACTTATGGCTCTACGCAAAATAGCGGCAAGAAATACCCTGTAGTTCTATGGACGATTACCTGTGAAATCGGGATTCTGAAGTAGCCATTATTGACCCGGCCACTCACATTACCTGCCAAGAAGTCGTGCATTCGACCGGCCAAGCAACCTCCAGGTCGTTCAACTTGGCCCAGATAATCAGCGCGTACGTTGCCGCGGTACGCTCTCCTCCCGAATCGGCATCCCGAGCAGGAAGTGCTTTCTGCCCCACGGCTACCGGGGCATCGCGCGTTCTGCCGCGGAGTTGTCGATCTCGATAGCACCGTCATCACAATAGCGCATCAGTGCGTGCCATCGATTGAACACATACAGAATGGTAGCTGTCGTATCGGATTCGCGACAGCATGGTGACCGTCTCGTGCAGTCACCTTTCTATCGCATCGAACAGCGGCCTGCCCTGTTCCTGCCGCACCCAGAGCCGTTCTTGTGGCGGCTTGCCCCGAATCGCTTCCTCGATCGCATACAACACGCCGATGTGCCAGTTGCTGGTGTGCCTGCCAGAGAAATGATGCCTGGTGCCGCAGGAGACCGTCGCAGCGCGCGTAATGGGAATTGCGGCTGGAAGGAGAACTAGGCCCCGCCCACCGACGCACGAGAAAGACAAACGGGACAGCTATTTTGAATGGCCTGATGGCATTTTTAACGCTGGCAAGATGCCTCGAATCGCTTCTATAGTAACTGGCTTGGTCAAGTGGAAATCAAATCCGGCCTCTTCGCTTTCATACCTATCCTTCTGGCTTCCCCATCCAGTCACTGCGACAAGCGTTGTGCGCTGCAGTGGCTCTTGCTTGCGCAAGGCCTGTGCGACTTCAAGCCCGCTCATATCGGGCAAGCCGATGTCGAGAAACGCAATTTCGGGATGGAATATTGTGGCATTGCTGATCGCATCTGCGCCAGAGTACGCGAGCTGAACAATGTGACCACTTGATTCAAACAGTGATGCCAGCATCCGGGCAGCATCGATATTGTCGTCCAGAATAAGAATGCGCGCGTTCTTGCAGGACAACAACGCATCGGATTGCGCCCCGACTCGTGGAGGATCGTTGTCCGAGCAGACAGAAAGCGGCAGACTTATCACGAAGGTGCTGCCTAGCCCGGGGCCTGCGCTTTCTACCGTCAATGTGCCACTATGCATTTCGACGATTTCTTTGGCGATGGACAAGCCAATCCCGATCCCGCCCTTTCTCCATTGTCGGCCGCTTTCTATCTGAGAAAACATATCGAAGACCTTGGGAAGCATTTCCCTTTCAATGCCGATTCCTGTATCGACGACCCGAATAGAAGCCTGCTTGCCGTCTTCTTCAACGATGACTTTGATGCATCCTCCCTCGGGCGTGTATTTCGACGCGTTATTCAACAGGTTGCTAACCACCTGTTCGATCCGCACAAGGTCTGCTTCCACATATATTGGCTTCGAAGGAACCTGGATAATCAGGTCGTGGCCGGCCGCTTCGATAGGGGATTGGCAAACATCTGTCACATCGTTGAGGATGGACTGCACCTGCACTCTTTCCTTCCGCAGTTCCAGCTTGCCTGAACTGATACGCGACACATCGAGCAGGTCGCCGATCAAGCGCACCAGGTGAGAAACTTGCCGTTCCATGATTTCCCGGGTACGGGCCTGCGAAGGCGGTGTATCCGGGCCGTGTTTCATCAATTCCAAGCCAGTCTGGATCGCGGCAAGGGGATTGCGCAGCTCATGTGCCAGCACGGCTAGAAATTCGTCCTTGCGCTGCGATTCCTTCCTTAAAATTTCGTTTGCCTGCTTTTGCGCTGTGACATCGACAAACGCCGCTACGGCGCCGTAGACATTGTCTTTTTCGTCGCGTAGTGGCGCCGCAGTCATCAGCACATGCGTTGCTTTTCCATCCGGAAAATGAATCGACAGCTCGGCTGCATGCACTTCCTTGCCGATGGCCGCCGCGACCTGTAAAGGGAGCTGTTCAGTAGGAACAGGAACACCATTAGCCGATACCGTAAACGGCCGCGCACCGGGTGCGCTGAGCGAGGGGCTCTCATCTGGCCTGAGTCGGAGCAGCCGCACTGCTTCCGCGTTCCCCGTCACGCTTTGACAGGCGCGGTCATGCGCAATAAAGATGCGCTGCCGGAGTGGCATCCATTACAGCTTCCAGCTCCATTGCACGTTTGCGCTCGCACAGCTCGCTTGCGCGCAAAGTCTTGTTGAGCCGCGTTTCTTCCGTAATTTCTTCGACTGAAACGTTAATTCCACGGACTTTGCCGGTGTCAGCAAAAACCGGGTACACGCTTTCACGCCAGACCCGACGCACCCCTGGATGAGAGGCCGTTGTGCCCTCAAAGACAATCCCTGAAACGGGCTTGCCGCTGCGTAATACGCGCAGGAACAGCTTTTCCGCTTGCTCGGCCAGATCCGGCACCACCTCGCGAATGGTCTTGCCGATGTGAGCTTCGGCACTTACACCATTGATTTGTGCAAGCAGTTTATTGATCCGGATATAACGGAGTTCGCGGTCCAGCGTTGCCAAACCGAGCGGCGCATCCGCATAGACCTTCTCGAGATCAGTCAGATCCTGCTGCAACGACCGACCTGTGTTCTGCAGGTTTCGGACCAGGCGCCTGAGCTTTGCCACGCAATAGGCCAACAGCAGCAATGTTGTGCCTATGGCGATGAGAACGATGACGTCATGCTGTTCCAACATTCTTAGTCCCCAAGAAATTCACAACGCCCTTTTGGTAGCGAAGCAAAAGGAGAGAATCATGCGAGTTAGAAATTCGTTGGCAGAAGGTGCGACTGGTGACAGCGCTGCGTCACGATGACGTAGGAGAAGCACTCCCTCATAAGAACTGCAGCGAGCCACGTGGGGCAGTTTTACGCTATGGCGCGTCGTAAAGCAGCACGTCGGTACCAAGCTTTTTGGCCAGACACAAGTCTTTCCGATACTGGCCATAATGTGCTGTGGCTTCCATCCGGTCGACGCGCACTATGCCGCCGGGCCGCTTGACACGGAGATCGCTATTTCCAGCGACAGCAATATACAGAAATGATTGCATCTCACCCCCTGCCTCCCTCGCCAAGATGCCATCTGCAATAGGCCTGGACGTTCACTGATCCTTACTGGAACCGATCTGACGAAATTTGCGATGGCTCAATCAAGTATCCACTAAGCGCTATCAAGGTCCCCCGTCGGCGAGACTTATCTTAGTGCGCTTTGCAAAGCAGTGACACTCGCAGGCCTGCGTTTTTCGGGAAAAGTCATTTTTTCAGAGGCGGTGGCCATTGCGATCAGCGAAGTCGCATGTAGAGATCGCTGCGATCTGATTTTTAT
>Ga0308160_10001457_pt1 | contig 33050 bp, 45 predicted proteins | sample PhyFR1_FD_201036 | JGI IMG/M metagenome (GOLD analysis project Ga0308160, IMG submission 201036) | Phyllosphere microbial communities from UC Gill Tract Community Farm, Albany, California, United States - DLSLF.R1 | ecosystem: Host-associated > Plants > Phyllosphere > Unclassified | place: USA... | reverse complement strand
TGTCTGCGGCTGAGAGGGATGGGGGAAGAGGGGGACGATGGGCTAGATGGGGCGAGAGAAGATGCCAGAGGGGGGGGGGAGCCGCCCGACCGAGACCTCTCGCGTCAGACTTGGGCGCTCGTCGTCGTCGTCGTCGTCGTCGTGTCGTCTCGTGAGCTGTCGACAGCCCGGAGGGGGTTTCTGCGCGGCGTTGGTATGAGCGTTGAGGAGAGCAGAGCGGGAAGGTCCGACCTCAGGGCCTCGGGTGGGCAATGCAAAGGGGTGGGCGGGACATGTGAAATGCGGGGTGGGGAGGGTTGAAGGGACGGACGGCCGCGAGACGCCTGATCGCCTCAAGCAGGGCTGGCGAAGCCGGGCTACGAGAAGAGGGTCTGGAAGCAGCAGCCAGGCTCGGTCAGCGACTGGGACACGAGGGGGCGAGCCGACGACGGGGGGGCGCCGCTCGCCGGCCGTAGAGCGCACCTTGAGGTCCTCCATCCGCTGCTCGTGCAGCTCCTTGCGGCTGATGTTCTGGGCGAGCGTTAGACCGGCGACCTTGGTCTTGCGCGCCTGGACCTCGAGCATCTTCTCCTCCATCGAGTCGTGCACTGGGGAGGGTGAACGAAGGGTATCAGGGTAGGACCCAGGATGAGCGCAAAGGGGGGCGGGGGGCTGCACGCACTGATGTACTTGATGGTGACGACAGGCCGCGTCTGACCGAGCCGGTGGACGCGGTCGACGGCCTGGTTCTCGACGGCCGGGTTCCAGTAGGGGTCCATGACGTAGACCCGGCTCGCGGCCGTCAGGTTGAGGCCGACGCCGCCCGCGCGGAGACTGACGAGCAGGACCTCGCAGGCCGGATCGGTCTTGAGCCGGTCCATCGCCTTGACGCGCTCGTCGAGCTTCATGCTGCCGTCGAGCCGGTCGTAGCCGATGCCAGAGTGGCAGATGGCGTCCTCGATCCGGTCGAGCATCGTCGTCCACTGCGAAAAGACGACCGACTTGATCGGCTTGCCGGTCGCCATGTCGGACGCCCAGGGCTCGCCGAGCGGCGGCCGGTCGTGGACATCCTTGATGATGACGGCCTTGTTGTGCGCCGAGGCGTCGAACGAGAAGTCGTTGGCGTTGTCTGGCAGACCGACGGTCTCCTGCTTGGCCGGCGGCGCGGGCTTCACCTCCACGGCCGGAGTGGCCGTGCCGTTGGTCGAGGCAGCCGTGGGCGACGGTGCGTGGCCTGGGCCGACCTCAACCGGCTCCGTCTTTGTCGTCGGGTCGTTGCCGTGGAGGATCGTCGACGAGTCGTTGAGCGCGGCCGGCGGGCTCGTGATGAGGTCCTCGCCCGGCGCGGCCGTGATGACGCTCTGGGCCACGCCATCTTCAGGGCCGCCGCCGCCGCCGCCCATGACGAGCATCTCGGCCATGTCGTCATCGTCGTCGTCGTCCAGATCCCTCATGAAGCCGTCCTTGCTGACGCCAGCCATGCCGCTGCGGTCGCCCGCAAAGTTTTTCGAGTGCCTGTTGAGCCTGGAGAAGGCGAGCAGGTCCTCGAGCAGGTGGTTGATCTTGGACGAGGTGACGAGGTCCTCGCCCGTCCGCGGGACACGCTTCTGGCGCGACTTGCGCGAGGCCGTCTTGGGCGCGACCGCCTTGCCGTTGGCATCGACCGGCGTGAGCTCGATGCAGTCCTGCGTCAGCCGGAGGCCTGCCGTGCACTGCGGGCACGACCGTCCGACGCCATTGATCGCCTTCGGGTACCTCGCGTAGACCGACTTCTGGAAGCACTCGAGGCCTGCGTGAGAGGTTGGGGACCGAAAACGTGAGCGTCAGTCCGCGTGCGCGAGCGGCCAGAGCCGAGCGCAACGAGAGACGCACAAAAGAGGTGCTGGCACTTGGTCAGGACGCCGGTGAGGGGCTTCTTGGCCTTGCCCTTGCGCTTCGAGGCCGAGGCTGCCGCCGCCGCCGAAGGGTCTTCCTCGGCGGCAAGCGCGAGACCGCCGAGACTCGTTGCGAGGTCGTCCATCGGGACCTTGCACTCGAGGCAGTCGCACACAGCCTCCTCCTTCATCCATGCGAGGACCGACGCAGCCCGCTTCCGGGTCAGGCCGTGGGTGGCGATCGCAGCCGAGGCCGTCTCGTAGTCGAGCGGCTCGCTGCTGTCGTCCTCGTCCGGCGCCGAGGCCGACGAGTCGGACATGAGCAGTCGGTGGTCGCAGATCTGCCGGAGCCGGAGGATCTTCTGGAGAATGTTGACGTAGGAGGTGCTCGCGATGCCGGGCGCGGTCAGGGCCCCGGCGCTCGCCCCGCCGGCGCCGTCCTCCTTCTGGTCCATCATGTTGTTGAAGTCGCGGGCCGAGTCCGCGAAGTATTTGTCGTAGATCTCGCGCTCGACGTCGGTAAAGCTGAGGAAGCGGATCTCGTCCTGGCGGTCGGGAAGGTCGAGCAGCGTCTTGCCCGACGCGAGCCGCGTCTCCTTGGTCCGGCGGAGCGTGATGTGGCGCATGATGATGAGCAGCCGGGCGAGGCCGAGCGAGTTGCCGCTCTTGGCCGGGGCGGTGATGAACTCCTGCCAGACGGCTCGGTCGTCGAACGGCTCGAGCCGGATGAACTTGATGAGCGCCCAGAGGTCGTCGAGCTTGTTCTGGATCGGCGTGCCGGTGATGGCGAGCCGGCGCTGGGCCTCGAGGTAGCAACTCGCCCGAGCGGCGACCGTGTTGGAGTCCTTGATGAAGCTGCGTAGGACGGAGGGGCAAAGGGTCAGCAGCCGCGCGCGTCAATAGCGGGGCGGAGCCCAGCAGGCGGCTAGGAACGGACTGGGCTTCGTCGAGCACGACACGGAACCAGTCGAGCCGCTGGAGCGGGCTCGTCGCCTCCGTCGCCTTGGCCATGCCGAGATTGCTGACGGCGCCCTTCCCGCGCTTGCGCTTCTTGACCGGCTTCGCGCCCGGCCGGCCGAGCAGCTGGCCGTCGGCGTCCATCTCCTGAACGTCGCTGTCGCCGTCGTCGCGGGCGGGCGTCGTCGTGCCCGAGACGGCGGCCGACGGCGCCGTCGAGCCGCCGACGTCGTCCTCACCCGTCTTGGTCTGCTTGGAGAACTCGGCCGTCAGGGTCGAGTAGGTCGTGATGACGACGTCAAAGTCGCCAATGTAGTCGTAATCGGAGCTCCGGTTGTTGCCGTGGTAGGTGTAGACGCGGAGCTCCTTCTCATCGTCGTCATCCGAGTCATCGCTGCTCGAGTCGGAGCGGCGCTTCTTCTTCTTGCGGGCGTTGATCGCCGCCCGGCCGTTGCGGCGGGTGCCACCCCCGCCAGCCGAAGCAAAGACGGTGACGGCGCCGTCCCAGTGGTCCATGAGCTGGTCCTCCCAGTGACTGACGGTCGTCAGCGGGCAGACGATGAGCGTCGCCCGCGTCCGGGCCTTAACGCGCGACCGCCGCGCGGCCGTCTCGGCCAAGCGCTCGACCAGCTTCTGCTTGTCCGACTTCTTGGGCCCCTTGCCCGTCCAATCGGGCAGCTCGGGCATGCCAAAGATGGCGCCGGCAAAGTCCTTGGCGCCGTCATCGAGCTGTGCCGCGACCTCGGATGGTGACGGCGGGTCCTCGAGCGGCTTGACCTCGTACTTGCGCGCCGAGGTGAGCGTTGAGGCGATCAGCGAGACGACGGAGAGCGACTTGCCGAGGCCCATCTGCAGCAGAGAGTTGGTGGGAGCGTGCGTCAGCCGGGATGCCGCAAGACTTGTGGAAACTGTGACACCAGTGGACTCACGTCGTCGGCCAGGATCGCGCCCCGGCACTCCTTCGGCTTGGACGACGAGACCACCTCTGTCACCTTGTTGCGCCAGCCGACGACCTTCTTGCCCTTCCTGCTCGAGCCCGACGAGCCCTCCTCGACCGGCGTCCACAGGCTCGGCCGTTCCGGGGGCGTCCAGGACTTCTTGGAGAGGCCCGTCGGCGGCCGCTTCTCGGCCTCGCGCTCGCGCAGGAACGAGAGCGCCTTGCGCTGATGCGGGTACAGCGTCGTCCCGATGAGCGGTCCTGCGGTGTGAGGGGGGAGGGCGGGGATGGCGAAAAGGCGTGAGATCAGCGCGTACGATACACGCGCGTGGGCCGGCTTCTTAGGGAGGAGGACGCACCGGGATCCGTCTCGTCGAGCTGATCGCCGCCCTTGAGGCTCTCAAAGACCTCGTCGACCTGGCTGCGCTGAAGGTTGAGCGCCCGCTGGGCGGCGAGCTGCTGCTCGTTTGCGCCCTGGGCGGCTAGGCTGCTGCCAGTGGCCGTCTTCTTGCGGGCCGAGTAGTTGTCGTAGACGCCCGGGTGCGAAATGTGGGGGTTGTAGTAGAGGCAGTTTTGAAACCAGGCAGGCTCGTACGGCAGCTTGGGCGTGAGGAGGAACAGGCTGTTCTCGGCCAGCTGGTCCGAGACGTACTTGATGTTGGGCGGGATCGTCAGGACAAAGAGGTAGAGCGAGGCGCACATCCGTGAGGGTGGGTCGCGCGACCGGCGGATGAAGCCCTCGACCCGGACGAGGCCACGTGAAAGAAAGCCGCCGAGGACGCTGGCGACATTCGAGGCGACGACGCCAAACGGGTCGGTCGTCGACGACGGGGCGCCGTGCGGCAGGAGGTTGATCGTCTCGGGCGTGTTCGGCGCCGAGTTGGGCGGGAGCGGCTTGTACTGCAGCGTTGAACGAGCGACAGAGCGTCAGTCCTAGACGACTGGGGTGCTGCGAGGTGTGGCGCAAGCCCGAGCCGATCAAAGGGGGGGGGGGTTAAGTGAAAGGGACAGACCTTGACCTTGATGCGCGCCCACTCTTCGCCGTCCTGCTGCATGAACTCGCCCTTTGGCAGGCGGTCGAGCAGCGTCTGACCCGGCGGAATGACGGGCTGGAGGAAAGGGTTGTCCGGGTACATGATCAGGGCCGAAGTCTCGAGCATGCCGACCAGGTGCGGCTTGTTCTCGGGCGGCGGCGCCGGCCGGGGTGCGACCGGCGGCGGCGGGGGGAGGTCCGGGAGCGAGTCGACGTCGATGACCTCGGCTGACGAGGTCGTCGAGGGGACCGGCAGGCGAGCCCTGGACGACGACGACGCTGAGGAGGAGGACGAGGCGTGCGATGGCATGCCGTAGGCTGAGGGCAACTGGGGCGGCAGCGGGTATGCAGGGGGTAGCGTCTGACGGCTCGAGGTCGAGGCGGCAGCGGCGAGCGCGTGCTGGCTGGAGGAGCTCGAGCTCGACAGCCGGGGGTCGTACGAGAGGCCGAAGGAGGGGACGCCAAAGGCAGGCGGCGGCACGTTCCCAAGACCGGTCGAGGAGCGGTAGGTTGACGGCTGGGCGGCGAACGATGCTGGCGGTGGAGGGTCGAGGCGAGAGGAGGTCGACGACGAGCTGGCGGTGGCAGCTGCCGGACGAACGACGCCCGCCACGCCGGCCGGTCGAGCAGCGCGGGGCTCAACCTGACGCTCGCCCTGGATGACAACCTCGTCGTCGTCGTCATCATCACTGTGCGTGAGATCGATCGCCGACGCCATCTTGGATGCGAGGCGAGAGGAGGATGGGGCAGAGGATGGCGGTCGAGGGAGGGGGGAGGCAGGGGGTACGTGCGTCGCTCGGCATCAGTCTCTCGACAAGGGGCCGAGGGCGCGGCTGACCAAGCAGCCGCCCCCCCTTCGGCCTCGACGACGCTCCCTGCTTCGTACGGTCCAAGCCCTGCACGTCGCCCAAAAGAGAGAAAAGAGAGGATCATTTTGTGATACAAGCAGGTCACCAGCCGCCCTGCTGCTGGGCCTGCTGGGTCGGCCGACCGCTCCGTGCGCCCCAACCGGCATCCGTCACGCCCGAGTTGGTACCTGAGCCCGCAGCCTGAGCCGGCGGGGCAGCCATTGGCTGGGCGTCATAGCCGGCCGGCTCGGGACCGGCCGCGGCGAGCATGGCTGCCCGCTGGGGGTTGATGCCCGGCATGGCAGCCATCGATGTCGGCGGGCCCATCGACTGCGGCGGCTGGCCGTACGAGGACGGACCGGCCTGCTGTTGCTGCTGCTGCTGGCCGTAGCCGTAAGACGCGGCCCCTGGGGCTGCTCCGTAGCCTGCGGGCGCGCCAGCGTAGCCGCCGGCGACCTGGCCGCCGTAGCCAGTCGGAGCCGGGGCGGCGCCGTAGCCAACAGCGGCCGAGGAAGGTCCCGGCTGGCCATAGCCGGCGGCAGCGCCGTACGCGTAGGCCGGTTGCTGGGCATAGGCTCCGCCGTAGCCGCCCATCGCCTGCTGGGGCACGCCCGTCGGCTGCTGCTGGTAGGCGCCGTAAGGGTTGGGCGTTGCGCCCGTCCGGGGGTCGAGCATCCGTCCGCCAGGCGTCCGTGCCGGCGTCGCGCCCGAGCGCAGAGGCCCGGTGACCGAGGCCCCGCCTCCGCTTGGCCGGCCGTAGGGCGTGCGGCCACCTTGAGAGCATGCAGAACTTTAGCCCATGGTAAAGGAAGGAAAGGGGAGGGGCAGAGGAGCTCAGACGGGACGCACCGGCAGCAGCTTGGCTCTGGCGAAGCCGCTCAGCGTACTGGGTCTTGAACGAGTTGCAGAGCTCGAGCATGCCTCCGACCTCAGCCTCGCCGAGGACGTACGAGCCCGGGTTGACCTTGACGGGCTGTACAAGGCGGGCCGAGAGAAGGCGTGTCAGTCATCGGCGGGAAGGGCGAGACGCCGAACGAGGCACGCACCCAGGTCTGGATGACGCCGCCCTCGGTCGTCGGCTTCGAGAGGAAGGCGAGGTCAAAGTAGCCCGGCCGTTCGCGGTTGAGCCCAAAGCCGTAGATCGACTTGCCCGGGTTGGCCATCGTGTAGTTCCTCAGGAATGAGTCTGCGGGTCGGGGCGGGACGAGGCGAAGCAAAGGGTGAGCCAAGGGAGGGGGGGTAGGGGGAGGCGTCCGGCGGCGGCGAGACGCACGGAGCTCCTCCTGCGAGCGGCCCTTGAACTTGTCGTGGTTCATGAGCTCGTCGATTTTGCGGACAGTGGCGTTGATGTGCGAGACGATGAGCTCGTCGAGGTCGTGGTACGTGTACTTGTTGGCGACGCGCAAGATCTGGCCGACGCTCTGCGGGTTAGGCTTGTCGAGCTCGTTGACGTCTGGAGGGGAGTGGGGTTACGCGCAAGAGGGTCAGGAAACTGGCCAATCGCGAGAAAGCGCAGAGCGAGGGCGACCGACCGAGATGCTGGTAGACGCCGTCGTCGACCTTCCAGGTGACGGCGAGGTGGTCGATGCCGAGCGACGAGGGCCGGATGACGCAATCGCCCCGCTGCTGCGTCGCGAGGTACTGCTCGGCCTGGGCGGCGTTCATGTTGAAGAAGTTCGGGTGGTCGATCTGGCGCCGCAAGCGGTTGACCTCGGTCCGCTTCTTTTTGTCGCGCGCGGCCTTGTCGGCCTGGGCCCGTTCCCAGTCGTACGGCTCCTCGGCCCGGACGCGGCGCTGCTCGGCGTCGCCCATGTCGAGCTCCGTCTTGCGCATCGAGAGCTCGACCAGCATCTTTTCCGGGAAGACTCCAATGATCATCGCCTGGACCGAGCCGATTCGGGCGACCTGGTTGCACGACTCTGGCGGGTGATCGGCGACGTAGCGGATGTCGACCATCGCCTCGACGCCAGAGTCGAGCCGGACGTTGACGTCCTTGTCGCGCACGCGCCAGACGTGGCCGGCGATGATGAAGCCCGGCAACAGCGTCCGCGGCGTCTCGCCCGAGAGCATTGTCAGGACCTCCCAGTCGGTCGGCGGGCGGAAGTCGTCGCGCCGGTCGCGGCCGGGGCTCGCGATCTCGTCCTTGATGACGTGCAGGGCGTAGCGCTTCTCGACGTGCCGGAGCTCGCGCAGGTTGTCGGCAAAGTCGTCGAGGTTGAGCTCGTTGAGCTTCTCCTCGGGCGAGTCGTCAAGCATGAGCTTGACAACCGACTTGGACGGGTGGTCGTCGGCGACGTCGTCCTCGTCGAGCTCCAGAGCGTTCTCGGCCATCTTGCGGGCAAACTCGTAGTCCTCCGGGTGGATCCGGGTCGAGTCGAGCGGGTCGGGCTGGCCCTCGATGTCGTCGCCGGTGAGCTCGAGCTCCTCCGGGTCGTGCGCAATCTCGATCGAGGCAATGACGTTCTCGCAGACGACTGAGCCGAGCAGCTCGGCCGTCAGGAGCTCGTTGCGGTTGATGAGTGCGCCATTCTGGAACGAAAGGGAGAGGAGTCAGTGCAGGGTCGGCGGACAAAAGGAAGGAGCGAGACCGCGCGCGGACGGACCGAGGTGTTCTTGATGATGTCGCGGACGAGCTTGGTCGCCTTGCGCGGGCCGAGGCCGGCGACAAAGGGAAGGACGTTCTGCTGGTAGGTATCGGTGACGGTGTCGTTGATCATGACGCCGACGTCGTTGACGACGTTGACGAGCGCGCGCTCAAAGGCGACGTAGAGCTTCTCGATCGGCACCTGTCGGCGGGCGGCAAGAGGCGACGGACAATCAGCGGGCAGCCCTCTCGCTCGGAAACGGCTCAGCAGCGACGCACGAGCTTCTGCGAGTCGTCGTCGACGGTGATGGCAGTGATGTCGGCCCGCATGGCGCAGTACTCGTGGATGGGCGACTGGACGTAGCGGCCGAGACCGACGCAGTAGCGGGCGTTCTGCGGCATGGCCGGGAACTCCTTCTTGGCCCGCTCCGAGTGCTGGTAGAGCCGGGCGGCGGCGTCGGGGACGTAGATGACCGGGAGCGTCGCCTCGGCAAGCTCGCGCTCGCGCTCGGCCGGGTCGGTTTGCGGCGCGCCCCAGCCGCTGCCGCCCTGGTCGTCCCGATGCTGGTTGTTGACCTTCTCCTCGGCGAGCTCGCCGACGAGCGCCCGGACGCGGTTGAAGATGCGGTCGTGCGTCGCGACGGTGAAGCCGCCGACGACGATGCACGCCGGCTGGCGCTTCTGGACGAACGCCTTGAAGGCGTCGGTCGGGTGCTCCTTGTTGGCCTCGGGCATGAAAATCCCACGGTCGATCTCGAATTGCTTGTCGCGGAGGTGGTCGACCTTGATCGTCTCGCGGATGCGGCCGAGCTCGTCGATAAAGACGCACATGACGGCGTCGTGCTTGAAGTCACCGCGGCCGTGGCTGACGGCCATGACCGAGGGCGACGAGCCCTTCTCGTACTCCTTGGGCCGGTAAGGCGCCTGGTTGGCGGCCTGTGATGAGTCGGAAGTGTGAGCGGAGGGTCAGCAGCGTCCGAAACGGCCACGGCTAAGGGTCCGGCGTCAAGCGGCCGGCCGCACCTTCTCGAGTAGCTCGCCGCACGAGCCGGCGACAAAGTCCTCGACCTCGTCGCGGAGCCACTCCTTGACCCAGCGCTCTCCCATTGGCAGGAGCTCGTTGCGGACGGCCGCCTTGATGTTCTGCTCACGCCAGGCGTTCCACGCGTTCGGGATTTCGCCGTCGCCGGCTGAGGTGAAGGCCTCGATGACGCCCCGCTCGAGTCGGTCCTGGACCTGCTGCGGGAGGGAGAAGCGGATCGCGACGAGCGTATCCTTCTCGGCCTCGAGGTAGTGGAGGAAGCGGGCCGACTGGGCCAGCTCGACGACCGGCTTGTTCTTGAGGTATTTGAAAGACTGTGCAGGCCGAGGTGGTGGGCACGGTCAGCACTTTGGCCCCCGGAGGCTCAGCGGGAAGGCGACGGGCGAGACGCACAAAGTAGGGGTGGAACTCGTCGATCTTGGCCAGCCCCTTCTCGGTCGGGCGGATGGTGAGCAGCCCTTGCTCGCGGTACAACTGACGCACGCTCTGGCGGAGCGTCGGGTTGGCGGCAAAGTCGGCGACCTGAAGCGTCCGCAGGCCTGTGGAGGGAAAACGCACGCGAGACGTTAGCGACCAACGAAATGTTGGGCATGGAATGCAGCCAACGCACCCTTGAGGACGGCCTCGGTGCTGCTGAACTGGCGGCCGTCGACGTAGGCCTCGGCCCACTCGTCCGGCGGCAGGTCCGGGTCCTCCTGCATCGCCGTCGGCGGCTGGAAGAGGTTCTTGGAGATGGCCTCCTCGGGCGGGACGCCCATGTTCTGAGAGGAGTGGTGCAACAGAGGTGGCACACGCGCGCGCAGAGGGGCCGGTCAGCTGCACGTCGCACGGGCCGAGCTGAAGCCAAGTCGTGAAAGCAAACGTACGCGGAGAGCGCTGCCGGCGCGACCCTCACGAAGCTCGGCGGCGCGCTTGATGGCGCCCTCGTTGGTCCGCTTCTGGCGACGCTCGCCGCGAGCCTTCATCGCCTCGTCCTCCTCCTCGCGCATCTCGCGCAGCTCGCGCGCCCAGCGGAGGCCGACCCACTCCATCGCGTCCATGACGCCCTCGACGCCCTCCTCGGCGAGGCCACCCGAGCCGTCGACCTTCTCGGCGTAGTAGCGCTCGAAGACGTCCGGGGCCGGGCCGTCCTGGGCGGGCGGGATCGCGCCGGCTTCGTCGACGGTGACGTCCTGATCGGCCTGCCAAGCCGCCTTCTTGCGCTCGTGGAGCCGTGTCCAGGTCGTGTCGAGCGCGTCCTTGCGCCTCATGAGCGAGCGGTACTTGGTGCCGAGCTCGTAGACCTTCCAGAGCTCGTTGCGCTCGAGCAGGCGGACGAGGCCGCTGCCGCTGTCGGTCGCCGAGGGCGCGTTGCCCTGCTCGTCCTTGCGGTAGTGGACGATGTAGTCGCGCCGGTGCTCCCAGATGAAGGGCACCTCGAGGTGCTCGACAAAGAGGTAGCCAAGGACCCGCTGGACGGCCTCGATAAAGTGGCGGTGGAGGTCTTCCTCGGCCGCCCCAAGGCCGGCGCCGGCGTACGACTCGAGCTTGGGCGCGAGGAAGGCTTTGGTCCGGGCCGAGATGCGTGGCGCGATCCACAAGGCCGCCGTCTCGACCGGCGGGAAGACGGGGAACGGCTCCGGGATGTAGGTCGGGTTGGCCGAGAGGGTCGAGTTGAGCAGCTGGTGCCGCTCCGGGATGTCGCGCGCGCGGATCAGGTCGTCCTCTTCCGTCAGGAAGCGGGCCTTGATCTCGGCCGGCTCAAAGATCTGCGAAGGGGGACGAGAGCCGGTTAGCCGGACGGCTCCATCGACAGTGTGCGCGCCGGGGAGGGGGGGAGGGAGCAACGTACGTCCGAGATCTTGGGCGCCTCGCCGTCGCCGGCCGCGCCAAACATCTCGTCCTCGCCCTCCAGGGCCCAGTCGTACTCGTCGCCGTTGCCGAAGACCTCGTAGATGTCGTCCCAGGTCCTGCGAAGGGGCGAGGAGACGGAAGAGGGCGCGTCAGCAGCGGTCTCGCGGCGAACAGCGCGAGACAAGGAGCGCCAGGGACGTACGACTTGGAGATGCCGCCGTCACCTTCCTTGCGGCCCTTGCCGCCCTGCTTCTTCTTCTTGCGCCGCTCCTTCTCCTGGCGCTTGCGCTCGCGCTTCTCCTCCTCGTCCTCGCCCTCGCGCTCGTCCTCCTCGATAAAGTCGGCGAGGTCGTCCTCGTCGTCGTCATCCTCGTCCTCGTCGCCGCGCCGCGGGCGGTCGTCAAAGATGCGCTTGAGGTCGCTCGCGTCGAGATCCTTCTCGCGCTCGCCGCCGCTCTCGTCGTCGTCATCGTCCGAGGCCTCGCCGCCGCCGGCCGAGTCGTCCGAGCCCGACAGGTCGGAGCGCTTGCGGCGAAGGAGCTTCTTTTTGCTCGCCTTCTTGGGCGCCGCAGCCTTGGCCGGCCGGACAAAGGCGCCCGTGTTCTCGGCGAGGAGGTCGAGGTCGTCCTCGGACAGCGCGTCCGAGTCGCCCGAGGACCGGGCTTCGCTCGCCTCTGTTAAGCGATCAGGAGGGCAAGGGGGGCACGTCAGCCGGCTGCACTAGATTGGCAGAATCGACAGTGACGATCTAGAGAGGCAGCGGAGGGGGCATCCCCCCCCCCCCCACCAGGTCGAGCCGTTGAAGCAGTCGCTCGCCCGCGAGCTCAACCATCGACGCAGGCCTAGCCGGCCGAGCCTCCTTCAACCTCGCAGGCTGCTCCTAGTGGGGCATCAACCACCCGAGGAGCCACCCGCAGGCTCCAGGCAGCGGGAGAAGAGACAAAGAGTAAAGGGGACTGACGTCGTCTCTTGCGCTTCTTCTTCTTCTCGCGCTTCTCCTTCTTGCGCCGGGCCCGCCGTTGCGAGCTCGTCTCCTCGGCGTCCTCGTCGCCGTCCTCCGACTCCTCGTCCTCGTCGCCCTCGACGATGAAGCCGTCGGCTATCCGCCGGGCCTGGAGCAGAGTGAAGGTTGGGCAAGAGAGCAAGACGACGTCAGCATCCTCGCGACCGGACCAGCTACAGCGGAAGGTGCGCGCCCCTAAGCCGACCGCAGGTCCGGGAGAGACCGCCGGCTGCTCTGCCAGCTGCCGCCGCCGCTTCCCAGCCTGGGATCTTCAGCACGCTTCAGCACCTGGGACTGACCTCCTCCTCGTCATCGTCCTCCTCTTCACTCGAGTCGTCGCCGGCTGCCTGGCGGCCCTTGCCCGTCTTGCGCTCGGCCGAGATGTCGACGCCGTCGTCGTCGTCCTCCTCCTCTTCGGCCGAGGATGACGTCCGCTCTGCGTCAGACATCGTAGGGTCGTAGGGGTTCCTCCTGCTGGACGCTCAGATGTTGGTCCAGGAGCGGCGCTGGGGGGAAGCGGCAGAAGCCCGGGGTTGCTAGGTGGTGCGCGTGCGTGTGAGAGAGAGAGAGAGAGACGGAGCCAAGGGAGAGTGAGCGGGGCTGGCAAGCCGAGCTCGCGGCGCGCCAGCGGCGGGCGACTGAACCCGAGGGCTCGCATCACAAGGCCCCGCCTGACTGCATCGCAAGTCTCTCGACGACGAGTCGCTTCTGACTTAATTGCAGGCACTCTCGCACGGCACGCCGTCAGGTTCATGGGCCAAGTAGGAGGAGAGGCATAAAGAGACCGGAAGGGGATACAGATGAAGGTGTTTGTGCGCCATTATACAACGGGATGGAGCGATGCAGAGAGAGAGAGAGAGAGACCGGAGACGAGGCGGTGGACAGGCAGGGTCCAGAAGGATGCACGACAAGGACGCGTAGTACATACATCGCGACAGGAGCTTAGCGAGCTGCGACGGTCGGGAGGACGGCGACGTCGACGGCCGGCTCGGTGGTGGCTGCCTTGCCGTCCTTTGAGTCGCCCTCGAAGGCCTCTTCGTCGTCCTCGAGCGTCTTGACCGTCATTGGCGGAGCATAGTCGTCGGCCCGGCGGATGGCCTCGGCAAGGTTGTACGGCTTGATGTGGCGCTCTGCCAGCCAGTAGATGAAGCCGCAGAGGGCGAGGACGAGCAGCCAGAGCGCGATGCAGATCTGCCAGCCGTGCTTGTCTGAGGAGGATTGACAGCTCGTTAGTAGGTGAAGAGGCCAAGTGTCGGATGACCGCCGCCCGAGTCGGACGCACAATGAGGGGCTTGGCTGGCGGGCCACTGGAGCGGGTCCTCCCACGCGGCGAAGACGTACTGCGAGAGCAGGGGGCCATGTGGCCGTCAGTCGAGCCGACGAAAGAGGAAACGAATAGCCAGACGCGAGAGCGGCGCGTGACGCACGTAGAAGGTGATGGAGATGCCGAGGAGCAGGGCGCGCAGCTCGGCGTCATGCGGAAGGAGGTCCGACAGCCAGGTGAAGATGGCGGGCGTCGTCGACTGCAGGGCGTACTGGGCAAAGTAGGCGAACATTTTGGCCGGAAGTGGGATCGTCCAGATGGTCATCATGATGGACGGCACGAGGCCAAAGATGGCGGCGCCGGCGATGACCGGCCACCGCTTCTGGTAGTAGTCCATGAGGATGCCGAGGACCCAGACGACGCCGACGTTGACTGGCGGGCGCGTGAAGCCAGAGGTCAGCCACCAAGGACGGCTGGACTGGGGGAGCGCCAACGAAACGCACTTGCGGATCCGATGGTAGGGACTAGGTTCACAGCGGCGACCGACCAGACCTTCGTGCCGTCCTCGCGCACAAGCGACTTGAGAAAGACACCGAAGTATGACGAGGCCGAGGTGGCGAGGAGGGTCGACACGTACATGGCGGGGACAGCGATCGCGAGCGCGACGTGGCCCTTGTTCTTCGCGAGGGCCCTAACGGTCCCCCAGCTGAAGGGCTTGTTGACGGCTCGGTTGTGCCTCCTCGACCGCGCGAGGCCGAGCTCGGCGTGCCGGGGGCTGAGCCAGAAGGCGGCCGGGTTGGGCTTGATCGGGCTGCAAAAGAGACCTCGGTCAGGAGTCTCGCTGACGGCCGGGTAGAAGGTGCACGAAAAGGACAGACTAGTCGGGGATGCAGACAAAGCCGAGGGCGGCAACACCAGCGGTCATGATGCAGTTGATGATGCTAAAGGCAAGGGGCACGGGGCGAGGTAAGACGCCGTCAGCCAAACCCGAGGCGCGGTCCGACGCAAGGAGAGACTCACAAGAGCCAGCGCCAGGCGGGAATGCCGTGGCTACCGCCGATTGACTCGATGATCGCTGCCTGCATCACGCCGGAAATCAGGGATCCGATGGCTGCTCGAGAGTCGAACGCGGTCAGCCCTCTGGCGGCGCGGCAGATGGAGGGTCGTCGCATCGCACCTTGGGCAGAGTGATAGAACGAGAGCCGCTTGGCGAGCTCCTGGAAGGTCGGTTGGTATGGTTGAGAGTCAGTGCAGGCTCTATGCATGACTTGCGGATCAAGGGGCGAGCGAGACCGACCAGGGGCGTATACCAAGCTGCGCCGAAAGGAAATGCTGCGCGGTCAGACACACGATGACCAAAGTGCTCGTTGGGGCCGCAACGGGACGCACTCATGAGCAGGACAGCCGTTCCCGGGTAGGCCGACGCCTCGCAGAAGCCGATCAAGAACCGGAGGGCGTAGATTGTTTGCGCATTCTTGGATAGGGCGAGCAATCCAGTGAAAAGCCCCCAGATAAGCTCGAGCGCCGGCAGCCAGATCGAGGGCCGGACGTAGGTGATGATGATCTGAGAGGGGATGAGCATCAAGACGTAGCCGATCTGATGATGCCAGAGAGGACAGGTAGGCAGACAAGATCAGTCTGTGTCAAGAGAGCCAAGATGGGAGGCTGCCGCACGCACGCTGAAGTAGGTCGAGAAGTAGTTGAGCTCCTTGCCGTAGAGGCCGAGGTCCTCCTTCATCCCGCTGACGTAGGCATTACGGATGTTCTGCTGATCGAGGTACTTGATGACAGCACTGGCACAGCCGTAGGCGAGAAGGAACAGGTCGAGTCTCCAGACGAAAGCCCGCTCCTCCTTGGTCTGCTTGCCGAGGACAGGCGGCTGGTCGAGCGTCGCCGCGTCGCCCTCGGCGATGGCCGTCGGCGGGGAGACGGCAGCTTTCTTGAGAAACACTGGTGAGACGGATGAACAGGGCGTCAGCGACCTCGTCTCTGTGCAGTAGACTAGCTCTCTGGGGACGCGCTCGAGGTGGGTCGCGTGAGGGGCGAGGGGGAAAAGGAGGAGGGAGGAGGGAGGAAGAGCGCCGTCGGCCGACGGGGGCCGCAAGCTCTGCCCTTAAGGGCGGCTGCACGCCTCTGCCAAACCTCTCCTCGTATCCGCCGGAGCTCGCTTTGAACTGCTGCTCGTCCTTTGCCGAGCGTGGGGGCGGGTGCCGATCCGACCCAAAGCGATCCAATGATTGCGAGGCCATGGGGCCCGACTCGTCGGGAGCCGACGACAGCAAGACCGCGCCGTGATCCGCCCTTGCCACAGGCGCCCGCCGGCGTCTCATTCGGTCAGCCACCGCGGCAGAGTCCCCCCTCCCCCTTCCCCCCGTCGAGCGGGGCACTCTAGCCCGAAAAGCAGGCGCTTATGCGCTCGGGGCGAGGGTCTCGTACATACACGGCGGAGAGATACAACAGCAGAGCACAACAAGGTTGCGCGGACCTAGGACGTCGTCGACGGGCGGCAGACGACGACGGTCCACTGGCCCGGGCGAGGCTCCTTGAGCTCGACACCCTCGCGCCGCAAGAGCTCGACCTTCTCCTGGACGAGGGCGCCGGTCGTCGTGCCCTTGAAGCCGCCCATCTTGCCATCGGCGGCGACGACCCGGTGGCAAGGGATGAGCGGACAGAAGGGGTTCTTGGCGAGGGCCGAGCCGACCGCCCTGGCCGAGCCGCCGACGGTGGCCGAGAGGGCGCCGTACGTGGTTGTCCTTCCGGCCGGCAGCTGGGGTCGAAAGTGCGCGCCTCGTGGTCAGCCAGCACGCGACAACCTGCTGGCCTGCTCGGGCGCGGCATGCACGCACATCCTTGATCGAGTCGTAGACGCGCCACTGATACGGCGTCAGCGGCCGCTGGGTCGCCGGGTCTCGGTAGGCCGAGCGGGCGAGCACGGTCGTCGGATAGCTGATGCTCCGGCTCGCCTGCCCGCCGGCGAGCGCCGAGCTCGCAGCCGGTGTCTTGAACTTGGGCATCACGCGCGAGCGGCTCTGAGAAGGAGCTGGAAGGGGGAGGAGCGTCTTGCGATGCCTCGAGCGGCGGGCAGGTGGGTGAGGGATCGCAGTGCCATGCGCCTGGTCCCATCGACGCGTCCTCTCGTCAGCCCGCCTGCTGCGCCCCCAGCGATGAGTCCTGCCGGGGGATGAGCACTTGAGACACGGACGACATGGGCGAGCAGGGTACAAGCAGAGAGGGTGAGAGGGCTACTACAACGAAGGAGGCCGAGAATCGGGCCGCGCACACGGGGTGCTACATGAAGGCAAGCTCGCAGCCTTGCGAGCGGGCAAAGTCGCGCCAGTCGGCCGGCTCGCGACCAGACACATCGATGGCCTCCCACCAGAGTTCGATCAGCCGGAGGTTGTCGACGTAGGCCTTGGCCGGACCGCAGCTCTCGAGCTCCTCGCGACACGCCTGGCGGTCTGGCGGGAGGGCGACGAGGCCGGCGATGAAGGCCGGGAAGGCTTTTGAGATACCGCTCGCAAAGCGGGCGTCGTCCGTCGGGGCCCGCATCTGCGCGAACAGGTCGAGAATCTGATGGAGCGACTGCTGGATGAGCGCCGAGAGACCGCCGACGCATCGGACCGTATGGTAGAGGAAGATGAGAGCGGCCTGAGGAGAAGGCAGCGGCACCGTCAGCACCCGGTGGCTCCCCTGGCTTCGAGGCTGGCTGTAGACGTACGTGTCTCCAGGCCTCGCACGCCGAGGCATGCTCGATGAAGGCGACACTGTCGGCCATCTCGCTGTAGTGCTCGGTCGATGGCCTCCAGGCGCGGATGCGGGCCTCGAGGTCGGCGGCCCGGAGCTTAACCTCGGCCGCCAGGAGCGACTGGCGCTGGCCAGCGAGGTCGTTCGTCTGCGCGAGGATGAAGATCAGCTCGGTCGGTAGGCCAAGGAAGAGCTTGAGCGGCCGAGCCGATGCGCTGGACGGTGGTTGCGGAGCCGAGAGCGCCTGGGCCGCTTTGGAGGCCGCTGCATCGTGGCCGCCGGTCGAATGAGCGAGCCGGAAGAAGGTGTGCGGCCGACCCTGAGCGATGGACCGAAAGATGGCGACGTGGGCGAGGATCGCTAGCGTATAGTGAGCCGGGCTCGGGGGCGAGCAGAGGTTGAAGCGAGGAGCGGGGCCAAGGGCGGCGGTCATGGAGGCCTCTGCTGCGTCGTTCCAGCGGTAGGCCGCAGCCGCCCCTTCCTCGGCAAAGGAGAAGTCTGCAGAGTATCGGAGGGGCGGGAGGGAGGCGGAGGGGGTTCTAACCGTCAGCCGGAAGTCACGGCCTCGAGGAGCGATAAGGACGCACACTCACAGTAAAGGTCGCTAAAGGTGAGGAGCTCGTGCGCGAACGGGACCTTGGTCTGTGAGATAAGGCTAATCGTCTTGCGCTGGTAGCGGCGCATCATTTCGGCGATCGAGTCCTTTTGCGCGCGTCCAAAGCGCTCCTGGCCGTGGCAGTAGAGGAGGGCGCACATGGTGCTCGCCGCCTTGGTCAACGGGACGTCGCCGCAGATCTCGTCCCAGTAGCGAAGGACGTCCTGGACGACCTCGGCGGGCAAATACAGGAGGAACTGGATGTTCCAGGAAGAGTTGTAGACGTGGGCAACGCCCTTCTCGACGCCGACCGACTTGAGGACGAGCGCGCCTTCGAAGTGGGCGTCCCGCTCGATCTCTTCGACGAGCTCAGACACGGGGTCCGGCGAAAGGGGTATCGGTTTGGCCGCGGTCGCGCTGAGCCGACCGCCGCTGAAGACTTGCGTTGGGTCAAAGGCGAAGGGCGCGGGTGAGGCAGGTGCCGACAATGAGTCGGCCGCAAAGCCCTGGGATGCCAGTAGCGCTTCGAATTCGGGGAAGGCGGCGAGAAAGTCGAGGTTCGACCAGTCGGGCGACAGAGGGACCGGAGGCGTCGGTCGGAAGCCGACTGAATCGATTGCAGCAGGCCGAGGCGAGAGGGCCACGACCGGGAAGGGGAGGGAGGCTAGTGGTGGCTGGGAGCCAGACGACCCAGCGACGATTCCCGGCCTTACGCCAGCCGCCAGGCCATTCGAGCTACCGGACGGCAGAGGAATCCTCGAAGCTGGCTCGACCGTTGGCGGCTGCGTTGTCAAGGCCGTCGATCGCGGTGGTGGCGAGGTAGACCCGGCCTGACTGCTGCTCGACGCCGTCGACTGAACCACCGTCGGCGGTCGGACCGAGCGCAGGCTCGAGCCGTCAGCGGCAGCGGCCGCCTTGCGCTGCGCTCGTCGGGCGACGATGTCGGTCAGGACGGGCCGCCGGCAGAGGAAGTTGCTCGTCACACAGCGGGCGCACGAGCCGTCTGCATTCCAGTTTTCGTCGCACTGTATTCGGATGAGGCCTATCAGCACGGGCGGGTCCAGTTTGGGCCAGGTCACAGCACGCGCAGAAACGGACCTTCTTGCGTCGCGTACGGCAACTGATGTGGTGCGAGGAGCAGGTCAGCCTTAGTGTTAGCAGCTCCTTGGGGCAGCAGGCGCAGAGGCGAGAGATAGAACCGACCTGATGCAGCCTGAGCGGGAGCGCGCATTCTCGGGGGCCATGCTCGGAGGTTAGGCGAGCTAGCGGGCCGGGGCTGGGCCGGGGGGTTGGGGGCGGGCGTGACGCTGGCGAGGAAGGGAGTTGTTTGTCGGTCAAAGGGCTTGGTCGGCTGGTCGCATCGACCGGGCTTTGGATGGCTACCGGAGACGAGGGGTCGTGCTGCTGCTACCGTCGTCGCCGTTGGTGGTCGCTGGCTCGACCCTCGCTCGAGATTGCGGCTCGGGCGGTCGGGGCGCGAGCTGGGGCTCCACGCCCCTCGGAGGGGCGCAGGCGCGCAGCCAGGCTAGCCGATCTTCAGAAACGAGAGGCGGGGGCGGCATTAAGATAACTCTGGGGCTGGCCACGACGACCAAGAGGGGTATATCTCTAAGCAAAGAGTCTGCCAGCAAGGACGATGTGCTGGGGGGCAAAGGGAGGCGCAAGGCTGGGTGGCCGCTAGATAGCCCTTCATGGATTCGGCCGGCGGACCGCCTCCTAGTTCTCCGAGCCAGCCTTACGGCCCTCGTTGCGCGAGCTCGGCCGGCTGATGGGCGCGCTCCCGAGCCCGGCCGCGCCTATCGGCGGGAACTGAAGACTCGAGCTCGGCGGCGAGAGTGAGCGCATGTGCGCCTTGCTGCTGCTGCTGCCGGCAGACGGCGGTGGCACCGGCGTCGTCGCCCGCGAAGGGGCAGCCGAGCCGGGGAGCGATGACGACGGGCCGGCCGAGGACGACGAGGCGGCGAGGAGCGAGGTCGTACCCTCCTCGAGCTTGCGGATCTCCGAGTCGAGCGACTCGTGCTCGTCCTCGTCGTCGCCGGCCGGGGCGGGCCCGTTCCGGGGGTCTGGCGGGCGGAGGGGGAGGGGCAGGGAGTCAGACGATGGCCGACCCGCTGGATAACGAAGGGGAAGGGCGGCTCACGGTCGACGAGGTCGTATTCTTCGAATCGGCCGACACCTCCGCTCTCCCACTCCTTGAGCTCGGCCGGCATGAAGAAGTAGAAGCAGAAGGTGGCGAGGCAGCCGCCGGCGACGAGGTCGATCAGGTAGTGGTGCGTCAGGTACATCGTCGACTAGGATGTTGTTGGCGATGAGAAGCGAGTGAGTCGTCCGGTCCGCAAAATGGTGAGCGCAGAGGGACGGCACGCACCCAGTAGAGAACGGCGACATAAGCCCAGTAGGCCGGCCGGAAGCGGGGGAAGAAGTAGCTTAGGAAGAGGGCCTCCATCGTCGCGCTGCCGGAATGCAGGCTCGGGAAGGCGCCGAACGGGATCGGCGCGTTGGAGAAGGTGACGGTGTAGCCGTTGCCGCCAAAGATGGCGTCGATGCGCGAGAGGCCCCCGGCCGAGCCCTTCATGCCGTAGTAGGCCGGCGTCAGGCCGTGGATGAGCTCGTACCCTGGGCGGTCGAGAGGTGTCAGCGACTGGGACCAGCAAACAGCAGCGTCCGCGAGCTCGCACTAGGGACGAACAGGGTGGCGTGCAGGGCAAGACAATCTGTGTGATGACGCCGAGGAGGTTCATCAGGCCAAAGGCCTTGCCCCAGAAGTTGATGGACCCCCGCGGGCCAAAGACGAAGGCGACGGCGGCGATCACGAAGGGGATGATGAAGTGGAGGACGCCGTAAGGGAGCCAGGCGAGGATGTCAAGCACCGGGTGCGTGTAGCGCGTCAGGATGTCCGAGATGTTCTGGCGGCGACAGACCGGCGAGAGTGGTCAGCCTGGGACGAAGGGCTGTGGGCTTCGAAGGGAGCACGCACGGCGCCGTAGAGGACGCTCTCGAGCGTCGGCAGGAGCGCGACGTGGACCGCCGGCCGCCACGAGACCGGGATGTCCTTCGACGAGAAGAAGAGGAGGACCCAGGCGAGGACGTAGGTGCCCGGGACAAAGAACTGGCCGAGGAAGGGGACGAGCGTGATGAAGGCGTAGCCGGCCGGGATGAGCAGCTTGACGAGCGGCGGGCTCTTCATGACGTAGAGGAGCAAGGTCGCCTCGAGCGCGAGCAGGATCCAGCCATAGTCGGTCCGGAGGGACCACCGCCGCCGACGCAGCTTGCGAATCGTCACCGCCGGCGACAGCGTGAGATCAAGCCGCCGGAGGGCGTTGAAGATGTTGGCGAAGAGATAGCGGACGAACGCGGCCGGCAGGCGGCCCTGCATCGGGATGACCGAGCTCGGCGCGGCCGCAGAGGCGACGGTGGCAGCCATGGCGGCGGGGCTTGCGAGCAAGGGCTCGGAACTGAGGCGAGCGGAGCGATTCTAGGCAGGCGGCGGCAGAGCGAGTAGGTGGCTCGAAGGACCGGGGGGGGAGAGCGGCTGAGGGAAGGGCGGGGGGGAGGGGAAGGTTGGGCGAGAGGAGCTGCTGGCTCCAGGGCGTGAGAGAGAGAGAGGTCGGGTCTCGCGAAGGAAGAGGTGCGAGCGAGCCTAGAAGATCCAGTGAGGTCCGTTGCCGGGTCCGAAGCCAAAAGATCCGAAGAGCGAGCTGAGAGGGAGAGGGAGGCGTCGGTCGGCGTTGGCGAGAGCTCAGGAGGGCGCGTTCGGGGCTGGCGACGCGCGCCCGCGCGCAGGAGGGACGCGCTGAGCGACGGCGAGACAACAAGGCACTTGCCGACAGAGTCTCCCTTCCCGGCGGAGCGCGACACGAGAAAGACGAGGTCGCACGAGAGACCGGAAATGCGCTCGAGGGACGGCCGTGAGAAGGGGGGCTGCTAAGGGGGGTCATGATCCGGCCTCGCCCTCTCCGCCGGCCTCAGCTAGGACTTCGGTGCACTCGCGCTCGACAGCCTCCGCGCCCTTTACGCCCATCTCGACCCACTTAGCCAGGACCGGCCGCTTAGCCTCCCAGGCCGCACGGGCCTCTTCAGTCCGTCCTGTAGGTGCGTGCGCCAGGAAGGAGAGGGCGAGGTGAGCGCGCGGCAAGGAATGAAAGACACAGCCTGCCTCCTTGCACGACCGACGTACCGAGCAGAAGCAGGTCCGACAGGTGCTGCGGCAGCTCGGCAACCTCGCGCGTCAAACGTGAGACCTCGCTGGTCGGCGCAGGAGCTGAGGAGGACGATGCCGAGGCTGACGGCGACGGCAGCGAGAGGCTCTCGACGAGCTGCGAGATGGTCGACCAAGCGTCCCGGAGAGAGTCGAGCGAGTCGGACAGGGGTGACGTCGAGGCATTCATCTACATGGCAGGATGGGCCATCAGCGGTCGGTGCTGCTGGTCAGTCAAGAGGGTCAGGCGGGAAGGTGTCCCTCGGGACGCACGCGCTGGATCGTCGACGAGGCCGCGACGAGGTCGTGATGGCGGCCGTAGATGAGGTCGTGCTTCTCCTGGTCGAGCTGCCGGATCTCTGTGTAGCAGCAGATAGAACGACGCCAAGCGAGCGATTCGCCAGTCAGTGGCCGAGCCTTCTGGAGAGGTGAGCGGCAGGCAACGCGTCGGGACGCACCGCGGGCGAGCTCGGCTTGGACCTTGAGCAGGTCCGCCAGCGAGGACCGCTCGATCAGGTCTTGATAGTAGAGCTTGGGATTGAAGTTGGGCGAGTCTGCCAGCGTCGCCAGGCGTGTCGGGTCAGCTGGACGAAAGGCTAATCTGGCGACGGGAGGGTACGTACCGAGGTCCATCGCACCCCGGCCGTCACGGTCGCCCTTGGTCGGCGTTGCACCCGCAGCAGCAGCAGCAGCAGCAGCAGCACCGGTGCTGCTCGAGGCCATCGCGGAGGGCCTTCGCTGGGCGGACATGGACGGTAGCGATCTCGAACCGCCTGCTGGAGATGCCATCGAGCTCGGCGGCGGCGGCGGCGGCCTCGGTGTCGAAGGAGGGGAGCGGATCGTCGTGGTCATGGTCGTTGAAGGGGCGGAGCGGCTCACATCATGGGAGACGCACGACCTGCTCGTCCTCCCTCCCGACACCATCTCACTCGTTCCGCCGGCCACCGCAAAGCTACTTGCAGGATCGACTCGGTCGGACTCGTTAGGCGCGCCATCGAACTCACCCTCCCGCTCCCTCAGTCCCGATGGACTCGCCGCTCCCAGTCGAGGCGGCCTCGACGCTCGCCCCGCCGACCGCGCGTCTCCAGACCGAGGCCGACCTGACCCATTTCCTGCGCTCGCCCGGTTGCGTCGGCTACCTGGCCTGGCTCCAGCAGCTCGCTGCACAGCTAGTCGGCACGACGCTACCGACGGCTGCCGAGCGCTTGTCTCGAACCTCATCCGAGGCGCGTCGTCGCTGTGTCATTGTCGACGATGACCTCGGCTGACCCGAGTGCGCGCCTGCACGTGTCGACTCGCTCAGGCCGTCCGACAGTTGACGACACTCCTGGCGACGCTCGAGCGCTCCATCGCAGACCACCCGCCGTCGACCGACTCGCAGCGGTACGGCAACCTGTCCTTCCGCCCTTGGTCGGCCGCGGCTCTCAAAGCCCTGCCGCAGCTCGTCGACGCCATCCTTTCCGAGACGCACAAGGCCTTCCTGCCGCACCTCGTCCCTCTCCTGACCGAGACGAGCCCGTTCGGCAACGCGACCCGGCTCGACTTTGGCACCGGACACGAGGCCGCCTTCTTCCTCTTCCTGTACGCGCTCCGTCGGATCGGCGTCCTGACCGCGGCGGACGACCTCGACGTCGGTCTGGTCGTCTTCCCCGCGTGCGTCCCCTCAGATGGCTGCCACACGCTCCGAAGGAGTGATTGACGAAGTCGCGCTTTCCGTAACCCGAACCTCCTTCCGCAGCTACTTGGACCTCGTGTGGGCTCTGCAGGACACGTACAGGCTCGAGCCGGCCGGCAGCCACGGCGTCTGGGGCCTCGACGACTATGGCTTCTTGCCGTGCGTCTCCCACATCCTTCAAGGGTTGCCCCTCTTGCGCGTCCTGACGTCGGATCACCTCTCGCTGCTTGTCCGTCACGACCAGCTACTTCTTTGGCTCGGCGCAGCTACTCCGCTCGGCCATCCAACCGGGCGAGCTACTGCCTGTGAGCAAGCGGCCGGTCACGCAGCGACTCCGCGATCCGACGCTCGACACGGCATCCCCTCTGAGAGCGAGTGGATCCCAAGGTTCCTCTGCTTCAGCGCACGATCTCTGGACCCTGTCGCTCCAGCGCGTCGACAAGCTCAAGACGGGGCCTTGGAGCGAGCACTCGGTACGTCCTCGCGACGCGACACGCCGCCGCCGACAGCTGATGTCGAGTCACGTCTGCCGCAGCCGCTCCTCTACGGCCTTTCGACGCAGGTCTCCAAGGGCTGGCCCAAGATCTACGAGGGTCTGCGCAAGATGTACGAGGCCGAGGTGCTCGGCAAGCTTGTCGTTGTCCGAGGCCTGCGCGTCGGCGGCATCATCGCCTGGGACTGAGTTGGCAGACCGTTGCCCTCTGTGTCGGCTAGAATGTACGCCAACCGCCGGCCTTGTGAGTCGCTTCAGCCGGACGCTGACATCCCTTTGCAGGTCGACCGCAACTCGACCAGGCAGAGCTGGTAAAGCGCGGAGCGACCTCTCCGGGCCTCCGTCGACGACGAGGTTCGGCTTCGCGCGGCGCGAGGTCGGCCGGGGCGATTAGGTTCCGACGGCCGCTTAACGGCTGCTCCGTGCAAGGGCTCGGAAGGCCTCAAAGCTCGCTCGCAAGCTCACACTCTCCCTACCTACATCTCTCACCCTCTCTACCATCCTCTCCCTACCCTCTCGCCCTCCACCTGTACGTACGGCGAGCGGCCGAGCTGGCTGCCTGCGAGATGGAGGTGCTCATCTGCCCCGCGCGTCACAGCCCCCTCCCACCCCCTCATCAGCCTCGTCCCCCCTTTCGCCTACCATGTCCCCCTCGAACAAGGAGCTCTACGACCCGGTCAAGGTCCTCCAGGACCCGGAGTTCCGCATCATCAACTCGCCCGACGAGCTGCCGAAGGAGAAGGACGCCAACCTTGCCTGTCAGTCGCGATGCCGCTCACCGGGCGCCTTTGGCGCGAGCGACCGAGCGAGGTCGGGCTGACTCTCACCTTACCTGTCCGCAGGCTTCTACAACCCTGCTCACGAGGTCGGTCCATCTGCCCTGCTCGCCCGGTCTGATCTCCATGCTGATCTGCGCTGCTTCGATCTCTTCAGTGCCACCTGGTCGTCAAGCCGAAGCCCAAGGTCAGCTCCCTCCCTCCTTCGTGCCGGCCGCCGTCGGCCTCCTCCGGCTCGCCGCGCCGACGCCGGGCCCCTTTCTTAATTTCACCGACGGCCGAGGCTGACCGGCCTTCTCCCCCCTCCCATCAGGCTGGCCCGGGCCAGGTCGTCGTCCACGTCAAAGCGACTGGCATCTGCGGCTCGGACGTTCACTTCTGGAAGCACGGCCGGATCGGAGCGACCATGATCGTCGAGAGCGAGTGCGGCGGCGGACACGAAAGCGCGGGCGAGGTTGTCGAGGGTGCGTCGAGCGCCTCGTTTCGTCTGCGATCACGCGCTGATCCACCCTCGCTCTTGCGCTGCCTGCAGTCGGTGAGGGTGTCTCGCAGTGGAAGATCGGAGATCGTGTCGCCATCGAGGCTGGTGTCCCCTGCGGCGACTGCGAGTTTTGCCGGTTCGTCCAGCCGACGAGCCTTCTGGTAATCGGGAGTCGAGCGGCGCTGATCGATGATGCACGTCTCCCCTCACAGCATCGGCCGCTACAACGCCTGCCCCGACGTCGTCTTCTTCTCGACGCCTCCCTTCCACGGCACCCTCACCCGCTTGTGCGTGCCTTGATCTTCGCTGCCGTGTGCTGCCGTGTGCTCGGGACACCCTCTGACCTCCCTCCCTCCATTTGCAGCCATCTCCATCCCGCCGCTTGGCTCCACCGTCTGCCCGAGTCGATCACCTGGGAGGAGGGCGCCCTCCTCGAGCCCCTGGCTGTTTCTCTTGCCGGCATCGAGCGCTCAGGCCTCCAGCTCGGCGACCCCGTCGTCATTTGTGGAGCCGGTGCGTCGGCTGGCGCTCGCTTCCGATGACTTGCGTCCTGCTTCATGCTCACCCCTCATCATCCCTCAGGCCCCATCGGTCTCGTCTCGCTAGCCGCCGCTCACGCCGCTGGCGCCACGCCGATCGTCATCACCGAGTGCGTGCCCAACTCGGTGCTCCTTGCAATGCTCCTCCCTCTCGTTGCCATCACTTCGCTGAGCGATCCCCTGACGTCGGCAGCATCGCCCAGTCGCGGCTCGACTTTGCCAAGACGCTCGTCCCCTCGGTCAAGACGGTCCTGATCGAGCGTGGCATGGACCACATTGCCGCCTCGCAGGCGATCAAGAAGGCTGCCGGTATGGACCTCAAAGTCGCGCTCGAGTGCACCGGCGTCCAGAGCTCGGTCTGGAGCTCCATCTTCTCGCTGCAGTTTGGCGGCAAGTGCTTCATCATGTGAGCCCCCTCTCCGCCGAGGCTCCCGTTGGCATGGCCTGCGCTGACACTCGTGCTATCCCTCCCAGCGGTGTCGGTCGCGAGGTCCAGGAGATGCCGTTCATGCACCTGAGCGCACACGAGATCGACGTCCAGTTCCAGTACCGGTTCGTCTGGCTCGCCGTCGCCTCGCTGACCCGTGCAGCCCGTCGCTGACCGCTTCGCCACCCTCACCCCATCAGCTACTGCAACCAGGTCCGCCCTGCCATAATTCGCTTTTATGCTCGCCCACTGACTTTCTTTTCTTGCCTATCCCGTCCCACTGTAGTACCCCAAGGCTATCCGGCTCGTCGGCTCGGGCCTGATCGACCTCAAGACCCTCGTCACGGTGCGCTCCTCCTGAAGCGCCTCAGCGGTCGTGCCCCAGACTGATCTCGCCTTCGCCTTCTGCAGCACCGCTACCCGCTCGAGGAGGCCACCAAGGCCTTCGAGACGGCGGCCGACCCCTTTTCGGGCGCCATCAAGTGCCAGATCCTCGACTAGGGGGCACGCACGACAACTTTCTCTTTCTCTGCACGAGGCTCGAGGGCCTCCCTTGGGGACAACTCTCGGACCTCGGTGAGCGGTGGATCGCCATGGCCTTGTCTCCTGTAGCCAGACTCTGCTCAGAAAGGGACGACCAAGGGCTCCCTCGAACGTCACTCTGGATCGTTGTGTTGTCAGAAGAGAGCATGTGATCACCGCTCGCCCTTCTTCTTCTCGGCGAGCCGACCGAGCAGGTTGCCGACGGGGCCGGCCATGCCGCCCTGGGCCTTGTAGCTCTCGAGGAAGTTTTTGATGAGGCCGTAGTCGACCTGATCGTCGGCATCCATCTGGTCGACGTCCTCGTCGTCCGAGCCGAGGTCGCCCGCCGCCGCGAGTGCCGCCCGAAGCTCGGCGTCCATCTGCAGGAGCGGGTCGTCCGGGTCGAGCTCGCCCAAGCCGTCGTCCGAGCCGTCGTCGTCCTCCGAATCATACACCGGCGTCGAGAGCGGCGGCTTGGTCGTCGAGCCAAAGAGCGAATCCCGCTCGCGCGAGCCCGAAGCCAGCTTTGCTGATGGTGTCGTTTGGGCCGCTCTGGAGGCTGGTGCCGGCGCTGGTGCCTTAGACAGCTTGGCTTTGGGCGCCGATGTTGCCTTGGGCTTGCTGGCCTTCGGGGCCGGCGCTGCTGCTGCCGCGTTGGCCGCCTTGGTCCGTGCGAGGTGCTCGTCCATCGCCGCCATAACCGCGTCAAACGAGTTGAGGCTCGGGTCGGGCACGGCGCCCTCTGGGATCTCGCGCGGCTTCTCCCGCCGCGTCCGCATCGGCAGCGGCTCGTCTGGCTCGGGTCCGGGCATGAACATGGGCGCGTTCGAAAAGTCGGGCGTGTCGGTCGCCGTCTGGGCGAGCGGCGGCAAATCCGAAAAGCTGACGCCCTTGGCCTTCTCCTTGCCCTTCGCCGCTGACGGTGCCGGCGCAGCCGTCGGTTTTGAAGCGAGTGCAGGCGCGGGCGTAGAGGCTGCTGCTGCGGCCTTTGGCGCCTTCGTTGTTGACGGCACCGGCTTGCTGGACAGGGATGCCGACTTGAGACCGTCAGCTGGGTTAGGCGTCGGCTTGGGCTTTGAGGCCTTGGCTTGAGGTACGAAGGCTGGCAGGCGAGCACAAGAGCGACGCCGATCAGTTGACCAGTCTCGGAAACGCACGTCGAATGGTGACCGAGACGTACCTCCGCGCTGCTGCCGCTCGCCGACGATCTTGTCCCACATCTGCTCATCGAGACCCAGAGCCTCGCGCGCGAACTTGAGAAACTCGCCCTCCTCCTCGCCCATGTCGACCTCCTCGGCCTCCTCGACGACCATCGGCATGTCGTCGTCCTCGTCGTCGTCAGCCTCGAGCCCGTCGCGAGCCATCGCCGCCTTGAGCGCGCCCGACATGCCGCCTTGAGCGCCGATTTCCTGGCCGGGCTCCTCGCCGCCAGAGGACTCGTCGTCCGAGTCGACGCCATCGTAGCTGTCCTTCTCGAGCAGCGGCCGCCGGATCTTGGTTGCCGGTCGGGCCTTGGCATAGGCGGCATCGAGCTCGCCGAGGGCATGCAGCTTGGCCTGCCGGTCGATCTCGTCACGCTGACGCTGGGCATCATCTACGCCAAACGAGGAGGCAGCTGCCGCGGGGCCCGAGCTGCCCTCGCCTACCCTGGAGGACTCGCCGGCCTTGGACGTTGAAGATGAAGGTGCGAGCTGCGTCGAGGCACCCCACTGGCCGGCCTCGAGCGGCTTGACGAACGACGCCATCCGCGCCGCACGCTGATCCTCTGACAGAGCGGCCGGTGCGCCAGCCTCGTCGCCGTCCGATGAGGCTCCGTCGTCGTCGCCGTCGGCCATCATGTCGGCATCGAGCGCGGCATCGTCGTCCGAGTCAGGCCCCTCGTCCTCCATCAGCTCGCTGCAGGAGAGCACAACTGAGGGTCAATGCCGCTCTCAAGGGGCTCTAGCGATGCCGAAAGGCGACGCACTCGTCAAAGACGGCACCCTCGAGCTCGCCCTGGCCGCCGACAAACTTGCCAACCCGTTCGGCGAGCTTGCCGAGGCCGCCGTCGTCCTCTTTGGCGGTCGCCTCGTCCTCATCCATCTCGTCGTCGGGCAGGCTAAGGTCGAGGCCAGACTCGCCACCCGCCTTGGCAGCCGCAGGCGCAGTGCCGGCCCGCTCTGTCATAAGCGCGTCGAGCGACGAGGCGTCAATCTGGAGCCATGACGCGTCCGAGTCGGGCTGCTTCGGATCGAGCTCGGCCGCCGAAGGTCCGTCCTGCGCGAGTGCAGCTTGGAACAGAGTTGAAAAGGTGGGACGCTGGCTTCTGCGGGCGATCAGAGAAGCAGGTCGAGAGGGCAGTCAGAGAATCGCCGTCGCTGCATGAAGCGCCGCGGAACGTACGAGTCTGACGCGGCCCTCAGCTTGACCCAGGCCTGGGCAGCCTCCTCCTCGCGCGCCTTCCACCGCTGGGAGCCGGCGATCTCGCCCTCGCCAAACCAGCCCGCACGGCGGAGTGTGTCGAGGTACTTTTCGAAGTCGGGATCAGACCGCAGGAGCGACAGGCGGACGGCAGCCTGCATGGAAACGGTTGTCAGCCTCGACCTGCCAACGCACAAGACAGCTGTGCCGCGACGCACGGAGCCAGCAGATGCGTCGAGCTCCGGATGCTCGAGTGGCCGTGCCTTGCTTTCGCTGACGAGGATCTCGAAGCCGACGGCCTGCCAAGGTAACAGCAGAAGGGGGGGGTGAGCGGATGCATCAAGGCCGGCGCTGAGCGGATTCTAGCACTGACCACCTTGACGCCGCGCGTGCGCTGGGCGCCCTCTGCGCTGGCTTCGCCTATCTTGGACGCCCACTCGGGTCCGAAAGCCTTTGATGGGAAGAACTCCTGGCCCTCGAGCTGGGCAAAGGCGACCCGCGTCAGCTCGACCTGGGTCCGCGTCGTGTTCTCGGGCGTCGGCGAGAAGGTCGTCATCTTGGCAACGCGGCGCAGCTGCGAAGGGTCGCGCGTGTAGAAGGCCTCGACCGCCTTCTGGATGAGTTCGGGCCGGCGGGCGAGCGCGAGCGCGATCGGCGTCGGCAGATGGAGCGTCGTTCGGTGCTGGTGGTCGGGCAGGTCCTTGGGGTAGCTGCGCGAGCCAGAGGCCAGGGTCGTGCGGACGTGCACATGCTGAGTCAGCACGTCAACAGGCAAAGGAGGGCCGGCGTTCAGCCCGGATCGTCGAGTCGGCTCCGAGCAGGGAGAAGAAAACTGTGGCGACTCACCCAGCGATGCGCTCCCAGACGGCCCGCTCGACGTCCACGTCGCGCCACTTGTGGCCACCGGCGCGGACCTCCTGAACGCCCTTCCACTCCTCGAGCCAGCCCTCGGCGGAACCCTCGTCGTCGTCATCGTCGTCTAGCGTCAACCGGCGCTCGTGCTTGGCCGGCCGGGTTGTTGCCGGTGACGATACCGACAGCGGCAGGAGGTGGAGCTCGCCCCGGGCGAGGAACAGCCGATTCTCCGAGTTCTGAGGCGAGACCCAGTCGGGCAGGACGGCGGCTGCTTCAATCAGAAGAAAATCGCCATCGGCGTCGTAGACCCTGAAGCAAGGGGGGAGGAGAGGCGAGAAGTCAGCCTCCAGCGCACGACAGCAAGTGGCGGTCCGGGAGACGTACGAGCCGACGACGTCCTGGAAGCGCCGGGTGAGCTCACGGACGAGCCAGACGCCGACCCACTCGTCCTCAATGCTCTCGCCGACGCGCATGCCGCCCCGGATGACCCACTGGGTCTCTCCGCCCTGGGGCCGGCTCCGGAGTTCCTCGACCTTGAGCTCGAGCGGGTCTCGATGCCAGATCCAGTCGACCGGCAGGAGCTCAACGATGGCCGAGCGGAGCTGGGCGGCGAGGGCGACCGTCGCCGGGCGCGAGGCCGCGGTCGCCGGCTCGGGGTAGAGCGAGAGATGCAGCGCGTCTGGCGGGACCGACGGCGTCGAGTAGGCCTGCGACATGGCAAGCGAGAGGGTTGAGGGGGGAAGGGCGGGGGTAGGCGAGGCGAAGGTGGCCGTCGACGGGCAGAGGCAGCGACGGCTGAGTCGTCGACCTAAGCAGCCTCGGCCGGCTGCCTACCGGTCCCCTCAACCTCCATCCAGCCCTACCACGCCCCTCCTCCTCTCGCAGCCCAAAGGACCCCATCGCGCCGTCTAGCTCGACCTATCAGCACCTGCTGCCCCGTCCAGAACCGCGGCCAACCTCTCGTCCGATGTCGCTCACTCCGCCCCCGGCCGCCCGGCTGGCCGCCCTCGCCCGGCTGAAGTCGACCGTCCTCCAGCTGCCGTACAACCCGCTCGGCCTTCGGACCGGCCTGCACTACCTGACCAAGCCGTTGCGAGGGCCCGAGGTGGCGGCCTGGTATCCGGTCCGGCTCGATGACCGGGTGACGAAGACGGTCCTCAAGCTGCCGGAGGAGTGGAAGAGCGAGCGCTGGACGCTCTGGAACGAGGCCCGCGAGCGCCGCCTCGCAAAGGGCAAGAAGCCGGTCAAGAAGGGTCAGTCCTGCGCTGTAGCTCGTCTCTTCTTGATTCCCCGCTCTGCGATGAAGGCTGTCCTCCAGCTCGGGCCTGGAAGGGGAGGAGCAGAGGGGGGGGGGTCGAGACGGGCTTCGCTTAGAGGATCGAGACCTGACCGCGCCCTTCGTCTGCTTCCCCTCTCGACCGCTGCCCGACACCGCCGACGCCCGACGAACACCCACCTTTCTCCTCCTTTCCAGGCCAGGGCAAGAAGGCCGCTCTGCGGACAAAGCGCGGATGAACGCGCCCGCTGTCCATGTCGATACACCTAGTCTTTTTGCACGCCTTCAGTCGGTCGGCTGGGCTGAACCGTCGCAGTGGCTTCGCTCGGTAGGGAAGGAGACGCAAGCTGCCGCTAGCTCCCTCTGCATCGGGCCAGAAGTAGACGACGACGGCGAGAAGGGCATCAAGACGAAGGGGGAGATGTCTAAAGGGAAGGTCATCAAGGAAGCAGAGGGTGTTCGCGCGGAGACTAGGTAGACGGGGCGGCCAAGGAGGCGAGACAGCAAGAGGGCAAGGGACAGAGGTGGGGACGAGCGAATGGAATTAGGGAGGAAGAGAGCTGCAAGTGACGAGGGCAGGGAGACGGAGGGGGCTACTCTATCTGTCCCAGAAGGACAGGGCCCGCTGCAGCTTGGACTGGGGCGGCTGGTTCTCCTTGAGGTGCTCGCCGGTCGGCTCGCCCGCCGAATCCTTCCCGTCGTACATGTTTTGCGCGCTGCCGAGCTGGTAGTTGGTCTGGAAGCAAGCAGCAATGATCGGGATGAACGACAGCCCGAGAGCAGCAGCCCAGAGAGGGTAGACGGTTTTCCTTGTGAGCGGGGAGGAGGTGAAAAAGGGGTCAGCGGCGGCATTAGAGGCAGCGGTACCGACGAGCGACTGACTCGTAGGCCAGGATAGCACTCTGGCGCACGACCGAGTCGAACGGAAGGGCCTTGATGAGGGTGATGTCTGGAGGAGAGAGAAGGGAGTGAGCCGACGCGCGATCGAGGAGGAAATAGGGGGCGGGCAAGTGGGGCGAAGCCGTCGGACGCACCGCTGAAGTACTCGGCGATGACCGCGTCGTCGACCGAGGCCGGGATGAAGGCGCGCAGGTTGCCAGGCATGCGGTTGTTCCAGACAGCAGCGGCGATGGCGTTGCCGATCGCAGCGCCGACGTTGGTCCAGAGCGAGAGGAGCGAGATGGCGAGGGCGACGTCCTGGTGCGGGACCGAGGCCTGCGATGCGACCTGGGACGCGACAACGCTGAACGAGCCGCCGATGCCAATGAAAACCTGGGAAATGACGAGGCGGGCCGTGTCGTGGACACCCTGCCGACGACCAAGCGAAGGCGTAAGGATCAGCGGCGAAGGGCGACAGGGGAATACTGTCGTGCGGCCGACGCACTGAACGGTCAACCAGGATCCCCATGCCGATCACCTTGAGGCAGAGGCCCTGTAGGAAGAGGAGGAAGGCGGCAGAGTGTCAGCGATGTTGGCAAGCTGGACAGAGGATGGTGAAACGGACGCCGATCTGCATCAGCTTGTAACGCCGCGTAAACTTCATGATGAGGCCGGCGACGACTCCTCCGCCGCAGAGACCCATCGTCAAAGTGTTGGAGTAGTACGTCATTTCTTGCGAGTTGAAGTCCGTCACAACGAGAACGTAGGAAGTCAAGTAGGCGCTAAGCATGTCTGTTGGTTGCAGGGAGGCAGGGGAGGGGGGGGGGGCAGATCAG
>Ga0308160_10001455_pt1 | contig 33077 bp, 49 predicted proteins | sample PhyFR1_FD_201036 | JGI IMG/M metagenome (GOLD analysis project Ga0308160, IMG submission 201036) | Phyllosphere microbial communities from UC Gill Tract Community Farm, Albany, California, United States - DLSLF.R1 | ecosystem: Host-associated > Plants > Phyllosphere > Unclassified | place: USA... | reverse complement strand
CTACCATACGCCGTACTGCATCGGACTTGAGTGATGGCTCTCAGCAGAACGAAAGGTCGAGATGGGACGCGGGTTCCGACATGGGCGTTCGATCTGGGTTCTCGGCTGCTCCCAGCTACGCCACGGTCCCGCAATATGACGATCCATACGGCGGTCGATATGGTGATCCTTATCAACAAGACGAACAGGCAGCGCCTCGGGGGTACGGTCAGTATAGATCCAGGGATGATTCATCGCCGGGTAGGTAGAATGGACCAGGACCGACTGGCTCGGTCAAATTGTATGCATGCATCTATCTGCACGGGTGGCAAATCAGACAACGATTCCGACGGAATGATGCGTATTTTGGCTCGGCTTTGATCACTGACATGTAGCAACATTTCATACCTTCACATTCATCACCATGCCTAGAGAAATTGAGCCCCCAAGCATACAGAAGGAATTCGTACTCGCCGCACTAGCCGAAGGGAAGCGTCTTGATGGCCGTTTACCCCTGGAAATGCGTGATATCCGGCTAGAGTTCGGAGAAGAGCTCGGATGGTGCACTTGTCATCTTGGCAAGACATCGTAAGCATCGCCCATGCCAGACTAACAGGAAGCGTCCTAGCTCAAGTCTCTGCTACCATAGTGAAGCCCCGCGACGATCGCCCATACGAGGGATTCCTCTTGATCAATAGCGAGATTAGCCCTATGGCTTCCAGCCTATACGAATCTGGCAGGTAGGTTGCTGCATACTACATGACCCGCTGTGGAGCTCCCATTGACGGGCAGAGCTTCAGAAGACGAGGTCATGATCACACGGTTGTTAGAGAAGAGCATACGACGGACTGAGGCGGTCGATCGAGAAGCTCTGTGTATCGTTGCGGGGGAGAAGGTAGGCTCACGCCGCAAGCATGACTGAACTGCAGGTCTGGCAATTACGTTTGACCTTGCACTTCCTTTCGGACTCCGGGAACCTGCTCGACTGTGCGTCGCTGGCGGCAATGACAGCTCTGCGGCATTTCAGACGGCCAGAAGTGGAAGTGATAGGTGACGAAGTCATCCTGGTGCGTGCGCTTGCAGATCAAAGAGCTGACCGCAGCATGCACCTGATGAGCGAGCACCTGTTTTCCTTGCCATACATCACATCCCCCTCTGCATCTCCTTCGCATACTATGAAGGGTAAGTCGTGACGGCGATGTGAGTACTGATGCCAGCCTGACACCTATCCTCGACCCGACGCATCTTGAGACGGTCGTCTCCTCCGGATCACTTACTCTGACATTAAACCCACAGCGGGAGTTGTGTGTGTTGTCAAAGGCAGGGGGTACGCCATTGGCCGCGGAAGAGATAATGAGCGCCGTCAGGGTCGGTGTAGATCGGGTCCGAGATATGGTCAAAGCCATGGAGGATGCTTTGGAGGCGGACAAGTCGACTCGTATAGTAGAAGTCCGATAGATGTATTGAGCCTGTCGGTCCTGGGCGCTCGATCATGCTACGATGACGATTTACGCCAGAGATGCAGCGCGCACTGCGTTTGATTTCACCGTCGCGTCTCATTTCTCGTGACTTTCAATTCAACCCTCCCACCATCACTCCACATCTTCATCACACTTATAGAGCGTCCTTTGCGGGTGGGAGCTCTTGATCGCTTATCTATCACCGGGTCTACACACGCGTCAATGATCCTGTCTCACTTAGCATAGCGGAGGTGGCCGTCGCGAAAATGGATCGCATCTTCAGGTGAGTCAGTTCACCGCTGGCACCCCCTGCCCGGACTTGTCCCGCCTGCTGGATCGCTGGGACCACGCTCAACTTTCAGAAAGCGTCTTAACTCTCGACCGGACGTGATGGAACGGCCGGTGACACTTAGAACAGCGCCCGCTGCAGCGTCGAGTGGATCATCGACCAGAAACGGACAGATTGTTGAGAAAGCCTATGGAAGCGATGACCACTCAACACCAATTTCGGAAAGAGCGCCTACTATCAATGTCGATATACGCAACTCGCTCATGATGCCAGAGTAAGCCTACCCAGTTACACAATGGTCCTAATTGCAGCTTCTACCAACGCTTCTCTGTCCTCCTCCCATCTTTGTCAACTGCGCCGGAAAGCTCCGTTCGATCCCTCCTCGCTTCTCAGCGCCGAAAAGATGGTCCCTCTTTGACAGAAGAAGAAGAGGAGCTCCTATTTGCGGACCTGCGAAACAACGACTTCGCCAGCGAACCGTCGAGATTGAAATACGACTGGAGCGCCGAGAAGCCGAGTGCAACGAGCGGAACCGAGACGGCCAGTCCGCTCACAGCTTCGTCTTCGAACCCGTCTATGTTGTCCGACAGTAGTGATCCTACGACGGCACCTCTTACCACGCCCTCGCCTTGGCCAGCGTCACCGCCCCCCACCTCGACTTCGTTCTCCTCTTTCCGGACGTTCGGTGTCCATGACTCCACCGTTGCGACCAAATCGCACGGATTTAGCGGTAATGCTGCCCTTCGCGACGCCTATTACATCCGCAAAATGAAAAGGAGTGCGAGCGGGAGAGTCCCTGTTGGAGATAAGGAAGCTCAGGTTGAGCTAGACTCACCCCAAAAAGTAGGCCGACCGCCCAGTCCGTCGGAATCAGATTATACCGCGACACCGACGCCATCCTCTCTACCCGCATTCGTCTCGTCACGCCAGTCGCTAGAAAACGCTGCGCCTGAAAGAGCGGCTTCGCCTCTTGGGCATCCCGCATCCGTCCTGTCCGGAAGCGCGCATCCTTCCGTGCTACGGCCCGTGCTATCGACAAAGAACCGAGTATCACTTTTGGCCGGCTTGACGCCAGCTCAAGTCAAACGGATATCGATGGCCCTTGGCGAGATAGAAGGTAGTCTGCATGGCGCACCAGTAAGACCTGTCATTGACGAGGCAAACGATGAGGAGACGCTAGAAGCAGCAGCGGACGACCAAACATTCGCTGGAAATCATTCACTCCAAAGACCAGGAACCCCAGAAGGACCACCGGTATCCCGGTTCGAGGACGAGTCCCGGCAAGAGCGAACGATAGATGCTTCTCCGTCCCGACTACCACCGTCCCCGCGGTCGCACAACCTCGCAGCGCATGTCGCTCCATCCGAACCCTTGCCCCCGCTGCCCCAGCCGGTATTTCGTGTAGCTGATGTGAACGGGACGTATCCGGAAGTCGTTCCTCGTCCCACGCTGACTCCGTCCAAGGCTCAGCGAGTCCGGCACGAGCCATCATCATCGATATCCTCCGATCACAATGAGCCTTCGCCTGTGGCCACGTATATTCCTGGTCAACCGCGTCCGGTCGGCTCCATGCATCGATCCGAAGGGTCCACGTCGTCACGTGCCGCTACGCCAACACAGGCGAGTCCTGGTCTTCGTAATGGCTCGCCGATTCTGCCCATCGGGATCCCGGTTGGCATACCCCTGGACGGTCACGCACCAGGACCCATTCCTTTGCGCATCTCTTCCCTCGCGCGCTCGCAGTCTGTGTCACAGGCGGTGCGAGCGCAGCCCGCGGGGTCCGACCACAAGTCTGGCACGCCCCACCATCGGACCCAGTCTCTTGATTACGACCTGGGACGGTCCGTGCCAAGCTCGCGGGGCATACACGGAGCCGCCGCTATCATCGAGGAAGAAGGGGAAGAGGACGAATCGGAAACAGGAGTTACACATCTCAAGGCAGTGAAGTCGGGCTCTGGTCACCAACTGCAATCCTCTCGTCCATCTATCGGCGGCGACGAGGGGAGGTGGGATGTCGACTCGCCTAGCCTTTCCACTCGGATAGTGTCACATCAGGCCATGGTTGAGAGTTCGAGCATACCAGCCGATTTGCATTCGCAGCTCAACAGCCACAGCAAGAGCTTGCGTCATCAAGAGTCGACCGATACCTTATCCTCGGACTATATCGAGGCGGGAAATGATACCGACTGGGACGAGCTAATCGGGACGACCGAGGCACCTCCCCTCTCGGTGGACGCGGTCTCGGAAGACGCTGCCAACGAGACACTGCGCAAATGCAGTGGTATGAGTCGGGGCGAAATGTCGACATTACAAGCGAGGTTGGTCGAAAAGGCGAGATTTGAGCGGATGGCTTTGAGAGGTTCTGACGGTATGAGTCCAGACTTGATCGTAAGCTTAGTCGTCGTGTTCTCAGTCGTCGTGTTCACGCTTACACCAGGAGTCTCCCCGGATTGGTCCCCTCCATTCCCCCTCGAATTTCGTTACCAACCCAAATCTTAGATCAGCTCCCACAGGTGTCGTAGCTACTGTGCGAGACCCGACACAGGCAACATCGCCTCCTTCAGCGTTTCCAGAGGCATTCTCGCGAGATAAGGAATCGGCAACTAGCACCGTCTCGACGGACCCGGCATTCGCCCGGCGCGCGTCGATACCGCCTCTCGGGCCAGTCGCCACGAGGCGCGCGCAAACTCCCTCGGACGAAATTGTTGCGACACCGCCGACAGCTGTGACAGGTACAGCGACTCGGATCGCACCGGAAGCTGATCCCGATGTTCGACGTGATTTTGAGGCCCGCATCGCTGCCGCAACTGCCGCTCTAAACCGAACCCCTTCGATCAGTGCCTCGCTTCAGCGAAGGAACACTAAGCGCAACGGAGGTTTGAAGATCTCTAGTCCGACACTCGTATCGTCGTCTGCGACACTTGCCGGGGTGCCCCTCGTTGGATCCCCGTCTATTGATCCGAGTATGGCCAAGGCGCTAGAAAAGGCCAGCGGATCTGGCAGCAAGATGTCCATGCGCTGGCGCAAGCTGGGCTTCAGGCGCGATCGCTCCATCACCAATCACCCAGAGATGCCTTCACCGCCAGCCTCGGCTCGTTTGGAGGACCCTATCAAGCTGCGAGCTGGCAATATCACTCAAGCCCCGCTACAGCTCCCCGCCAGTGGGTACCCAAAGAGCGCGACTGAGAGCGAATCTCCCGATCTTAACGCTTTCCGCTTCCCGGTGTCGGAACCGCAAGCATTACCTCGCGCCCACGCAGCTAAAACTGTGACCATCGGTGCACCGCTGGAACCGTCGGAACAGCATACAGGCGGAAGCCATTTCACCCAGCTCGCCGACCAGACGGCACCGACAGAGCTGGCACGCGCGCCACATTCGTATGCCTCGTCCACCGACACTGCTATGAACAAGTTCATCGAGGCAGGCCGCGCAGTCGGTCTTGATGATCTTCAGCTGAACGACATGCTGGCAGCGAAAGGCATACCGGAAGCCTCTTCTTTGCTCACGGATAAAGCGGAATCTGCCCCTGCGCCGGTGGCTGCCGCTGTCGAACCACAATCCACCGTTGGGAAGAAGACTGCAAGGGGCCTCTTCCGCTCCCTCTCGCGGAAAAAGTCTCGGCCTTCGGTGTCTGATAAATCTGCAGGAACTCCAGAGACTGTGAGAGAACCCATGCCAAGGGACAAAGTCGTGCGCCGTACCCTTCTGGTACCTTCAGAGGTCCCGCTCCTCGCACCAAGCGTCTTGGCCCAGAAACAAGGCTCTCCCGCATCCTCGCAGGGCCAAAGTCAGCGTCAACTTTCGATCAAACGGAAACCGCTCAACCTGACCAAGGAGGATCATGCGCTGGTGTACAAATCTCCTTCGGATCAAATGCGCAAGGCCAGCACCGCCACGACAGGCTCCACTCTGTCCGTTGATACTCCCCGGATTGAGGATAACGCGGGGCTTAGTCTGCTTCGAGCTGAAGATCCCATCTATCACTCCACCAGCGAAGACATTTCCGAGTCGGGATCCCTATATGACATATACGACGATTATGCGAATCAAGAGACGTTGGCTAGTCCTGAACGGCCGGAGACGGCTGCGCGGAGTCCCGACAAGCGCTCGACGCAAGCTGTTGAGATTACGTGAGTTCGTCCTGTGGGTCCAGCTGAGATTAGCGAATACGCCGATGGCAAACTCGTTTGGTCCCTGGTGGATGCGCTGCGAGCCAGGGATGATTCGGAAGACATCGCTTTCGGATCTCCTGGCGGTTTTGGTGTTGGTCGACATTCCCAGTCTACGAGCTTTTCCTCCAGGCCAGACAACCGGGACTCGGGCGGTGAGGCCGTCGGTCCCGGTTCAGGAAGCCACGGTCTCACCGGTCTGACCGGTCTCACAAGTCACACAGAGGGCTTGACGTTCCGACATCGCGAAAGAGGGCTCGGCGAGCCTCGTCCTCCTACCAACGTGAGTTTAGGTGTGCGATCGCACTGACAAAAAGGTGTTTTTCACATCATCAGAAGACATCGGAGACTTGATCGACCATCTCTCTTCAGACCTTGATGCTTCTCGCGGGCGGATCGATATATTGCCGCACATGGTAGAACGCCCTGCGTCGCCGGAAGCCGGGCTTTCCCGTGGCATCGCTGCAGGGCAGTTTGAGGACGCGCCTTCGCCTCGAAGACCACCGCCAAATGTTGCGCTCCGGTCGCTTGGGCATGCTGAAGGTCTCCCGCGTCGCCAGCTCTTCGCACAACAGCCTGCAGGCAGTGGCTCGGACAGCGCGGCGTTCATCGCCCCGGGGGTCAGCCCGTCCGCCGCTAGTTTTGCGAGCTCCGGCAGCGGGATCCCAGGTCGCAGCGTAGAGGACCGTTTGCAAGCCTTGCTGGATCGACTGAAGGAGAGCGGCTTGAAGGATCAGTGAATAAGCCACCAGCCAATGCGCTCTTGGCTAGAAGGGCGGGCGACGTGATTGAAGAAAGCGATAGGAATGCCTCGGATACCGAATTCGGTGTCGTTACTTATGACTTCCGTTACTTGACGACGTTCAGACGATACAGATATGATGACTGCTATGAATGGAAACGTGCTTGGCTCTCTATGCAACACCTGTTGGAAGTCATGATCGTCGTGCGGCACGCACGCCTCCTGTCCAGTTAATGACGGCGGTACCGTGTGCGGTCGGACGCAGTGTGAGGCAAGCTATCTGTATTCTTCGGTTCGCTCTCGTCGGGCAGATTCGCGAGGAATCGCTGGGCTATCTCAGACGACAGGGGTGGGTTCCGAACTAATGAATACGAGCTACGCCAGCCGAGGGTCGCTGCACAGTACGATACGTGATGATACGGAATGCCGCTGCCGTCGAACAACGCTTGTGGCACACGATGTGTCAACATCAGTGCAGGGTGCTGCCCATGGAGATGGCGATACTTAGCCCCAAGAGTCACCTATTTCGCTCGCCTGACAGCCGCATCGGCCAATTACACAACATCGATGGCGTGGAGATGGTGCACAAAGAGCTATGTCCTCCACCCCGATACAGCCGTACCAGCTTGTGGCAGAGTGGGGACCCATGGCTCCAACCTCGTCGCTCATCCGTTCTGACGATGATATTCATGGCCTCTTCCTTAAGAGCCTTGTGCTATTTCCGCTGTTCATGCATGTGCTGCCATTGCTTGACCATGTACTTAGACCTGCTCGCAGTGTCACATTAAGGATATAGCCCAGACTCGATTGATGATGCGGCGAAAAGAGATCCGCGAGCTTGCCCTACAAAGTATCGCAGATATACTGTCGGCTTGGTGCCTCATCGTCCGTCTTCTCTACGGCTCGTAGAGCCGCATGTCTGACCGTGTGACCGCAGCTAACGGACTGCTGGGCTCGGGTTGAGGGCACTCTCGACTTGGTTCGGCAGAGACTCGGTGGCAAACTTAGAATATCATCTCTGACAGCGGGGGTCTACTCGAAGCATTTCTCGCAGTCCACCCTCAGACGAGGGGCCAGGGCGCTGGCTACAGATATGTGCTGTGCTGACTATATCCTGTATCCGGCGTGAGGATACTGCGAAAGCGTCAACACGTTTGGGACAAGCATGATGTCCAAAGTAGGTCGAATGGCGAAAGTGGACACCGCGGCGAAGTCATTCGCATTCCGCTGGATTTCCCGTTCGGCGGCGATACCCTCCGCGTGAAATCGTTGACGCGCCTCCAGCAGGCGGCGATTCTGGGACGAAGTGCTCGAGCGCAAATTGACTCAGGGTATATAGTGATGATTTGGACCCGATTTTTATCGCTTTTGCGCGTTGTTTGTCCTAGAGCTCCGTCGGTAGAGCATCCGACTGTTATTCTGGGCATCGGAAGGTCCTCGGTTCGAGACCGAGTGGGACAGCGGAGGTTTCCGCCTCTTTTTGTGACCCTTTTTTGGGTCTTTTTTAAGGCATTGAGTCGGGAGGGAAGAAAATTGAGAATTTCCGCCTGGGCCCGCGGAAAATCCCCGTTCGAGCGGGTTTCTCGTCACTAGACCCTTCAGTGGGCACCTCTTCACCTATTGATGGGCTTTACATGACCGAACGAGAGATGAAAACGGTGCAAAGTACCCTCTGTGGCATTCCGAAATGAGATGAATAAAATCACCGCCACAGCGACGGGTGGCGAAATCATGCGTCACGAAGTCAGCGGAATCAAATCGTGCGTTTCACTTTCCTCCACTCGTCTCCATCGTCTCCTCTGCCAACAACATGTCCGAGTTGCAGACCGCAAAGGACCAGCTCGCGCTCGTCAACCTCTCTCTGGAAGCTGACTCGGGAAACGATGAGCTGCTCAAGCTCAAGACGGAGCTGCTCGAGCTGATCGACTTGATCGAGCCGGCCGCGACTAAGAAGGAGGAAAAGGCAGCCAAGGCGGACGCAAGGGTGGATAGTAAGGGCAAAGGGCGAGACACGAATTGGCAAGAACATGGCAAATATACCGCTGGGATGGACTGCATGGCAAAGTACAAGGATGGCAAATTGTGAGTTTACACGCGGAGCTCAGAACTGACAACAGCTACCCAGCCAAGATCAACGCGGTGACCGGCTCGCAAGACTCGCCACTATACACCATCACGTTCAAGGGCTACTCATCATCGACCAACGTCCCTCTCTCATCGTTGAAACCGCACGATCCGTCTGCACCGATACCGCAGCCTCAAAAGCGCGCCGCGGCCCCGGAGCTGAGCGAGCGGGAAAAGGAGAAGAAGAAGAAGAAGGGGGAGAAGTGGATGGAGGGGCAAAAGGCGAGGGCGGACGATATGAAGGAGAAGAAGACGGCGTGGGACAAGTTTGGCAAAAAGGCGTCCAAGAAAGGCATCCATATATCCGGGTGAGCAATCGCGGAGGATGGAACTGACGACAGTCTCGAAGGCAAGAGCGTATTCAGGACGCCAGATAACGTCTATGGCCGAGGTGAGCTTACACCGATCAAAGCGACACTGCTGACGTTAGTGGGCGTGACCGGCTCTGGTAAAGGCGTGACGGAGTACGAGAGGATGGGCAAGCACAAGTTCGAAAAAGATGATGAGAACTGAGCCCTGGCTTTTGTACACCCTCCGACATTGTGGCTAGCGTGGGGGATATGCTGGACATTGTATTCACAAAGGCGGCGCCGCTTAACAAGGTGACGGCGACGAGACTCGTATAATGTATCATAGTCGATTCAATCCTGCCGACCCTCAGACTACAATGACAAATTCGTCTCGACCTGCCAATGCTAAGCTCTAGTCATTCTGTCCCACCAATTTGTGTTTGACTTGGATCGTTTCGACGATCGTCCCTCTGTCCTGTCATAACCTCGACTGTGGCCCCGTTTATGCGATCTTCGGGGCATGTCGTTCGTGCCTCGGCTGGATCCAGAACGCCCATCACCTCCAAGCTTGATGGAGGATAGCGCCCACAGCCATACCAAGCCGACGGTCAATCCGCCGATGATGACGCTGGCGTCAAGACTGGCTCACTAGCGACTTACAAATACCCCGCTACATCCGGCTGCAAGCCGGATTGTTCCGACTGACCCCAGATCACCGCATCTCGAATGGCTAGAGCGATCACTAGAGCTGCAAGCAGGACTGCGGGGGTGTACGACCACCACCGCGGTCTTAAGATGGCGTGACTTTGATACGGGCGTCGAAAGTATAGCGAGACGCAAAGCATGACGAGATAGACGCTAAGAGCGACAGCAAGAATAAGATGAGCGAGTAGCCAGAGACTGACATCACGTAGGGTCTCTGGCCAGGAGGGGGGGGAGGGATATGCATAAGATCTGCCACTCCTGTTGTGAGCGCAAACACATTGGCACGGTTTACTCGATGCCGTCTGGCGTGCTGGTGTACCTCTGTGCACTGATGCTGTACTGCAATCTTCCTAGATCGAGTTTGAAGACAGGAATCGTCGAGAAACCCGTAACGGCGAAGACGGCGAGTAGAAGGATGGGAGCTCCTATCAGAATGAGCACATGGGCACGGTCGTTTCGAAGCCACGACCCGGTCTTTGCCATGTCGATATAGAATTCAAACTCACACGCAACAGAATATGTCTGCTGCTACCAATGCATCGCCCCAGACAACGTCTGCAGGAACAATGGGATGAACGGGGTAGAGGACAAAGGAATGTGCCACAACGATCCGCTTTCCACGTGACATTTGCAATTTCCGGTGCGATCCGCGACAAGGGAGTAGAGATGGATTGTCCACCTTCATCGTCCTAACTCTGCCTTCTTGCCATCCACTCTTCGCACGGCAAGCTTCGGACTACACCCAGTCCGCAAAAACCAGCCCCTCGCACAGTCGACCACGGGCTGCAATCGATTTACACGAAGAACCTCATCTGATTTATTCACTTTCCTTTGGACACACAACACCGCGCATCAGCCCGCCCCAACGCCGACAGCATGGCGTCCACGCTGCCAGAAAGCGCGCAAAAAGCCAACGCTAGCACGCTCGCCGATGCTCTCGCTGCCACGTCTCTGGACTCTGCTCCTACTGCCGAATCGAAAGAAGTTGCCGGGAACCATGCGGAAAATGGTGATATCCCAGAGGAAGGCGAATTAGAAGACGGAGAGATTCAGGAGAACGCTGAAGAGGACGATGGCAAGGTCCGAACAGTCTTTGATAACCCAGAGAACTACAACGTCAAGGTGAGTCAATGCCGGCAACAATCCAGCCTTCTGGGATATGCTAACCCTACGTAGCATCCGCTATATTCCAACTGGACGCTGTACTTTGACTCACCGGCTACGAAACATCTGCCTAAAACCCCATCGACTGCTCCTGCGGCCCCAGGCATTGCGCACGGTGAGTCGGCAAAGTCTGACTGGAGCTCACGTGTAGGTGGATGGATGGACGATATTCGAAAAGTGGTGCAATTCGAGTCCGTCGAGGAGTTCTGGGGATTGTATAACAATATTGTCCCTCCCTCGCAACTCCCTGGGAAAGCCAACTACTACTTATTCAAAGTAAGTCAAATGGCCAGCCTATCGTTGACAAGTAGGACAACATCATGCCTGCTTGGGAGGACACCGCAAACAAGAATGGAGGCAAGTGGGCGATTCAGGTGCCCCGAGACAAGACCAAGGGTGCCATCGACAAGATGTGGCTCTACACTGTACGTCCGCATGCGCAGAGCCAAAGCTGACATCAGATGCTGGCTGCTATCGGAGAGACTTTCGAGACCCCGCTGGCGAAAGAAGGGGAAGAAGCGCCACCACCTTTGCAGTCGGATCTCGTAACGGGTGTCATCTGCTCAGCTCGTCCAGGATTGTAAGCTTGTCGGAAAGCGCTTGCTGACGAAAAGCTACCGATTGGCCATTTGGACACGCGACGCGCCAGATGTCACATTGTCCGAAGAGAACGAGCTCATGCGACGCATGATGACGATCGGAAGACATTTCAAGGTTTCTGTCCTCGGCTACGAATTGGACCAGAAATTGGTCACTGGCGGTTTCCAGACAGAGGTGAGCGATCTCTCGGAGACTATAGCCATGTACTGACAACAAGACCACTTTCGAGTCCCATGTCAATGGCGAGAAAAAGGGCAACAAGCTGAAGCTTACAATCTGATTGTAAAAGACAATGAATCTTCATGCGAGCTTTCATATCATCTCTTTTACAATAATTGTCGGCGAGAGCGTATGGGCGAATAGGGTCGTTGGATGGTGAACTTGAGCCGTGTTTTTCGAATGATTCACTTCGCATCTTGACAAGCTAGTGGTGAGGTCACGCGGTCAGGCCACGTCTCTAATGAGGGCCGATCACTTCGTTATCTCGTTACGGATAAGACCTCTCTTTCAGGCCTGGTCGGCGTGAGCCGAGTCCATGGTGGCTATTCAACGATTTGTTGGCGACGCCCGTGGGCTAATGCGGCTCCCGACGTCTCGCATCATCCCGGGTATACTCTGAGCCAGCCCTCTATTCCGGATCGACATATCATACACTTGGCATCGCCTTTGTCGACGGCTCTACCTCCGGACAGAGCAATTCGACCTCCCACTCCGATTCGTCCGGTGATTTTGGCAGCATCTGAATTGTCTTCCAATACAGGACCCGATTCGACCGTTGTGGGCAGGAGAGATCGGGGAGCGATTTCCGCCCCACAAGTCCCGATCTCTGGAGCGACGTAACCGCCCGTACTGAGACGACGTGACTTCGGATGTGAGGCTGTAGCTCGCAAGAGCATCTGGTTCCATTTAGTCTTTTCGAAGCCGGGTGGTGCACTCGACTGTCCAGCCGGAACATCCTCTGAGAGGGAAGACATGGTGGGGCTACAAGCGCGTTGTCGGTTGATCACAATCGGGGCACATATATGGCACAAGTTGAGATGGCAGCCTGAGTTTCAGCTGGCGTTGGCATCGTCTACGCACACGGAAGGAGGACAGCCGTGGGAGGTCTCGTGAGGCAAATCAAGCAAGTTGCGAAGGAGCGCTCTTCGATCTGACCGTCATTGGATGACGTGCTTGGGGAACCTTCCAACGAGCGCAGGCGCATCGACTCTGAACAGTGACCCGCAACGTCGCTCCCAGATGAGTCGCCCGGTTCAGAGTAGCCGGCTCGAGCCCGTCGATCGCGGTCGAGCTCTTTGCCAAGGCTTTGTAAGTTGCATATGTCGGTAGGAATCATCAGTGTGGTCGTCGAGTGCCTGGATTATTGCTCTGTGAGGGCTATCGAGTGATGCAGTTGCAGTGGGTAGACAAGGTGCCTGCTGCCGACTGAGACGGCTATATAAATGACGGTGAGAACCGGTCATTAAAAGATATCAGCCTCATGTCCCTGCGGCGCTTAGCAGCTTATCAGTCTCAAACATCCTCCCCGCACGTCCTTGCAACCCTGTGCTTGCAGATCACCTCGTCATGTCGTATAACACGTCACCGCGAGCCGCTGGACCGCCCGATGAGTCCGTAGGCTTTCATGTTACGACGGCAGAAAATCGCCATACCCTGCCGCGCCGAGCTAGTGCTGTCAGCGCGGGCCAAAGCGCCGATCAAAGGCGGAGCCGTCGAGCGGAAATGCGCTCTTTCTACGGCATGAAGGCTGCCGCGACAAATGCTGGAGGCGATGATCAGGTACACAACCTACACAGTGACTGCAACCTCGGTATGTCCGCAGCGATCCCGAGGACCTCAGCTGACCAGCCAGATTCACCGCAATTCGATTCGAACGCGTTCCTGCTGGATTTAGCCAACAAGTCGAGCTTGCGCGATCTGATGAGGCAAGGCTCGGAGCTTGCTGCAGGTACTTTGGAATGACGTGAACGAACGATCCATTGACCATAGATGTGGGGAACTTACAAGGTTCAAGACATTCCTTGGTATATAATCACCATCATCAGGTATGTGCCGTTAACAGGCGCGAGTCCAGAACTGATCCCAGTTGTTCGCCGCAGGAGACACGATCGCTCGTCTGAACTCTCGAACTCCAGAATTGCTGGGTATCATGACCAACCTGCAACAGTCATTTTCCGAAATATCGCGCCTGGTCGACAAAGTAGTGGTGGAACAAGGAAACGATCTGCAAGGCAGGACATGGGGCGAGGAGGTGGATAGAATTCAGTTGATGATCCGCGCTCGAGGTGCGCATTGCCTCGCGAATGGTCAAGCTGAAGCTGACAGAAGAACCTAAGAATGACATCCGGACGCGATTGGAAAAAGTCAGACTGGAAGCGGGACCCACGCAGGGGATAGAAGCTCAGAGCAAGTTCGCATCGTGTGAATCTGCTTGGAAGGGTATGCAAGAAGACGATATCGCGATTGCGAAGGATCAAGGGACAGAGCAGATCTTGTATTGAAGCCTCGTACGTCAGGTCTCGTCCCGGATGAGCCTGTCATGAAATCCGACTTTACGAACCATGGCTCGGCCAGATGATATGCATGCGCTTGATGATAGCTAGCCATCGGTCTGTACGCTACTGCGGAGTCTAGAACGAGTGAGATGGCCGTTTTCGCCGGTTGAACCAAATATGTACAGTTTGCGGGAACAGGGTGTTGAATGTGACGCGCCAAACATGCTTAACGTAAATCGACATTCTATCTCGGTCATCATTTCTCACTTCTTACCTGTCTACCGAGCATGTCCTCATTCGCCTCATCATCCCGCAAGAATCGCAAAATCAATCGCTCAGCGGGTCAGCTCAAGCGCAACGCCGCTTGCGTACCTTGTCGTAAACGTAGAGTCAAATGTGACGGGACCAGACCAGTGTAAGTCGGCAAGCAAATGGCGTCATTGCTCATCACAGCTGCGCTTCGTGTACTCGCTCTTTTCAGTTTCTCGCGAGGACACAGCCTGATAATCAACGCGATCAAGAGGGCGTTAAGTGTTGGTACGATGAGGAGGAAGACGCCAAGACCCCTGTGCGCGAGACCAAACCCGAATCCTCTCCGCAGACCCTCACCTTTCCCGGTTGGCCTGTACACCTTCCCTCCCCAGCCATGGTGGACCACCTGTGAGTAGACCATCGCAATAATATCTCACAGAAATTGGGTCACTGTCAAAATGGTGCTTCAGCCGACACCACCGGTCGAACCATGCGTCATTCTGCCTCTCGCCACTGTACGATCATCGCCCAAGTCTCAGGAGGGTCAGAGATCGATTAAAACTCTGCTTGCCTGTTGCTGTGTGCAGTCTGGATAAGCTGACTCCAGCACTCATACTCTCTTCAACTCCCTTCCCGCCGTCTCTCGCCTGATACATCACCCTTCCTTCATGACTCGGCTCGCTCTCCCTCCATCGCATCCCGACTTTCCTCATCCAGCTCTACTCCACGCGATATGCGCGGTCGCGGCTCGCTACTCTGCCACGGCTTCTGTTTGCACAGTGCAGGAAATCCTAGCCCGGCGTGTCTCCTCTCTCAATCGTTACGAAGACGCTTACAACGAGACTTGTTTCGGCGAGAAACATTATAAATTCTGCATGCTCGAGATGCGCTACGACAACTGTCAAGGTCCCAAGCTCTTCGAGCTATTGCAAGCCCAGATCCTTGTCATGCAATACATCTTGCAAACCTCGCGCTGGTTGGAAGGATGGACATTGATCGGATCCATGACCCGCACCTCAATCGCCCTCGGCCTTATGGACGACGTCTCAGGCAGTATCCTGCCACGGCCGAAAAGTGATCACGAGCGCGAGGAACGTCGAGCAGCTGTAGCAGAGGTCATAGCGCTAGATGCCGCGTTCTCTGCATCAGGCAATTGGCCTGGGACTTTGCCTCAAGGCGAAATGGTGAGTGACGAGGATACGCCCTAATCGCAGCATTTCCACCTGCCTGCCTCCAAACTAGACTTTATTCAACACGCTTCGATTCCTTCGAACCCCCAGAAGATCGACGATCAGGACCTGTTCATCAGGTGAGATTGAGGTGGACCGTGCTGATCCAGACATCCGGTGGAGGATAGCTTCGTAATGTATATCAAAGGTGAGCGGAAGAGGCGAACGGTGGTGACGCATGGTTGATCCATCGATCCATCGTGACTCCTTCTGGCGACGGCCGCATGGAGGAGTAGCTCGGTACTCATTGCAGGATCCATCCTCCTATCTCGTGTCGGAGCCTTCGTTCGTCGTCTGCGTCGCTTTCCAAACCCTCGAGCTCGTGAGACTATCGAGTTCATCGATGTCGATCGTGATTTGGCGGAATTCAGGTGAGCCTCTTCAATCCTCTCGGTTATATAAAGCTCTTTAAAAGTGCACGAGTGCTTAGAAGACAGCCGCACATTTCCGGTTTCCTTGCGCGATCCTCTCATGTCTTGCCCTGGGTATTCGAGTCGAATTGACACCGATTTGATCGTAAGTTGTAATCCATCCCGTCCTCACGTCGCTCAAGCTAGAACGCGCATCTGCTTCACCGTGTGGCAGCAATCCTCCTCCATGAGCCCTTTGCCGATCTCTCAAATCCTGGCTGTCCCTCGGCTGGACGTGTGCTATTAGAGGCCAAGTCCTGCCTCGGCGTTTTGTACCTGGTTATGAGCACCACGACGGACATGGCGCTGATGCTGTATCCAATCATATCTGGTGGGTCGCATCCGGCTATACTCATCACAGTATGGTTTTATCACCCGGCCCGGACACTGTTGCTGTTCTACCATCGTGCGCTCGAAGTTCAAGACCATGCGACTGCTCAGACCCTGTTGACCGAAATCGAAGTCTTCCAGTAAGGAATGTGTCCTTTTGGGGCTGATATAAGAATGGCATTTGCCGCGATGGGGAACAGGTTTGCCATGGGAGCGGTCCACTGTGGTATGGTCGACATCATGGTGAAACGCATTCATGAAGAGTTCGGCGTTCCGGAGCAAGGGTGGCGGTGGAAGCCACAAGATTGGCAGAGCAGCGCTCTCAATTATCAAGCGGGAATGCGGACGCACGTGCGATTGCCCATGCTGCCTTTGACCCATCCAGATGGAATGGCATGGAGTGAAAAGGGGAGAGGCATGTCGTACAGAGAGATTTTCGACAAGCAGAGAGCTTTTGTAGGACCTTCAGCCGGAAATTGATGCATTCACGCCACCTGACTTTCAACCATCACCATGTCTTCGAGCGATTTCTCAGCGTCCACCAATCCTCTCAAGAAGTTCAAGCTCGTCTTTTTGGGGGAGCAGAGCGTTGGGAAGACGAGTCTCATCACCCGCTTTGTACGTTCCGCGTGGTCACTCTCTTATGCTTATGCTAGATGTATGACACCTTTGACAATACGTACCAGGCAACAATAGGCAAGTCGCGATGGTCGCAGTGTGCTCATGCAGGTATCGACTTCTTGTCAAAGACAATGTATCTCGAGGACCGGACCGTCAGATTACAGCTTTGGGATACTGGTGAGTGCTTGCAAGATGTCGCTGACTTTAGCCGGGTGAGCACACTTTGTCAACATTACTGACTGGCGTCATGCCCCTTCAGCCAAGTAGGTGCCGCCACAACATGCCTGACAGCAGGAACGATTTCGCTCCCTGATTCCTTCTTATATCCGGGATTCATCGGTTGCGGTCATTGTGTACGACGTGACAAGTGAGTACATGCGTGATGAGGCTGATCCAGACCGCACTTCATTCGTCAATACAGCGAAATGGGTGGACGACGTGCGGAACGAGCGAGGAGACGATGTGGTCATAGTGCTTGTTGGCAACAAGACAGATCTGAACGACAAGCGGTAAGTCGCCGCGCAGTTCAGTCGTATCTGGGCGTGTCTAACAGTGTCCGAGCGCGGAAGATCGCGCTCTTCTCATCGCCGAACGCATGTTAGACACCCTTGGACGCTGCCATCCAAGCTCATGCTCATTCTAGACAAGTTACGCCGGAAGATCTCGACAAGCGGGCTAAAGAATTAGGCGTCATGTCCATTGAGTCGTCCGCCAAGGCTGGACACAACGTGAAGACTTTGTTCAAAAAGATCGCTATGGCACTGCCCGGCGCCGAGGTCAAGGAAGACGTCAACACCAGTGAGAACTTCTAAAGGTATGCTTCTGACTATAGAAATCGACGTGTCTACACAAGGAGAGAAGACGCCGGACGCTGCGGGATGTTCGTGTTGATTGATATGTTGATAGCCATGATGAATTATACCCGCGTTTTGCATTTCACTCATCATGTCAGGTTACGCCGTCGTCGACGTCGATGATGAGTCCCGACTCGAATTCAAGAGTCAGTCCATCTCTGTACCACTCTCATAGCAGCGTTTCAAGGCTCGGCAGAACCGGCTCACGATGCGCCATACAACCCTTTCCAGATAGCTTACTATCAAGTGAGTTCTCCGCCGCTTCATTCCAACAGCAGTCCTACTTTGACGTCGACACCACTACCGTATTGAAACGTGTCGGACTCTCCATGATTCCCCGCGGTGGATTCATATCTGATGCATGCGACGGCCAGATCGATCTTTACGGTGAGTCGCCATCGTCACAGCTGACCCAAGGCCCCTTCTGGACCCTCACGACTCTGATTCTCGCGTTGTATACTACTTCGACGCTAACCGCGAGCATCACTCAGTACTTGGCATCAACGCCATCAACCGGTAACCTCCCATTGCTTTCCACTGCGACCACAATCGTCTATGTGTACGGCCTCGTGGTCCCGGTACTGCTCTGGGCTGCTACCACCTGGCTCGGCGTAGGCAGCTGGCGCGCAGTGGAGGCAGTCGGCGTATACGGATACGCTATGAGCGTCTTCATTCCCATCAGCCTACTTTGCCTCATTCCGGTCGGGATTCTGCGATGGGCCTTGGTAATCCTGGGCGCCTTCAGCTCTGGCTACTTCATGTGAGTGACGAAGAAAAGAGCGCTTACAAAGATTTACCAATATCTACCCTACCCTCGCCTCGTCCGACAAAGCTCGCTATTTGATCGTAGCCGTCATCGTGGCGCACTCGGCCATGGCATTGGCGATGAAGGTCCTCTTCTTCTCGTGAGTCAAGTTGCGGATGCACTCAATTCAGCTATTCGGTCGGCGGCCTGAACATCGGTCCAGATCCAGTATTGTGATGCATACAACGTTAAAAAGGGACATTCTTCATTTCTCCCGTTGCCAAGATGTCGTCGTCAAAGATCGCGTCGTCGTCGTCAAATGAGTCGTTGCGATCGAGCTCGCCATCGCTGTCTTGGTCGTCGTCCTCTTCTTGTTCGTCTACTTCTCCGTCTTCCGCGCTTCTTCGCATATACTCGCCACGACTTTCGAAACTGCCTGGCATGCTCCCACTGTCTTCTGCTGTCATCGCTGGACCCATCAATGGGCTGCTCGGTCTCGAGCTAGGCTCAGGTGTGACCGCCTGTCGCGATGCCCGTCGGCCGATGAATTTGCCCAAGACACTATATCTAGAGGAGTCAGACCTCGCCGACAACGCAGGCGAGGGCGGTGAAAGGTCTGGCAGCGAAATGGAAGCGATATCGGTACGCCAGTAATTGAAGTCCGTGTACTCGGGCTTGAACTTGGTCGTGACCGGAGGGAAAACTTCGTTGACAAGGTCATTCTGCCTCAGCCATGCCGTATAAGGGTACTCACTAATGCCACATAGCTACCTTTATGGCCCGCTGCCTGCAATAATTCCGTCTTGACTACTCCAGTCGAGTCGATAGTGTAAATCTTTGACGTCGGCACTCCAACACTGCGATAACTCATGGCATCCGTAATCCGATTTCCGAAGCCCGCGAAAAAGGCCTCATTTGCCTTGAACCCAAACAAGCGTTGGATATCCCTCAGGCATGCCATCTTGAAGAGCTCGGGCTTCCGCATGATGACCTCGCTACAATCAGGTAAGGTCCATCAGAACAATGACTTACCGATGAAGACTCGCTATCAATCTGTCCGGACTCATGATGACGGGACCTTCCGGCAAACGGTATTCTCCTTGGGTTATACTCTTGAGATATTCCCGAGTGGAGTCCGCTTGCCCGATTGCCCGCGATGTGAGGTACATCATCTTGTATCCGTTGTTGCAAACATCGGTGTACAGCCTTGCAATGCCCAGGTGTGTCCAATCGCGGCCGATTGCAGCGAAGACGTGGCCCAGGGCGTCCGATCTGCTGTCAGAAAATTCGCTAGACTGCCAACTTTGTTATAGTCCCATCGATATCAGAGATGACGATCTGATCCGTGTCCTCCCAGAGAAAGATTCTGGCTGTGCAGGTCGCAAGTCCAGAGTAGGACGAGGTGACCGAGAAATGTACGGTATTTGGACCCGGTTGCAGGTGTAATTGTTTCTATCGTCAGACAATCTCAGCGAAATCTCACCAACTGATCCGAGGACAAGCGTAGGGTTTTGGCGAATTGCGTGGGGGCTTGAGGTTGGGGTTCGACGGGCTTCGGAGCATCCTGTTCCTTCTTCTTCCACCAGGACCAACTCGACCCCGACACCGGTCGCTCTGTCTTTTGAGTGCTCAAAGACCGACGATACATGGCCAACGCGCGGAAAAGATCTGTGGCCGTGTTCCATGTATAATACCTAGCTTCAGCAGGATCGAAACCGACACGCACGACAAGCTGTATCTCAGAACCAGGTCGGGATCATCAACCACATCTGGATCCTCTAAGAACTTCTCAAATGTCACGCGCGACTTCAGAAATGCTGCTTCTTCCTCTGGCTGCCGTCAGCAAGTTCTATGATAGGCTTACCTTTGCTCGGCCGTTCTTGGCGAAATCGCGCGAACCGCAAAGACTCAGTTCGAAGGCATAGTTCCGCCCACTGGGCGCGGTCAGAGTAAAGAGGTAGGAGTCGATATGTCCGAACTTCGCAGTTTCTGCCAAATCAAGACTTTCTGGCAATGCGTATTCGTCGACGTCGTCCGGATGTGCAGGCGGACGGGGTACTTTGCCCCAGTCCCAGGCGTAATCCATCACGGCAGCTGAGCTGGCGCCACTGAGAGGCCCTATTGTACCCATGCGACGGGGCGCACGTTCGAATTCGGGCGGCGGTTCAGATTGTCCTCGATCGAAGCGCCGGGCACTCAGTTCAAAGGCCGAAGCCGAATCCGATTCGAGATCGATTGGTGTATCAATCAGCACTGAATCGCTGGGACTATGCGGAAGAGGCGGGCGCGAGATATTGTCGATCGACGCCATCAAGTCGCGAGTCAAACCGTCCACCAGCGAGCTCTGGGGTGGGTGGGATTCCAAGGCCTCTTGCGGCTCGTTATGATAGCCCGAGATATCAAGGACCACATCTGACCCATAGATCACGCTTGGACCGTCTGCTCGGCCAGGCTCTACCTTGGGCAAGGCTCTGACATCTTGCAGTCTGTAATCTCGGGGAGGCATGCTGGTTGATTCACCAGGACCGGCTGCTAAAGGATTCGGAGGCTGAGGTTTTGACGTGAATTGAGAAGATGTAGAGTCAGCCGCATGGCGGGGGTCGTTCAGGTCCAAGTACTCGACGTCGCCGAGATGATTGTGACTGGCCAACTTTTCGGTCTCCCCGAATGGCTCCTTTGTGACCAGGTTCGCACTGCGGGCAGTCGCGGGCGGTGGTGACGTTGCTGATTCTTCATCATCCTGCCTTTAGCGCAAATGCTTGATTGCTACCTACATCTGTTGGCATAACGACTGGGCTTGTGAGCAGCTCCTCGGGGACATTATCGGTTGTTTCGAGAACGAAGAAAGCTTCGCCGGACTCGCCGACCTTCATGTTGAATGGGACGATATGCGGAGCGGGAAGATTGTTCGGCATTTTGATAACGACGCGCTTCTCAGCCGCTCGCAGGACTTGCAGCTTGCCGAAGCGGACATGAAAGGGGGAAGACGAGAGGGTGACCTCGCCGGCGTCGTCTACGCATCTGACAACAATGATATCGATAGCTCCAGAGAGCGTCGCAGGGTTTATCCCCGAGTCTGAGATGAGCTGTGGGAGGTGAGGATATGGAGGTGGAGGACTGACAATAGTTATAGGCCTTTGAAAGGTATTGCATGGTGAATGGTAACAATGAGATGATGCATACGTCACATCAACACGCCACTCTACCCGCCTAAAACTTGAACACCTCCCCTTCTACATAACCCAATTCTTTCAACGCTCCGCTCAATTCACCTTGTCTCGGCCCGTCTTTAGGTCCAGAGATCGACTTGACCTGCGGCGGGGGTCCACATACAAACGCTTTCACCGACTCGCTCTCCTTGCGGGGGAAAAGCTTTGAAATGGTAGACGCGGTTACAAATCCAGTTTCCCCTTTCCATCCCCCGGGCGCCTTGTCGAGCACATATTTTACTTCAAGCCTATCCTGGTGTTTGTTCGCGAGCTCGTCCCATTCTTTGCGCATCACTGCTGTCAGTTGCGTCTGCCGTGCACTTACGAATGTCCTGTTCGGTCACATTTGAGAAGATCAGGGTCCATTTGGTCTTGTCTTCGCCCTGATCGAGCGAGTGCTTGATGAGCTGCCACATGGGAGTTATACCGCTACCACCAGCGATGCACAGTCCGCGGTCGAATGTGTTAGGCTCGTATTTGTACTTCAAGATCGGACCTTTGAAAAGCAGAGGTTCGCCTATAGCGAGGCCGGAAATGTGGGGGGTCAGCTTGCCGTCCTGACATCAGCGCGAGGCGATTGTTGGTTCACTTTGTACTCCTTGATCAACAAGGTCAGAGATCCTTTTTGCGAGAAAGCAGAGACGGGCGTGTACGGTCTACGTAAGCGTGATCACTCGACGACTCACCTGATGACCGGCTTCCCCTTGTCGTCCTTGACTTCGTTATCTCCCCCAGCTGACTTCACCAGCAAGGCACCAGCTACATCGATGCCTGAGACCTTGTCTTTGGCATCATCGGGAAAGTTGAAATGGTAGATCTTCGTATTGTGGTTGTAATCTTCGACCGAAGCAAGCGTGAACGGTGTCCACTTGTCCTTGATCAATGCACCGAATGCGCCCGGAGCTTGGTTGCCAGCGTCCTTTTCCGCAATAACAGATTTGACCTGGGTCCCGGCGTCTGCAGCGGTCGTGGGTAGGAAAGTGTAGATGCCAACACCCAGAAGACCAGCAACACCAGCGAGAACAGGCAAGCCTGTAATGAGCACCGACGTGGCCTCAACTCACTTGTGCCGGGTTGAGCAGCACGGGTAGCGTACGATCTGACCTGCCGAGCCGCGGGTAAAAGTCTAATGGAACGAAGGGCAGACATATTAAAGGTGAAGAGGTGAAGAAGGAAAGCGGGGACGAATTAAACTGACCCGGCCCCTCGTCTCTCTATCACCGAGACCTCCATCAATTGTGTTTTCAACTTCCATCTGCCGTTCGTCGACCATAACGACCTTCGATATGCCTTACAAACCAAGTCCAACTGCACCTCCGCCTCCGCTTCCCCCCGTCTCTTCGCCGAAGAAAGCGCCTCCCAATCCCAACATCAATCCCTTCTCAGCCCTGTCCCCTCATTTGGAACGTCGACCACTTCTCCCGGTAAAGCGTCCCTTTGTATCTTACTCGCGCAAATCCCTTTTAGCCATAGCTAGACGATGTAGCTTTCATCGGCCCGAATCCATGATGCCCTTAGACGCCTGGTTCGGGTAAATGTTCCCGCGACGTGCGCTGAAATCAGTTTAACATCACAGCCAGCTGACCCCGCCATCGCTTCCATAGGACCTTCGGCGCGAGGGGGTTTTGGGGAAGGATTCGGCTTTGGAGGCGGAATCGGAGGACGTAACGTCGGTCGAGGAGGCAATCGCATAGGGCGAGTCTCCTTGTCCCAATCGTCTGATATCAGCTCCAGGCGACAGAACGAGACACAGGCCGAAGTGACGCAAGCACAGATGAGTCGCTTCACTGTCAAACCTCATGAGAAACACGAGCCGCGCCCGCCCTTCTCAGACCGCAGACCCAAGCGCGAAGGAGAATGGCGAAAACAAGGTCTGTCACGTAGCGGGGCGAATCTGATGCCAGACTTCAACCGCACACACCGCAATCAAACTACCCACCACGAAGAAGCTGAACCAGCTTGGATGGATGACAATAGTCCATTCGGGAACGATGGTCCTGTTGCTTCTGACATCCCAGACAGTCTTGTCCACTTCACCCCTGGAGAGGATATGATTGCAGCACATCGCAAGGACCGCGTTGGCGGGCAATGGCGCGAAGGACCCAAGCCACTCGTGTCCTTCTTCGGTCCCGATCAAGCGATGGACGTTGCAAAACCTGCCAGAGCGTTGAACGCGGCCGACTATCTCTTGCCCAACCGCGTTCCCGAAGAACGTACCGATACAAGCGAAGAGCCGAGCAACGGTTTCTCATCTCGCTTTCAAAAGTTCTTTGGTGCACCTCGCGAAGAGGTCTCATCGAGACCGTATCAATCTCCTCCCATTGCACCTGTGGAGACTGTGGTGCCGGAACGAGTCGACGACCATATGTCTCGCTTGATGGGCTTGCTCTCGGCAAAGGTAAGCAGCAGTATTATCAAGCTGAATCCAGTCCCCGCCCCCGGCTGCGAATCCCAACTTCCATTCTCCGCACCCATATCCTTCCGATGCGAGACAGCCGTTCTACGCTCAAAATCGTGGGCCATATCCGGCTCAACCCGTCGGGCCTCCAGATGCTCTTCAGTTGTTAAATCACGCTCAGCACCGTCCGCCTCCGTTCCCCATGGCTCCGTCTCACCAACTCCTCCGCGAAATTCAGCATACGCCGTACCCAGACCGGAACACCCCTCAATACCCAAACCCATCATACCCCTACTCGCATTATCCTGCACCACCTCCACAGTTATCAAGGCCGCCGCCTCAGTTAAATACAGCGCAACAAGATATGCTCGCAACTCTCTTCTCCGGTCTTCCTCGGGGGCCCGGACAGTAAACACCTGTATATATAACCCGCACACTCCATACCTGTATATGCATTATCCCTGACCCGTGTAACGTTTAGCTGCCCAGCCGCTCCACATATCGGCCCACACGTCTCGTTCTGCCTCCGACCCGGGCCCATCACCGAGCCCGAAAGCCTCTCCCAGAGCCTCTCCCTCTCGTCCTCGACTTTGTACTCGCCCGCCGGCGGTCAGTGTGTCACACAGGGCCCAAAGCCCAGGCAGCATCTCCCTCCTGACATCAGGTCGTACGTGTCCGCGAGGATCGGCAACGACTCTGACATAGGCGACCAGTATGGCCGGCAGGTGCTTCATCAACGCTGCGTGAAAGGTGTCCATATTCTTGGTCTCCACAAGCATAACGAGAAAGCGCGAGAATAGGGTTGCGTCAACGACACCGAGAGCGCGGACCCGGTGTCGGCTGCCAAATTGAGGGACGAGTGTTCGGCAAAAGTCAACGACAATGGGTACGTGTTGAGCCAGCGCATCGCGTCGATGCCGGAGTAAGCCCGAGACTAGGCGCACAGATAGTGTGCACAGACGTTCGTCCCGTCTTGATACTGTCACCATCGCCAGATCAAGCAGCAGCACCACATCCGATGGCTTCAATGCGTATGGCTGCAGTCAGCGGAAGAAGCGGACACGGACTAACGTTCCGAGTGACGAATGCGCATAGCGACTCAAGAACGGCTGCTGCAGAATTCGAAGACCATCGAGGCGCGTAGAATAGCAAGGTAGTGGCGAGCGCAGACGTCTTGACAGCGCCGACGACGCCTTGAGTCAGTAACCAATACGCTCAAGCCACTTACTTTCACGGCCGGAACCGAGAATGCCCGTAATCACAGCCAATGAGAACGATGTCGTTTCGGAGGATTGTAAGCCGCTCAAAGCCAATGGTAGAAGAAAAGAAACTTCGGCCTCGTTCGTATCCTGAAGCAGAAGCTCCAGTGGAGTGCCTGACGCTGAGGTCAGCGACCAATGCGTGTGCTAGACGAGACTTACCAAAGGCAACGCAAAGACAGCTGAGCACCCCGTCACAGTCATTCTCAAGGCGGAAGATCTTGGCGGCCGTTATCACGTCGTTCTGTGCCCACGAACGCATGTCGGAGTGTAGCAACCTAGCACTGGTGCGGTCTGCGGGTGCTTCTCCGAGCCAGCGGTTCAAACAAAGGCTAGCAAGCCACATCGACAAGTCAGACGCGCTGACAGTCTTCAGTATTTGTCCGCTGAGATCGCGTAACCGGTCTCGAATCTCCCCCGAAAGTGCACTTTGCTTCGGATTGCTTTCTACGACGGCGTCGAAGAACGAAGCCAGGAGCCTGCCACGACTCGCTTGCAAGTCGTCTAGCAGGACCACTGTATCCGCGGGTGATCTGAGAGCCGATCTGACGGTCAGCTTTAGCCAAAGCCACGCCTACCTGTAAATCTCCCGCAGCAGATCCATATGATTCTGTCGCTCCGCTTTCCTCGCGACGCTACCAAGCATCGACGAAGATAGCTAAAATCAGCGTTGATCGCATTTTCACTGACTGAGCTGCATCGACCAGATGCGATTGCTCGCGCAATCCAGTCCACCTCGCTGGGCAATTCCTCGTTATTCAATAATATCTCCTTCATCGCCACGTCTGCGGTTGATTTGGACGCAAAAGGTAGCAGAGTCATGGACAATCGATCTGTCGCGTCGAATTGCGCAAGATGTTGATCTACTGCTTCTGATCATCAGCCCAAATATTGGCGGCACCGACCAATGAACGGTGGCGATTCTACCAGGTCTGCGGTGATGGCAAGGAGCAGATTCGGATTTCCCTTCAATAAAAGACAGAAGTGCGTGGTCAGTAAACAGCAACTACGCTCAGCTTCTACCCAACGTCTGCTAACGTACCTCAGAGCGTCGAATAGTCTCAAATCTCTCAACATCCTCCAAAGCGAGTCAGAGAAGTCGCTTGACCCTGCCAAAACTTCCACTAAAGCGTCACTGCCTCTTCCTGTCGCGACTGCATACAACGACTACGGTCAGCGAAGTCTGAAAGCCTCTCACCAATTCAAGACGAGTTTCTGGTAGCGTTTCTTCGTCCGTTAATCGCTCGATGTCGAAATCTGTCGGTGTCGCTGCCTCAGCCCAGTTGAACGTGTTCCAATCTCTGAGTCGTGCGGCCAATAACACATCTTCTGACCATCCTCGGACACCCTCTGTTGACACTGAGTACCAGTTTGTCGCAAGCGCGGCCCAGTCACCAGTCCAGCCGTCTAGTATCGCTCGTGCCAGCCGCGAATCGATTCCCCTCTTTGCTGCAGCGATGGACGACGGCTTGTTCGTTCGTTGTCGCTTGACTGGCGAGTCGCGTGCGGGAACAGTCGCTTCGATCACGTCTTTGGCGCTCAAGCCCCGGCTTGACAGAGCACCACGTAGAGCAGGTCGCGCAAGTATGCCACCAATGACTAGGTCGTACACAGCACGAACGGCTTTCGGATGATCGCATGATTCGAGCATATCGCGGCAAGATTCTCGGAGCAGAGTGCAGTATTGGGGAAAAGATCGTGTCAAGCGGTGGTAGCGAGAAAGAGCGACTAACACCTTTTCCGCTTGCTCGAACAATTGATGAGGTGCCTATCAGTTAGTGTGATCATTGGGAGCAGCCTCACTGCAAGACACCAGCCGACGACGCCAGCATCGAGATTTGCGGCGTGGTGATCGAGATGTTCCAATTGCTCCAAGACGACGAGAGACGAGGCGCGACAGGCTTCCACCGACATGAGAACAGTCTCGGCTTTAGTCTTCTCCGCTCCGACCATATCAGACCAAGCTTGCTCCGATTCTAGATACCCTCCCCATTTGTTGACCTCTAGCCACACCGCTGCTCGAGCATCCCATGTCTCCGCCCGCTCGTCTGAGAGGTAATCGAGAGCCTGACCGGTAGCTGCGCAAACAGCCTTCCTGACCCTGTCCGCTAGGTAAACTTCCGATGCGACTTTATTCGATAGCGGTTGGATGAACGTTTGATGACGGTGAACCGTGATAGCCTGCACGTAGGCAGGAAACAAGGCAGAGATTAAGTATGCCGTTGACGCAGACAGCGGTCCTAGAGCGTGGACCACATGGGAAAATGGGTCGGATGATTGCAGAGCAGGCCACGAGAAGAGCTTCTCAAATACGACTTGGTCGTCTATCGTCTGGGTCGAACGAGCCTTAGCCCACGCTGGCAGGGTCGGGAGTATCCCCAAAGATAACTAAAGTCAGCGCGGCCCTACAGTCTGATCACCTTCTTGAGTGTATCCGTAGAGGCATCTGGCAGCCAACCTTTTGAAATCTCTACCCAGATCTCGGACCATCCGTCTTTTCCAGCTATGATGTATGCCAGCAACGCAGTCCACACCTCAACCCATGATTCGACTTTCGGTGTTTGTTTTTGGCCCGAGATGCGAAAGGACTTGGCAGCGAGCTGGGTCAAGTCGTTCGTCACGCTAGCTGTCAAAGCAGACGTTAAAAACTGGACATATAGTGGGGCGACGTCGACGGGCGTGCTGCCCGCCACCAAATGAAACAGCTCGTGGTATCTCGGATTGAGTAAAGGATGGTGTGGCCTAAGGTCAGGATACCCAGACAGTCCACTCACCCCGTGGACGAGCGATGCCAGGCGTCCAAAATGTAATCGAGCACGATTTGCTCTTTGTTGGGCAGATATGTGTTCTCATTATGCATCGCCAACGCTGCCATGGTCAATTTTGTCGGACCACCATCTTGCGGAGGATCTTTGGCGGCCTTCAAAGCCTTGACGAGAGCGTGAGCCGAAAGTAAAAAGTCGGGGAGGGCCATGGTGAAGGTGAAAATATCAAAAGTCAATAGCCGATTGCATAATTATGTTGATTGACGTTTCACATCCACCATGAGATCCGTGCAGATAATCACAATCTCGACCTCGATCCTGCTGTCATCGACGCTCCTCCTGCCTAGGCTATCGGCAGCAGCTTCCAAGCAGTTAACATCCGCAGACCGACCCGAGCATCCCTTCCTTACTCCCATAACTGCTCACCCTCTCCGTACTACGGCCTGGACCGTCTTTGGATCCGCCATGGCCATGACAGTCTGGGGACAGCATATGCGTCAGAACATCGGCATTCGTCGAGTGAGCAGCGAGGGAGGAATCCTACTGACTACAGTCCATTCAAGATGGGCTTCTCGCGACCATTCTCGCCACGATCACCTTGTTCATTATAATCAGTGCTTTCGGCGCACCGCTGGACGGGTATGCCGTCGTCTGTTCGCCGGCTGATGGCAGATTACACCTGCGGACCATGCTCCTCGCTCTTCATGTATCTCTACTCACGATCTACCCCGTAATCCAAGCGTTAGGTCTGCCGTCTCTCAATGACAAGGGCGTGGCCGCTCGGTATCGTTTGACAACGCTGCTTTGCGAATTCAGGCGAGTATTTGGACTGCGCCTGTTCTGACAAGTAGTGCACAGCACCCACGCGACCGGCTTTTCATTTTTCCTTGCGTCGGCGCGTTAATGTCTATTTGGCTCGGTGCGGTCCCGCTCGCACTTGATTGGGACCGACCTTGGCAAGCATGGCCATTGGCCCCTGCGATAGCCGCTACAGCGGGACATGCTCTAGGAGCGTATGCATCACTCCTTTACTAGTTTCAACCACACCAGTCCCGACATGCTCTTTTCCCTCACGATTTCCCACGGATATCTCTTTCCAGCTGTGAATCTCTCGATCATGGCTGCTTTGGCCTCAGCTGTCCCCTCTGCCTCCAACGAGACGGTGCCATGCCATTCCGGTGCGTGAGGGCCATCGCCCTTGATCTCGAAACCGGCCACGTATAAGTATCGCTTGGCGGTTAATTTCGCACCAGAAGCAATCGTCATATCTCTGCGGTCGAAAGCCAACCTCAAGGAGGCTATTCCTTGCTGAGCGAAAGCGCGCAGGTCAAGATAGACAATTTGAGGATTTGCCAAGAAGGGGTGGTAGTACGATGGGGAAAGAGAAAACCCATCGACATATGACGGCAGGTGTCCGGTCAGACAATGTCGGTAGTCGAGCGGGAGCAGCATGTGTCTGACAGATGGGATATAAATAAGGACATGCTCAGTTGTCTTAGGCTGGCGAACAGCTGTGTTGACCTGGAGATAAGCTATTTCACACGGAAAGTACTCACGATCAAGTCCCCGATCTGCAGACGTCTGCTAGCCCCACACTTATCTAACTCTGCCATGGCTGCGGCTGCCCCTTCCGCGGATGGCCACCTTGGAACGCGATCAGAAACGGGTACGAATACCCGCAAGATAGGCACGCGACCCTGCACAAACGGCGGCGGCTTGTCGAATGCCGGTTCTACCTTTGCCGATGGTCCATCTTTTCTGTGAGGTGAACCGAATCTTTGGATCGGTGACTGTGTAGATCTGACGCTGGCAAAACTTGCCCTATTGCTAGGTATCGGAGGCGGGGCGAATTGTGGTTGTCGATTGGCGCTGATCCAATGACTAAGAGCGACCGAGTGGTTGCTGCTCTGTACTGAGCGAATGGAACCCGGGCGGCTGTTCTCTGAGAAAGTCCTCGACCTAAGGGATGATGGAGGGTCCCCGTGACGCTTGAAGCCATACCTTTTCGCCGATGGATAGCTGACTGGAGGCAAGTCTGCCTTGCCCGAAGCCATAGGCATTGCCGCCACATCTGCCATAGGGATGCTGGCGCTTGCTACGCTATTGCTTCTTCGCCGTCCGAACGAGAACGACGCAACGGAAGCCAACGAATTAACAGAGCTGCGCCGTGTCATTTTGCGGTCAACCGGGATGACGCTCGATTCGATACCTGGCTTCGATGCCAGCGGCTCTGGCATGATTATCTCCAGGAGTCGTTCTTGCTTCGGAGCCTTCGATGGCATGATGCTGCCTGTATCACTGCCGACACGCGAACGGGGAAAAGAAGCTGTCGAATGAGAGTGAGGAAGAGTTTCTTCCTCGAAAGGCATAGGGGCTAAATTTGGGAAGGCTGTAGGAGGCAGCGAGCGAAGATGTAAGACGATTAAAGTGTGAGAGAGCGACAAGTGTCGCAAAAGATTATGCCACTGTGCTGGATACGTGCTGTAAGTTGCCGGGTCGTGTAATAGCGATTCCACTTATTGTGAGCGTCGCCAGGCGGTGCACTTACGGAAACCTTCCCACACTGTTAGATTGGGCCAGCTTCGTCCTCGTTCCCGGTCGACCTGAACCCCCCACTCGCGCATGATCCAGCGACCAACTAGCTCGCCTGTGAAGCATCGGCGGATTGACTCTGACGATCCTGTCAGGGACAGAAATGAATTGATCGTCAGGCCTGAAAGGACTGAAGCTTGGATTTGAGGATGAGTCAGCAGAGCCGAGAGAGTTCTTGGCGGGCGGTCGGCGCTCGATGATAATGTTATGTTTTGCCGCGGAACGACTTCCGAATTCGAGGTCTGAAGTGAGGGAACTTGGCTTGAGAACAGGCTCTGCGTTGCCGACCATTGATCGATTGGGGCCATTTGAGGCGCAGTCCTGGGGTCCACCAACGGCGGGAGTGTTGGCGAACGTGGAAAGTCAAACTTGGGGACCGTGTCGTGCGGGGCCACGAGCATTTTTGGTCGGGTCTTGGGAGATCGCAGCGGACTCGCGTTACGTCTGCCCGTCCCGTCGTTGGATGCGATGACATGGATCGACGACGATGACGCCGATTGAGGCAAGGCTAGCGAGCGGGGATGTGACGGAGGTTGGGGTAGAGGCCTGGACCCGCGTCGTTGCACAGGTACTAAGGGTGGAGCAGAGGCGGCGTCTTGCCTAGATGGGCCATCCCTGCTCATCGTGTAAGTCATCGCCGACGCATATGCACGAGCTTCGGATACAGGGGCCCCCATTGGCTTGGATTGAGACGAAGGATGCAGCGTAAATGAGGGTATGCGTCCAGTGGAATGTGCGGGTTTCACGGCAGGTCGGCTTGAAATGGTTCGTCTCGGGGCAACGCCATCGTGTGTACTGGAAAAGGCCACGACATCTCCGCCAGCATCAGCGTAGCGACCGAGCGCGGCGGTTTCGGTCGCTATACCAGATTCGAGATCTGCCCGTCAACTCGAAGTTGCATCCCGCGCACTCACTCGTTCCTTTGCTCTGCGAGGAAACCCTGTCTACTGCACGTGGCCGGGCAAGGTCTATAGTGTATGCTTTGGTAGGCGGAGAATTTGGCGGCGACGCTAAGGCAGGATAGATGGGTTGCCGTTGCCGACTGCTGGGTGAGTGTGGGGGCGTGATTTTAGGGTTTGTGGCTGTACGGGCAGGAGAGGATCGTGACACGTTTGTCGAGGAGATGCGAGGAGGTCCATGTAGCACGACATTGTCTGATCGGTGGTCCTTGTTGCTGTCCGTATAGGCGCCAGGTGCAGCTCCTGGCGGGAGAACGCCTCTCGATGTGGCAGCTTGTTGCAACGGAAGCGGCTGGAACGACCGAGAGAGGTCGTGCTCATTGTCGCCGTTCTGTGCGAGTCGCAGAGGCGGCGCTTCCTTTGGAGGCGACGACAAGGACAATTTGCGGAAGAAGGAGGATTTCCGCGAAGAACGAGTCATCCTGCCTGAGCAGGTAACGATTTTGCAAGTACCGGATTAAGAACAGATGGGGGGCAGCATGTGGGACCAATCGAGATCAACGAATCGATGTCGCGATTTGCACTTGTCCTCTGGTCTCCAAAACAACGTGTCAGGACATCGATTCCGATATGAGCCGGTCGTGTGTTCAAGCAGGTGGGAGAGGATACACAAGGTAGGTGTTGATCAAGACAGACCGGAGATGACTGCTTTCGCACCTCGGTGTAGCAAGCGGAAGCAATGCAGTGCACGTGGCAACGGCGTACGCCGGTTCCGCCATATGACAACACGGTGAACGCCGCCAAGCGTCTTGGGCTAGAGCATCGCGTTTTCGCCGAGGATTATCCATCTCACGGTGAAGACTGTAAGCTATGCTATGCTACAACAACGAAACTGTCGCAAACACCCAATCATAATGGAGGGTTTTTAGCTGATCGCACTGTGGTCAGGCTGCCAACGCTGCACCGCTCACGTCCGCTCGACTAATGGGTCATGCAGAGTTCGCTTTCGAGCCCGTGAAAGAAAGATGGCCAGTCTCCAGAATCTCTGACATTCCACGGAGCTGTTGGGATTTCTTGACGTAGATGGTATCTGGCCTGTCCAGGAGGCATGAGCTGGCAGAATGAAAGGTAGTCCTGAATTTAGTCGACAAGCGCCTGAGGTCACGCTGTGCGCTACGAGGACCGGCAGGCTGGGGTCTGAAGTCATTGCATAGATACATTGAACCGCATGGATATATTGTGCCACCGAATGAGTAAGAAGTACTACTATGCGAATCGCATCGTTCGTTCGAGAAATCAAGCACCGACAGATGACTGAACATGTTCCGGGTAGATCATAGAGACAAGTGCCTACGGCCTACGGTGCGCTCTATACGAGTCCAGCTTGACATTTGCGGAATGGGATCATTGTGATTTTGCATCCCAGATGTGCTTGCTGGTGTGAAGTCTGCATGAATTGCGAGTTGTCATTCAGGAGGGCATTAGCTTGGTCAGCA
>Ga0308160_10001453_pt1 | contig 33110 bp, 32 predicted proteins | sample PhyFR1_FD_201036 | JGI IMG/M metagenome (GOLD analysis project Ga0308160, IMG submission 201036) | Phyllosphere microbial communities from UC Gill Tract Community Farm, Albany, California, United States - DLSLF.R1 | ecosystem: Host-associated > Plants > Phyllosphere > Unclassified | place: USA... | reverse complement strand
ATTGAATGTAAAAATCAAAATAAGGCAAATAACTGTTAATTTTAATCGCAACTTTTCGATCTATAAATTTTTTAGCCTGTAAACCAATCACGCGATCATGCTTCAAGATGAGTGTAAAAACTGTTTCCAGAACAATCATCGCCATTGTGAGCAACAAGTGCTTTTGATTTTGACTTTGTTGCGATTCACTCATAAAAATCAATCCTTACCTGAAATAGAGCATCCTAGCTCGTTAATATGCTTCAGGACTTTAAACCAAATACATAATAATCTTGCTTTGTAGAACAGTTTAGCAAATCGATCAAGTATTTAATTTGCTATTATCAGTGTATTTTATGGATAAATTTGTTTAGCAGTACATAAAACAACCAGGAGAAGGAAGGTATGGATAAGCAAATAAAAGATCAAGATGATGAGCAGCAACTAGAGAAAAATACTGATAAAACAAAGAATAAATTACGTGTAGGGCGTAAGTCCGGGCTAGATTTCCGTAAATACACTCAACAAATCTGGCTTGCTGGTTTAGGTGCTTTTTCACGTGCAGAAGAAGAAGGAAATAAATTATTTGACTCTTTAGTCAAGGTTGGTGAGGAACTTGAGTCTAAAACTACGGAAATTGCTGATCAAACTGTAGAAAAAGTCTCAGAGAAAGCCAGAGAATCAGTTACCGACACCAAAGATAAAGTTGAGAAGCTGATTGACCATAGTGTGAACCATTCTTTAAACCGGATTGGTTTGGTGACGGTAAAAGATATTCAACATTTAGAAAGTCTCATATTACAATTACATAGCAAGGTCGATTTTTTAGTCGAAGAAAACAAGCTTTTAAAAGCGCAAATTGTAAAAAAATGAAACAATTTTGCTTTTTCTTCATTTTTCAACAATTTTTTTCGCATTTATTTTGCAGAAATTGATATCCGAAGTATTGCGTTTTGCCCTGAACCATTGCTATAAAGGTGTTATGGAATCCTTAGACCTTAAATAAACGATATTAAGAGGACGTAATCTTCATGAATAAATCAGAATTAATCGATGCAATTGCAGAGAAAGGGGGATTGTCTAAGACTGATGCAGGTAAAGCCTTAGATGCGACAATTGCTTCAATTACTGAAGCACTTAAATCTGGTGATACTGTAACACTTGTTGGTTTTGGTACATTCAACGTAAAAGAACGTGCAGCACGGACTGGTCGTAATCCACAGACTGGTGCAGCTTTAGAAATTAAAGCAAGCAAGGTTCCTAGCTTTAAAGCTGGTAAAGGTTTAAAAGATTCTGTTGCTTAATCTTTTTTAAAGCCGATAAACGCGCCGACTTAGGCGCGTTTTTTTATTAATAATGGCGATTTACGAGTTGAACGCATTCATTCATTGTGGGTTTTCGGGTAAAATCCCTCACAAATAAGATATTGGAATACTTATGGAATCTTTTCGTAAAGTTATTAAGGGTTGGTTAGGCAAAGTTTTGCTTATATTGTTTTTGACCCCTTTAGCACTTGTAGGTATTGAAGGATATTTTAGTGGCGGGAAGTCAGAAGACACAGCAAAATTAGTCAATGGCCAAGAAATTTCTAAAAAAGAACTAGAAACACTGACCAAAACATTTAAAGAACAATATCTGGCTTATGCCAATGGTGACGAAACCTTATTGAATCAATCTTTTATTCAAAATAAAGCGATGGATACCTTAGTGGCTCGTACCTTGTTATTGCAACAAGCAGAAGAGCTGGGTATTTCATTAAGTGATGCACAGATTGAGCAGATGGTTGCACAACAACCGAGTTTTCAAGAAAACGGTAAATTTTCTGAAAGCTTGTATTCAAATTATTTGCGTTCAGTGGGGATGACCAGTCAAGCCTTAATTGCCAATTTGCGTCAAGACCATGCCTTGAAAATGTTGACTTCAACATTTATGGATTATGCTTTGGTGAGCAAACTTGATATTGAACAGATTGCAAATTTGCAAACTGAACAACGTACATTGCATCTTGCAAGCATTAAGCTGGATGACTATAAGAAAAACGTAAAAGTAACTCCTCAAGAAATTGCGGCTTATTACAACAAGCATCAAAATTCATTTAAACAAGTTGCCAGTGTTGATGTGGATTATGTGGTGTTGACACCAGCGAATGTTGCGCCTGCGAATACACAAGCCACAGAGGCAGAATTACAGCAAGCCTATGCAAAATTTGTAGAAGCACAAAAGAAAGATGCTAAGCCTTTAGTGAAGCATATTTTAATTGCAGCAGATACGCGTTCAGATGCTGAAGCAAAGAAATTGGCCAATGATGTCGCTGCGAAAATTAAAGCGGGGATGAGTTTTGCTCAAGCAGCTGCACAATATTCAGATGATAGCGAATCTAAAGCTAAAGGCGGTGTGGTAGATGCATATGCCAAAGGCGTATTTGGCGATGCATTTGACCAGGCTGTGGCTTCTTTGAAATCAGCGCAAGTATCGGCTCCGGTTAAAACCCAATATGGTTATCATTTAATTGAAACAGAAGCGCCTTCTATTAAGCTTCCATCATTTGAAACTGAAAAACCACGGTTGCTGGCGGAATTGCAAAAGAACAAATCTGCAAATGCCTTCTCGGACACTGTAAATGGTCTGAATGAAATGGTGGTTGGCAGTGATGCACTGGATGTTGTTGCACAAGAAGTGAAAGGTGTAACTGTCCAATCGATCAAGGGCATGACTTTAGCCACTCAACATCCTGTACTGAGCGATGCGAATGTAAAAGTTAAGCTGTTTAATGATGACGTGAAAAATGGGGACCGTAATGCTTCAAGCAGTATCCAGTTAGCCAATGGCGATACCGTTTGGGTGAAAGTACGTAATTACCATGCTGCTGGTGTGCAAACTTTGGCAGAAGCAACACCTCGTGTAAAAGCTAAACTGATTGAGCAAAAAGCAATTGATGCTGCGAAAGCGAAAATTCAAACTGCATTAAATAGCTTTAAATCACAACCTGCTGCAACTGTTTTGGCGCAAAGCAACATCGCATTTGAAAGTGCAGGTGTATTTACGCGTTCACAAGGTTTGAAGCGTGAGATTGAACGTGTAGCATTTAGTGTTCCAGCACCGAAAGCAGGCATGTGGTCAGTAACAACAGCTTCATTACCAAATGAGCTGGTGGTTGTGGCCGTGTCGAATGTGAACAAGACAACATCGAATGCTTTAACGGATGAACAGTTGAATGAATTATCCAAGTTGTACCAGCAGCTTCGTGGTCAGCAAGAACTGGATGATTACACTGAATATCTAAAAGCGCATGCGAAAATTAAATAATTCTCTATGAAATAAAAAAACCTGCAATGATGCAGGTTTTTTATGGGCTAAATAAACTTCTATTCGGCGCGTAGCTTAAGTTCATAACCTGAGTATTTACGAATATTAATCACGCCAGTATCTAAAATCAGATATTGACCTTTAATCCCGAACAGTTTTCCGCGAATAATCGGAGTTTTGTCCAGATTATGTGATTTTATTTTCTCAGGATATTCATCGACCGGGTAAACAAATTCGCGTGGAAGCTCATCTTCCATCACTTCAATGGTTTCATTGAATTCCAGATTTTGACTAAATTCATCACGAATGGTTTGAATTTTCGGTGCAAATTCCTCAATCAGTTGCTCACGAACTTCAATCAAATCTAATGGCTCAGCTTCACCTTTCAGTAGTTTTCGCCAATCGGTTTTATCTGCAACTTGTGTTCCAAACATGATTTCCAGTTGGCCTGATAGACGGCGGGAACCCACTTTCATAATCGGAAGGGCTTGGGTTGCACCTTGATCAAGCCAGCGTGTCGGCATTTGTCCCTGACGGGTAATGCCTACTTTTAGTGCGCTGGAGTTGGCCAGATAAACAATATGCGGCTGAAAACAGACTTCACGCGCAAAACTATCTTGGCGGCAAGTGCCCAGATGATAGTGGCAGGTCTCAGGCTTCATAATGCACATATCGCATGAGGCTTGGGTTTTAAAACATTTAAAACAGTGACCTTGTGCATAGGATTTTGGCGTTTTATTGCCGCATGAAACACAATAAATATTGCCCGTCCATTCGATTTCGACTTCCTGTCCCAAAGTAAACGGAAGATCAATTTCAGCGCGATCCAGCACAAATTTATATTCTACATTTGCCTTACAGGTCTGTTGATCAGTTACAATAGGGTCCTTTAGACCTGCATGCATTTTATGGCAAATGCCTTGTAGTTCCATGAAATACTCTCTCAAATAATAAGGATGCAGTTATGGCTGAACAAAATGTCATTGCTTCAATGCTAGACGATTTATCTAAGGAACAGCCTATTCAAACTGCATTGTGTATTGGCCAGAATCTTGCACAATACGACAACAATCAATCAATTCAATGGCACTATTTTACCGTAACTGAGTTTTTAAGTCTGCCTTTTACACAGCGATATGACTTGGGTTTGGTATTACTTAATTCACCGGAATTACTCGAGATTTCAAATGTGCAAAAATCGCAATTGCTGGTCAAATTACGTGACTTAATGGCGAAACGCATTGTGGTGGTCAGCCAGTTGCAGGATGAGAAATTATTACGTGCTTTAGGGTTTACCCAACTGATTGATAAAACCCAGCATGATAGCGATTTTGCTTTGTGGCAATTTAATATTCTGACTTATAAACATGTGCCAGACTGGTTTAATTCCAAGTTTTGGGCCAACCCGGAAAACTGGAATAAATTCCGCTGGTAAAACTCAAGCCTTTATTTCTTTTCTAAATCTTGCAAAACTTAACAATTTGCCCTCATTGCAGGATTTGAAAGCATCGTATGCTTTTGTTAAGCCAATAAAAGGACGATACGATGACAAACCTGAGTAATATTGTAGAAATACTGGCTAAACAGGCTTTGGGTGGCAACCAGCAAAATCAATCCCACTCCTCCCAATCCCAACATCAACAACAACCTCAACAAGGCGGTTTGGGTGGGATACTAGCTTCGGTATTGGGGCAGTTGAGTGGCAACAATACGCAGCAACAATCTCAAACCAATCAACAGTCTCAACCTAACCAGCAATCCCAGCAACATCAACAAGGCGGTTTAGGCGGAATTTTAGGATCCGTATTAGGGCATTTGAGTGGCACACAACAAAATCAGCCAAGGCAGCAAACTGGCGGTTTAGGCGGTGGAAGCACAAAAACTTTACTCATTGCTGTATTGCCATTGGTTTTGGCATGGATTCAAAAGCAAGGCGGTATACAAGGTGCTTTGGATAAGTTAAAAGGCATGGGCTTAAATAAACAGGTCGATGACTGGGTGTCTACAGGTCCAGGTGAAAATGCCAGTGTCGATCAGCAGCAGGTTCAAAGCTTGTTTGATGAGCAGGAAGTGGAACAGGTTGCTCAAGAAACCCAAGTGCCTAAGCAAGATATTTATGGTGCAATTTCAAAGGTTTTACCGCAGATTATCGATTCATTAACCCCACAAGGTGAACAAACCAATAAACAAGAAGCCAATGCAGATATTCAACAAGTCATGAATTTGATTTCTGGCTTCCTTAAACGTTAATGTTGTTGCTTTTAAGACCGGTTGAGTTGCTGACTTGACTGGTCTTTTTATATCTAAAATTAATTTTAATGACGATTAACCTAAATAACTTATAACCTAAATGACTTAAATGTCACTGATGATTTTCCATGCTAAAGAGCGAATTGGATTTGGATATTTTTTTAGCAATATAGTGTGATTTTTTTAAGCGAATTAAAATAATCTGTGACTGAAACTCGAGTTCACCAAATTCTGGCTCAACTTGAACATAATGCAATTGACCGAAGCTATCTCTCACCCGGGCCTGAGCAGAAAAGCCTGGACGGGCATTACCACTTGATATTGTTGCCAGACGTCCAAGCAAACTCACCTGTTGTCTGGTGAGCTTAGGTTTAATGACTTGATCAAGACAATGAATCATAAATACAGTGAAAAAAATTGCAATAATGAGTGCAGGAATCACCAAATAAAACGCGGGCAGAAATTCCTGTTGCTGGGTATAAACACAAAGCTGAAGAAAGTAGCCAGAAAAGCTGAAGTTCATCAGTAAAAACACCACAATCAGCGTTTTAGAAAACTTAACATTCAGCAAAGGTGATTCAGAGAGTTTCTTTGGAGACAGTTTTTTTAGATATTGCGTAGGTCGAATATTAAAGTAATAGCCGATGGTTTCTGCCATGCTGAGCAAAACTAAAGCCAATAAACTTAAATGAAATGGGATTAAGTCATAGTTCTGTAAAAACTCAAGCATGGCAAGATTCCAGTAGGGTGTATTCTATTTATTCTTCGTTGAGGTAGATTCCACCATCAGAATGTACATCAATTGCTACTTTTTCAAGCGATTGTCCCTGGCAAGGCCCAGAAATACATTCACCGGTTTCAACCAGAAAAAGTGCTCCGTGTGTAGAGCATTCGATGTATTCCTGATCGCGGTCCAGAAACTGATTTTCTAGAAACTCCAGTTCAACCTGCAAGTGCGGACAGAGATTCTGATAGGCATAAAATGCCCCATCACGCTGGGTAATAAAAATAGTATCACCATCCGGTGTTTCATATGAACGCGCTTCACGTTCAGGAATTTCTTCCGTCATCGCAATTTTAATCATTATGCACATTCCTTTTGGAAGTTGTTTAATAATTCGGCGTAATTTTCTACACTCAGGCGTGGGCCAAATTGTGAAACGACTTCACTTGAAATCAAAATCGCCAATTCAGCAGCAGTTTTAAGGCTTAATCCAGCATTTAATGCATAGAGGAAGGCACCCGCAAAGGCATCACCGGCACCATTGGCATCGACTGCTGTGACTGCACGACCTGGAACTTTAAAAGTTTGCTCAGAATCGGAAATTAAAGCGCCTTCTGCAGACAATGTAATGACAGTGTATTTGCTTTTCAATTGCAATTTAGCCAATGCTGCTTCAATTGAGTCAGTTTCTGTATACATTAAGGCTTCATGTTGGTTACAAAGCAATAGGTCTACGCCATCATCAAGCAGTTCATCCAAACCTTGACGTGCATATTGCACCATCGCTGGATCAGATAGAGTTAATGCAATTTTTACGCCATTGGCTTTGGCAATTTTACGTGCCTGTTTAACTGCTTTACGTGCAGAATCGCTGGTGGATAAATAGCCTTCAATATACAGCCATTTTGCAGTTTTTAAAGGTTCAAAATTGATTTGCGCTTCACTGAGTTCTGCAGTAATGCCTAAGAAAGTATGCATGGTACGTTCAGAATCAGGGCTAACCAGAACCATACAGGTACCAGTAACGCCTTCACTGACTGATTTTTCAGTGGTTTGTATGCCGGCTTCATTTAAGCCTTTGAGGTAAATGCGACCAAGTTCGTCATTACCGACACGGCATCCATAAAATGCCTTACTGCCTAAAGCACTAAAAGCAACGGTGGTATTTGCAGCAGATCCGCCTGATGCTTGACCTTTGTATACTTGCGTTTCTTTTAAATTATTATATAAATTTGCTTGTGTTTCACCATCAGTCAACTGCATAGTGCCTTTTTGCAAATTTTGTTGAATCAGGAAATCGTCAGAGACTTTAAATTCTTGGTCGATTAATGCATTACCAATTGCAAAAAGATCAACAGTTGTCATGTCTTTCATTCACATTTCAAAATAAAACGCTAAGTTTACACCAATGCTCATGATTGCTGTAGATTGATGAATAAAATTCAATATATGACTGATGCTCGTACAAAATGCACTATAGGAAAGGATTAGGAAGGTTAGATGAATATCACGATTGCAAAAGCTGAACAATTACCTGCACAAATCACAGAATTAGCCAAGCAAGCTCAGAAAGAAGGATTCCAGCTTATTGATCAATTGATTGAAGAGTATGAAAGTGGCAAAAACAGGTTTGATCAACCCGGGGAATTTCTTCTTTTTGTTTATGATGATGAGAAACTGATCGCCTGTGGTGGCTTAAATCAGCAGTGGAATGAAAACGAAATTGATGCCCGCATTGGTCGTGTACGTCGTTTTTATGTATTGCCGAAATACCGTAAGCATGGTGTCGGTAAACAGCTTTTGCAGCATCTGGAAAAAAATGCCCGCGCAAATTTTTCTGCACTATGTCTAAATACAGACACAAAATCTGCAGCAAATTTTTATCAAAAACAAAATTATGTGTTTGTTGAAAACCATCCGAATTATAGTTACTTCAAATATCTGCTCTAGTTTCTGTTCTGGTTAATGATTACATTTGGTCATGATGCTGTGGGGGTGTATATAGACTCAGCAGCGTCATGAGCTACCTTCACTTTTAAATTTCACGGACGAGTGTTTAATTGTTTTAATTAGATTCCATAAAATCAAAAAAAAGCTTTAAATTTTAATCTTGAGTTAAGTGCCATAGTTGAAGATATCAGCAAAGATCTCGATTGAGTCAGACTGATGAATTAACAAAAAATATTGCCGCTCACATTTTTAAAGTTCCTCAAATAACCGCACTTTTCTGGATGACTCAAATTTTTGCCACAACCTTGGGCGAAACAGCAGGTGATTCAGTATCGATGTCTTTAAATTTGCGATATCTGATCAGTCCCTTTATTTTCGTAGCATTCTTTATCTATTTACTGTTTTTTCAGATCAGTTCTAAAACTTAACGACCTTATTTATATTGGCTGACCATTATCGCCAGTACCACAGTGGGCACAATACTGGCAGATTTTATCGATCGATTTTTGATAATTGCTTATTTCGGCGGGATTGCCCTTTGCGTCAGTTTGACTTTATTGATTTGGGCGCTATCCCTCTTTACCCATGAAACATTTTTGGATCTAATTTAAAAAATGGCAATTGATTGCTATTTTTTTGCATTGAAAATCACGTTGATTTTGATTAAAAAAGAAGGGAATGGAAACTGGACTGAAATGCTAGGAAATTCGTAACTGTACGAATCCATATAGTTGAAGATTCAGGTATAATCACAACATCTGATAAATATGTATACATGAGGAGATCACATGACTGTAGATGTCACTGAAACCATTACTCAAACTGTTCATCCCGCGTTTCAGTTGATACGTCAACACCATGTTGAGGCCTTAGACGTTTTTGTGTCTGAATATAAACATAAAGTGACGGGCGCAACGCATTATCACCTTGCAAGCGATCTGGACGAAAATGTCTTTTTGGTGGCGTTTCGTACTCAACCGATGGATTCAAAAGGTGAGGCGCATATTTTAGAACATACCGCATTATGTGGTTCTGAAAAATTCCCTGTTCGTGACCCATTCTTCCTGATGATTCGTCGTTCACTGAATACTTTTATGAATGCGTTTACCTCAGCGGACTGGACAGCTTATCCATTTGCAACGCAAAACAAAAAAGACTTTCAAAACTTGCTGGAAGTGTATTTAGATGCTGCTTTTGCTGCGAATTTAAACGAGCTGGACTTTGCTCAGGAAGGTATTCGTATTGAGCTTGAAGATGGTCAGCCGGTTTATAAAGGCGTGGTTTTTAATGAAATGAAAGGGGCGATGAGTTCTCCTTCAGATCAGCTTTATCATCAATTGGCGCATCATTTATTCCCGAAAACCACCTATCATTACAATTCAGGTGGTGACCCTAAAGATATTCCAGATTTAACTTACCCAGAGTTAGTCAATTTCTATAAGTCACATTACCATCCCAGTAATGCAGTGTTTATGACTTTTGGTAATGAATCTGCCTATCACTTACAAGAACAATTTGAAACTTTGGCCTTGTCTAAATTTGAGAAAGGTCAAACGCTACATTCAACGCCTGAAACACGCTTAACTGCACCGGTTGAAGTCACAGAAACTTATGCAGTAGATGCTGAAGATTTAAAAGATAAAACCTATCACGTGATTTCATGGTTATTGCCTGAAGCGAGCGATATTAAATTGCGCCTAGGCATGCGTCTGGTTGAAGGAATTTTGCTTGAAGATTCTGCTTCGCCTTTACTTCATTACCTAGAAACCTGTGATTATGCACAATCTACCGGTCCACTTATGGGCGTAGATGATTCTAACTTTGAAATGACCTTCTTCTGTGGCGTGCAAGGTTCAAATCCTGAGCATGCACAGGAATTCAAAGAGGGTGTATTTAAAATTCTGCAAGAGGTTGCCTCTAAACCCGTTGATTCTGCAATGGTCGATGCCATTTTGCATCAGATTGAATTGCATCAACGTGAAATCAATGGCGACGGTATGCCATATGGTTTAAGCCTGATTTTAAATGGTTTAGGCAGTGTGATTCATCACAGTGACCCAATTCATGTTTGGGATGTGGATACCGCGATTGAGCAAGTTAAAGAAGAGCTCAAAGACCCGATGTGGCTGTCGAATCTGATTCAGGAACATTTGCTGGATAATCCACATCGTGTGCAAATGACTTTAGTACCCGATGCAACTAAATCTGTGAAGGAAGCTGAAGCAGAAAAAGCACGTTTGGCTGAAATTGGTGCCAAACTGACTGATGAGCAAAAAGCTGAAATTATCAAGCAAACTGAAGCCTTAAAAGTTCGTCAAGATACGCCAGACGACATGAACTTGTTGCCAAAAGTAGGACTGGAAGACGTGCCTGCTGATCTGCATATTGTGCAGGGTCAATTGCGTGAAATCATCAGTAATAATCACGATATACCTTTGAATTTGTACCATGCCGGTACCAATGGTATTTACTATCAACAAGTGACGGTGAAAATTCCGGATGAAGTGGTGCAATCGCCATATTTCAACTTGCTGTCTGTTTTGTTGGGCGAAGTCGGTGCAGGCGAGTACGATTATCTTGAGCTTCAGCAACTGCAAACAGCAGTCAGCGGTGGCGTTGGGATGGGTGCATCTTTACGTTCAAAAGTGGATGACAAAAATAAAATCAGCGCATGGTTGACCTTGACCACCAAATCGCTGGTGAATAATTTTGAAGCAATCCGCATCTTGAAGTTGGCATTTGAACAACTGCGTTTTGATGAAAAAGACCGCATTATTGAATTATTGCAACAACGTAAAACACGTTGGCAATCACGTGTTTCAGGTTCAGGTCATAGTTATGCGATGCAAATTGCATCACGTAATTGCAGTGCTTTGGCGCAGCGCGATTATCAAAATACCGGCTTGGGTGCATTGAACTGGTTAACTGAGCTGGTGGCTAAAATTGAAAATCATGAAGCTGCGTATGACGCGTTAATTGCGGAATTAAAAGCCATTCATCGTCTACTTTTACAAGCGCCAAAACAATTCTTACTGGTATGCGAAGAGCATCAGTCAGACCGTTTGATTGAAGAAATTCAAGACGTTTGGGATAAATTGGCCGTTGATAAAACCCCAGTAGAATTAACGACAATTTTCACAGAAAATAGCAATAAAGACGAAGCATGGTTAATTCAGGCCAATGTTCAGTTTTGCGCTTCAGCTTATGCTGCTGTAGAAGTCTCTCATCTGGATGCAGCACCTTTAATGGTCTTGGCTGCATATTTGCGTAATGGCTTCTTGCATAGTGCGATTCGTGAAAAAGGTGGAGCTTACGGTGGTGGCGCAAGTTATGACGGCAATGCATGTTCGTTCCGTTTCTATAGCTATCGTGATCCACGCTTGGCTGAAACATTTAAAGACTTTGAAGCAAGTATTGACTGGTTGTTGAATACCGACCATCTAGAGCATCAACTTGAAGAAGCAATTTTGGGCTTGGTTGCGAGTATGGATAAACCGGGTTCTCCTGCAGGTGAAGCGATTAGTGCTTGCTATGCTTTATTGCATGCACGTACGCCCGCAGTTCGAAAACAATTGCGTGCGCGTTTACTTGCAGTAACTTTGGATGATTTAAAACGAGTTGCAGAACAATATCTGGTTAATCAAAAACCAGTGAAAGCTGTGGTTGCGCCCGTTGCAAAACGAGATGCCTTGCTTGAACTTGGCTTTGATATCAAACAAGTAAACTAAAAGCTAAGGGCGGTTGATATTTCATAAATGGTTTGCGCTGTAGGCTAAAATTGAGCATGAGACGTATAGGTCTTAAAGCATGAAACCCAGAGAATAGCGAGACTATTTTTAAGTTTTATAGCGAAATGTGAGAAAATTTTAGCCTGCAGTTTTACAGCTTGAGCATATTTTTTGCCGCTATTTCGTTACGAAGCAGTATTTAGTATGACTAAATATTCTGCTCTGTATCTACTGTGCGCTAAAAAATATGCGTGGTCGCAAAGCATAGATGAAGTGTCAACAGTCCCTCATTTGAGGTAATGTTAAATGGCGTTCAAAAGTGTTGAACGCACTACTTTGCAACTGAGCATGATCATGCTCGGTTCGTTGTATGTGACGAATGTAAATGCAGTAAATCCGGAATCTTTAATTACACCCGCCAGTCCTGAAGCGTGTGTGGCATTAGAATCCAATGCAGATCGGTTGGCTTGTTACGATACTTTGTTTAAAGTTTCTGAGGCTGATAAAACACCGCTGCTTTCTGAACGCCAGGCAGCAAATGAAATTGCGCCTAAGTCGACTGAACCAGAAACAATCAAAGAAAAAATCAGCAATGGGGTCAGTAGCGTATTTGCTGCTGAGGGCCCGAAAATAGACCCGAATAGTTCTTTGCTGGATAAGCGCTGGGAATTGTCTTCTGACAGTAAACTCGGTACCTGGAATATTCGTGCGCATCAACCGGTTTATCTGATGCCAGGTTTCTGGACTTCTGATAAAAATGAACGTCCTTCCAGCCCGAATGAAAATAATACGGTACTGGTGGGTGATGACCAGAATCTGAAATCGATGGAAGCGAAATTCCAGTTGTCATTAAAAACCAAAGCGGTTGAAAACTTGTTTGGTGATAATGGTGATATCTGGTTTGGTTATACGCAATCATCACGCTGGCAAGTTTACAATGCGGATGAATCACGTCCTTTTCGTGAAACCAACTATGAACCTGAAGCCAGTCTGATTTTTCGCACCAACTATGAAATATTGGGTTTAAATGCGCGCCTGCTTGGTTTGACTTTTAACCACCAGTCTAATGGCCGTGCAGATCCTTTATCGCGTAGCTGGAACCGCGTGATGCTGAATCTTGGTTTTGAGCGCGACAACTTTGCCTTGATGGTGCGTCCTTGGTATCGCATTGAAGAAGATGCCAAAGACGATAATAACCCCGACATTAAAAATTACATCGGTCGTGGTGATTTAACTGCCTTCTACCGAAAAAATGATCACGAATTTTCACTGATGCTACGTCATTCGCTTAAAGGCGGTGATGATGCCCATGGTGCAGCCCAGTTTGATTGGGCATTCCCGATTAGCGGTAAGCTGCGTGGACACTTCCAGTTGTTTGACGGTTATGGTGAAAGTCTGATTGATTATAACCACCGTGCAACCTATGTGGGTCTAGGTGTGTCGTTGATGAATTGGTATTAAAATTTATTCATGCATCATAAAAAACCACTCGATTGAGTGGTTTTTTTATATCGAAAATTAACAGCAATTAACCAATTTGAATATCTGCCGGAGGATGTTTCAAGCGGCTCTTCTTAGGCGTGGCAATCAGGTAGGCTAAGGTCAGTGGTCCTAAACGACCCGCAAACATCAGTAAAATTAACGCAATCAAGCTTGCAGGTTGCAGCTCACTGGTCACCCCACGGGACAAGCCTACGGTACAGGCAGCTGAAACCGCTTCAAAGAGCAAATCCAGAAAGTCTTTTTCTGGTTCTAAAATAAGCAGGGCGAAAAATCCAAGAAAGATTAAAATTGCTGTAATTGAAACGACGGCTAAAGCTTTAAATGAGGTGGTCTTGGGAACGGAGTGGTTAAAGATTCGCAATTCTTCGGAACGGCGTAAAAAAGTAATCACACTTAAAACCACAATAATAAAGGTACCGACTTTAATGCCACCTGCAGTACTTAAGGAACCTCCGCCAATAAACATCAAGATCATGGTCACCAGGGTAGAGGCATCGGTCATGCTGGACACATCTAGGCTGTTAAAACCCGCAGATCGCGGAACAGTCGCATGAAACCAGGCATTTAGAGCCTGATCGCCTACACTCATGCTGGAAAGTGTCAGCGGATTGTTGGCTTCTAATATCCAAATGACGATAAAGGCAGCCAGATTTAACCCTGCAATGGTGGAGAGGATTAATTTGCTATTGGTACTTAATTTTTTCCAGCGATGGTTACGTTTAATATCCATCAGTACCACAAAGCCAATGCCACCAATAATGTAGAGCATGCTGATGGTAAGGGTAATCAAGTAATGGTCTGCAAAACTCATCAAACTATTCGGGAAAAGGGAAAACCCGCCGTTGTTAAAGGCAGAAACGCTATAAAAAGCGGCATAGAAAAATGCGTGGGCGAAATCGTATTCCTGCATCCAGGCAATGGTGAGAATAACCGTACCAACAGCTTCAAAGAATAAGGAATATAAAAGCACGCCTTTAATGGTGAAAGACACTTTGGCCAGACTGGTTTGACCAATGGTTTCCTGCGCCATCATTTGCTGTTTTAATCTGATGTTGGAAGACAGGCTAAGTGCAGCAAGAATAGCAAAGGTCATAAAACCCAAGCCACCCACCTGCAGCAGAAGCATAATCACCACTTGACCAAAGGTGGTAAAAGCTTCTCCGACATTGACCACAGAAAGTCCGGTAATGGTCACGGCAGAGGTTGCGGTAAACAGTGCATTAAGCCAGCTTAATTCCCCGTGATGTGAAATGGGGAGTTTAAGCAATAAGGTACCGGCACAGATAAAACTTAAGAACCCAAAGGCAAGTAAACTGGGAGGGCTTAAATTGACGTTTTGGGATTTACTGTTTTTTGGTTGATTCATATTTTATTTAAACCGGGCAGACAGTTTGCGTAAAGGTTCAAGTTCACCTTCCACTACTAAAATATCACCTTCTTGCAGAATTAAATTGGGATCAATGGTAAACAGAATTTGATTACCGCGTTTAAACAAGAGCGTTTTAATTTCTGTAACGTGCTCCATTAAATGATTGAAATGTTTACCGTGCAGACTTGCCTTAATTTCGATTTTAACGATGAAGTGATTGTCTTCCAGACCCATATAACGACTGACCATCGGGTAGCTTAAAGACTGAGCCACGCGGGTACCCATATCTTCTTCTGGATGAATGATTTTATCTACGCCAAGATGGGTGAGAATCATGTGATGGGCTTTGGATTTAGCCTTGGCCCAAATCTTGTTCATGCCCATATTCTTTAGATGTAGTACACATAAAATACTGGCCTCTATGTCTTCGCCAATCGCAACCACAACGGCTTCACAGTTTTGAATATTGAGTTCTTTGAGCACATGTTCATCGGTGGCATCGGCAATCACAGCATGGGTGATTTGATCAGAAATACTTTCAACATTTCTTTTGTTGTTATCCATCCCAATCACATCGTGATTTAAGCTCACCAGCTGGGTTGCAATGGTGGAACCAAAACTACCTAAACCGATCACTGCGAATAATGCCATGTTTTGCTTCATCCTTTCTTGCACGTGTTTTTCTATATTTCATATTGGATCAGCACGGCAATGAATTTTAAATTATTCCAGCCTTTATCTTAGCGTTAAAGCGAAACACAACCAACGACTAATCTAGGGCAAATGGTAAATTGAATGAATTGATTTTAAATTTTTTTACCTTGATAAAAGAAATAAATCGGCATAGCAACTGTGGTTCATATGATCATGACATACAAGCCACTATAACTGATGTGCGCAAGTGAGAATTTTGCGCTTAAAAGTCCCAACAAAAATCAAAAAATGCGATCTAACTCATCGTTGCCAAGTATTTTCTTTTGGTTGCATAGATCAGCATGGAATAAGCCATCGCTGTGAAAGTAGTCACGATAAGCATCGAAAAGACTGTTTATAGCGTTAAATTGCTGTTTGAAATGAAATTTTTAGCCCATAAAAATAAAGACAAAATTAACCAAACCAGCAAGGAAATATATAGAAATTACTTCCAGCTTTGAATTTCACATTCCTGTTTTATAGTTATTGATTTTAGTTAAAAATATATAGCGCTATGTTTTTATAAAGTTAAAAAAAATAGCCTGTAAAATGACAGGCTATTTCCAGGGATTTCAGGGCTTATTTTAGGAAACGCTGATAACCCAGATTATTGGTAATTTCTGCATATGGATAAGTGATACTTTCCAAAGTCTCAATTAAACCATCCGGATTCTGTTTTGCGTCGCTTGCTTCCAAGCCAACCAGTACACGACCTTCCGCAGCACCGTGGTTACGGTAGTGGAACAGGGTAATGTTGTGGGTTGGACCAAGGCGTTCTAGGAAAGTCAGTAATGCACCCGGACGTTCCGGGAACTCGACACGGAATAAACGCTCATTTTCGATGTCCGCATGACCACCGACCAAATAACGGATATGCAGTTTTGCAACTTCATCATCAGACAAATCATCTACATCATATTGAACTTTTAAAGTTTCATAAATGTCATGACGTTCTTTTTCGCCACCTTTGAGGCTAATACCGACAAACACTTGAGCGGCACTAGACGTGCTGGCACGGTAGTTAAACTCAGTGATATTACGTCCTTGAAGGGCGCGGCAGAAGTTCAGGAATGAACCTTTTTCTTCAGGAATGGTCACGGCAAAAATGGCTTCTTTACGTTCACCGAGTTCAGTACGTTCAGCAATATAACGTAAACGGTCAAAGTTCATGTTGGCACCGCAAACAATCGACACCATGTTTTTATTTTCTATGCCATGTTCAGCCACATATTTTTTGATCCCTGCAAGTGCCATGGCACCAGAAGGTTCAACAATACTGCGGCATTCATCATAAGTATCTTTAATTGCCGCACAGATCTCGTCTGTGTTGACCAAGACCACATCGCGTTCAACAATTGGACCTGAGTTATCTGATTTTTGCAGGCGAATCACGTCAAATGGTTTTGCACCAATTTGAGCAACCGCCGTACCATCCGCAAATAAACCCACAGATGGAAGAATCACACGTTCATTGGCTTCAAAGGCTGCTTTTAGGCAAGCAGATTCATCATATTCCACAGGAATAACTTTCACGTGTGGAGCAACATCGCCCAGGTAAGCAGCAACCCCGGCAATTAAACCGCCACCGCCCACTGCAACGAATACATATTCAACATCACGCCATTGACGTAAAATTTCATTGGCAATGGTGCCTTGACCGGCCATAACGAGTTCATCATCGTATGGCGGAATGAAAGTCATGCCTTCATCTTGCGCACACTGAATGGCATATTTATTGGCAACGTCAAAAGAATCGCCGTGTAATACCACTTCGCCACCCAGGCGTTTTACCGCTTGGACTTTAATATCCGGTGTGGTTTTCGGCATCACAATAATGGCGCGAATTCCCAGTTTTTTACCAGATAGAGCCACACCTTGCGCATGGTTACCTGCTGAAGCCGTAATAACGCCACGTTCCAACTGAGATTTCGGTAATTGACTAATACGGTTGTAAGCACCGCGTAGTTTAAAGGAAAAGACAGGTTGTAAATCTTCGCGTTTAAAGCGAATGTTATTGTTTAGCTTTTCACTAATTCGTGGCGCTGCTTCGAGTGGAGTTTCGATTGCAACGTCGTACACCGTTGCTTGTAATATTTGTCGAACCAAACGAGACAGCATGTTAATTTTCCATCTAACAGTTTAAAATAGGCCTTTATTGTAACAAACCCCTGTACATTTAGGCTGCTTAATCAGCAACAAATGTCAAAAAATAGTTGAGCCAAGTTATGAGTCTGTATGCGACCCAAGATGAAAAGAAACAAGCTGCTGCGAAAGCTGCTTTAAAGCACTTGCCTAAAGGCGGGATTTTGGGTGTAGGTACAGGAAGTACTGTGAACTTCCTCATTGAATTATTGCCTGAATTGCAACTGGAAGCTGCGGTGGCAAGTTCTGAAGCGACAGCACAACGCCTTAAAAAGTTAGGCATTGAAGTGGTCGACATGAATTCTGTTGGCGGTTTGGATGCTTATGTAGATGGCGCGGACGAAATTGACCGTCATATGCACATGATTAAAGGCGGTGGTGCTGCACTGACTCGTGAAAAAATTGTTGCTTCAATTGCGAAAAAATTCGTGTGTATCGTTGATGATTCCAAATGGGTTGAGCAATTGGGTCGTGACTTTCCACTTCCAGTTGAAGTCATCCCAATGGCACGTTCTGCTGTAGCACGTAAAATTGTGTCTCTTGGCGGTGATCCGGTTTACCGTGAAGGTGTCGTGACGGATAACGGTAACGTGATTTTAGATGTGCATAATTTCAATATCTTGAATGCGCTTGAACTTGAAAAAACCCTCAATAATATTCCGGGTGTGGTGTGTAACGGTATTTTCGCGATTAATAAAGCGGATATTGCTGTTGTTGCAACCGATAATGGTATTGAAGAACGTACTGCGGTTTAATTTAAATCATCCCTAAAATTCCTCCTTTTACGGAGGGCGGAATTTAAGCTCCTCTATTTAGAGGAGTTAGGGAGATTTAAATCATTCTACATAAAAGAAAAATGACGCTAAACGAATTACCCGAAATTAAAATTGTTCGTCATGCGCGAGCGAAATGTTTACGCTTGCGTGTTGATTCGACTCAAATTCGTTTAACTGTACCGGTACTTTGCAGCAAACGTAAAATTCAAAATTTTATAGATCAGGCTGAGGAATGGCTGCTCAAAACCTGGCAACAGCAAACACAGAATATCGAACTACAGACCTTACCCACTGAATTAAAGCTTTTTAATTTGGCTCAACCTTTACAGATCATTTATCAAACCCAAAAGCAGTCCTTTATTTTTGATGATCAAAATTCACAGCTTTTAGTGAGTGATCGTCAGCCTGAACAATATCTAAAAGCTTTTGTAATCGCCTATGCAAAGCAGCATCTTCCGCTTTATTTGGAGGAGGTGAGTCAAGAAAGTAGTTTAAGCTTCGGTAAATGTGCGATTCGCCAACCTAAAACACGTTGGGGGAGTTGTACCTCCAAACATGACATTATGTTGAATAGTGCTTTGGTGTTATTTCCGAAGCATGTCGCGCGTTATGTTTGTGTACATGAGCTTGCGCATACTAGACATTTTGATCATAGTGCGCGCTTTTGGGCGGAAGTTCACAAGCATGATACCAATTTTCAACAGCATCGGAAATTATTAAAAAGTACTCCAATGCCGTATTGGTGGCATTCATCATAGAATAATATTTTAATTATTAAATTTAATGAGTTGTGTTAGGTATATAAATATAAAGTTAAATCTTAACTGTTGAAATACTGTCTGAATGTTACCGCATAGAGGTAAAAATTAGGATTAAAATTTAATTTGTTTGCTGGAATTTATAATGTGGAACTGAATGAAAAATGATTTATGAAAGAGTCTATTCTTTTTAGTTATCGGCCCAGTACAATGCAGTGATCATAATTAAGTGAACTGGCAGGTTGCCAAAGTCGCTGTGGAGATTGAATTGGAAATTTGTATTGAAACACCAGACAAAGAGACTTGGGATAAAGCTCAACAAGCATGCTTTAAGCGTGGATGGGACTGGGAGAGAGAAGAATGGCCTGAGTGGGATGAAGAAACGGGCAAGGATGTATGGAAAGAAGATCCTGAATTTACATTAAATAATGATAGCTGGGATGAAACAGTGACTCATCTTTGTGTGGTAGAAGGAATCTTGTGCACCAATAATATTGAAGATGGTGATCCGACGGAAGATGGCTATAAATTAATGAGTATTAAAGATTTAGAAAATCTAGACGTTAAATAATATCCAAAAGCCTCAACTCATCATATTTAATACAAGCCCTATTCATTAATGAACTGGGCTTTTTTAATGTCTGGGAAAAGTTATGAAAGAGATACCGTCTGAAACGTCAAGCGGATTATTGAGAATTCATGCTCAATAATCCGCTTGATAAGGTTGTTGGTGTTTGAGTACACCATAACAAAGATGAACCAACTTCCTCATCGCAGCTCCAATCGCCATCATTTTGCTTTTACCATTGGCCAATAACCTTTCATTCATCCCTCTAATGTGGGGATTATGCCGAGTTGCGACAATGGCTGCCATATATAAACCGGCACGTATTTTGGAAGAGCCCGCTTTGGATAAACGGCTTCTGCCATGAATGGAGCTACCCGATTGCTTTTGAATGGGGACCAAGCCAACAAAGGCGGCCGCTTGACTAGCCCTTTCAAAAGTATGGCTGCGCAAGAAACTGAGCATTAATAAACTGGTTCGATCTGCAATAGCTGGAATACTGCTGAGCAGTTCTTTATCATTTCTTAAATCAGGATTCTGCTCAATATGAGCATCAATTTGCTGGTCGATACCCTGAATGTGCTTGTTTAACTGCCTAATACTCTTGTGGATAGACTGAAGTACAGGTTCCATCGTGAAGGTAGACTCTGCTTTTTCCAAACGATTCTTTTCACGTTGTAAATCTTCACAAAGCACAGCTCTTCTATCTAGCAAAGCATTCAGAAATTGAATATGTTGGGGTAAAGGTTGCCAAAAATGTAGATCGGCAGTCATCGCAAATCGAGCTAGAACTTCACTATCCACCTTGTCTGTTTTATTCAGCTTAGACATACTCTGAGCAAAATATCGAGCTCTGGCAGGATTGGTTACACAGACTTGATAGTCCGCATCAAATAAATATTTAGCCAAGAGTTCATGATAAATAGATGTGGCTTCCATTAAGATAATGGTCTGCGTAGAAGTTGCAGCATGCTGCTTTAGCCAGGTTTGAAGTTGCTCAAAACCTTTTGGTGTATTTGAAAAAGTTTTGGTTTTCTTTTTACTTGCAGAATTTTCTAAAATTAAACAGCAATCAATTTTAGCTTTAGCAACATCAATACCAAGATAAAACATAATCTTTACCTGCTTTATTTATCCAATTATTGTTTTAGCATAACCACCGTCTTTTCTTGTGAATACAGCATCAAAGTGCTTAGTTACCGTCCAGAGTTGTGCAAGTGGTTAGGGCAAATTGTAGGTTTTATCTCTTTCACAGACTAAAAGTCTTAGGTCTATTACAAACTCTACAATTTGCATATAGTGGAAGCTAATCACTACAAACTCCAAGATACAAGGTCTGATTTTAAAATTACAAAAGATAGAAAGATTTCAGTTGGTGAGAGTAAACTTGATTTACTTCCTTTTTTGGAGGCGTATATAAAAAATACGGAGCGATTTATAAATGATCTATATCAATTGTTGTGATGCATATTCATAAGTGCGATATAAATACGTATATTGGGTTTTAAGCTTAAAAACTTTAATCAGCTATCCAAAACAGTTTAGAAAACCAAAACTTCCTGTCATACTACGCAGTTACGAAATGAACACTTTAAATTTGAGGTAGTGATCGTGATTACTGTTGGTATTGTCGGTGGTACAGGTTATACAGGCGTTGAATTGTTGCGTCTTTTACTACGACACCCAAATGTGCAAGTCAATGTACTGACATCACGTACCGAAAAAGGTCGCCGTGTAGATGATATGTTCCCAAGCTTGCGCGGTCATACCGATCTTGAATATTCAGATTTAAACATTGATGAACTCAAAAAATGCGATGTGGTTTTCTTTGCAACCCCTCATGGCGTGGCAATGAAACACGCGGCAGAACTGGTTGCAGCAAATACTAAAGTCATCGACTTAGCAGCGGATTTCCGTTTACAAGACTTAGAACAATTTGAAAAATGGTATGGTCTTGAACATGCCTGCCCAGATATTTTAAAAGATTCAGTTTACGGTTTATCAGAACTGAATCGTGACAAAATCAAACAAGCCAGCGTAATTGGTAACCCGGGTTGCTATCCAACTACGGTACAACTGGGTCTTGCACCATTATTTAAACAAGCTGAAGCGTTAGTAAAACCTGAAAGCATTATTATTGATGCGAAATCTGGTGTTTCTGGTGCAGGTCGTAAAGCAAGTCTCGGCATGATTTATTCTGAAAATGCCGACAACTTTAAGGCCTACGGCGTGGCAGGTCACCGTCACCATCCTGAAATTGTAGAAGCTCTGGAAAATATTTCGGGTCTTAAAGATGTGTTTAACCACATTTTATTTGTGCCGCATTTGGTTCCCATGATTCGTGGCATGCTTAGCACCATTTATGTCGATTTAACCGATGCAGGTGATGCAGCAGATCTTCAAAGCTTGTATGAACAGTTCTATGCCCATGAACAATTTGTTGATGTGATGCCAGCAAACAGTTCACCTGAAACACGTTCTGTGCGTGGTGCAAACCAGCTTCGAATTGCTTTGTATAAACCCCAGCCGAAAAAACTGGTTGTTTTATCCGTACAAGACAATTTGGTCAAAGGTGCTGCGGGGCAAGCTGTGCAAAATATGAACCTAATGTTCGGTTTTGCTGAAAATGCAGGTCTGGCAGGTATTGGTTTATTACCATAAAAAACGTTTTTCAGCTTCACACACATTTGGAATTGGATTTAAATGTGTGTTTTGAATGAATCAAAATAAGAGATGATGATGCCGAACACTGAATCAAATACTCCGTCACAACAGACTCCACTGAGTAAAAAGCTTTTTGCTAAGGGGAATTTACCTTTAGCCATTGGAGCTGCAATTCTGGTTGCGGGGAGTGGCTTGCTGGGCTATTCAGTTGGGCATCGGCAAGGTTTGACGGTTGTCGGCTATGAAGCGGATGCGGAACAGCTGGTTGAAGTTGTGCAAAAGCAAAAGACCAGCCTGGAAACAATGAATAAAAATTTGAATCTGGCTGTGCAAGAGCGTGATGTTGCCGTGAGTAATTCAAATGATTTGTTTACTGCGCTGAATCAAGCCCGTGAAGATAAAGTCCAGTCTGAAGGTTTGGGGGCGATTTATCGTGAAGTGCTACGACAACGCGGTGGTCTGAGCCTGACGATCCAGAATATCGGAATTAAACCTTTACCTGACAATGCTTATGAATACGAACTGGATTTGGTACAAGTTAGCCCGAACAAACGTAGTACCTCTGGAACTGTAGAAATACGCCTGATTCAGGGTACAGAAGTTCTGGTTGTTCCCATGGAAGACAAGAACTTTAATTTTCAAGATTACGAGCGTTTAACTGGCCGCTGGACTATGCCTAAAGGTTTTACTCCACAATTCATTGAAGTTCGTTTAACTGGTGGAACCAGTACGCCAGTGATTAAACGTTTTAGTTGGGGCCGTGGTAAACCGATTGAGAGTCAATCTGCATTTATTTCTGAAATTCCTCAAGCAGAAGCAAATGCACAATAAATGTGAATTTTAAATCCTATGCGAATGAATAAGCGTCAAAATTGTTTAAATGCCATCAAAAGTTCCTTTCATCAATCAGGATATGTCGATTGGCATATTAGTCCACGCTTAAGCAATGACTCGCAAGATGAATCTGAGGGTGAGATCGCGGTACAGACTGCGCCACCCGAATTAAAACGTCCACCCATGTATGCTGTTGTTTTGATGAACGATGATTACACCCCAATGGACTTTGTAATTGAAATTTTACAACAATACTTTGCTTTGAATCTTGACCAAGCGACCCAAGTAATGCTAACTGTACATTATGAAGGGAAAGGTGTTGCAGGCGTTTATCCACGAGACATTGCGGAAACGAAAGCGAACCAAGTCAATAATTATGCTCGGTCACAAGGTCATCCATTGCTTTGTCAGATTGAGCCAAAAGATTAAGGGGATTACATGCTCAGTCGTCAATTAGAAGTATCTTTACGTTTGGCTGTAAGCATGGCTCGTCAAAAGAGACATGAGTTTCTCACGGTTGAACATTTATTGTTGGCTTTACTTGATAATGACTCTGCTGTAAATGCGCTAAAAGCGTGCGGTGCGGACATTATCGTTCTTCGTAAAGAGCTAGAAGAATACGTTGAACAACACACCCCTAAATTAGGCGAACATAGCGATCAGGCGCCACATCCGACTGAAAGTTTTGATCGTATTCTGCAGCGCGCGATTTTCCATGTGCAATCCAGCGGTGGTGATCGGACTGTTGAAGGTGCAGACATTCTTGTTGCAATGTACTCTGAACGTGACTCTTTTGCGGTTTACCTGCTCAAACGTCATCAAATTAACCGTTTAACTTTAACTCAATATTTATCTCACGGTACGCGCAAAGAAGAAGTGCAAGCCGAAGAAGAAGTTGAGGAGTTGGATGGTGAAACAGCGGGTTCTTCAAATGCGGGACCACTCGACTTATATACCACCAATTTGAATGTCGAAGCTCAAAAAGGAAAAACAGACCCTTTAATTGGGCGTGAAAAAGAAATTGAACGTGCTGCGCAAATTTTATGTCGCCGTCGTAAAAACAATCCCTTGTTGGTTGGTGACCCGGGCGTAGGTAAAACTTCAATCGCTGAAGGCTTGGCTTGGTTAATTGTGAACGGTAAAGCGCCTAAACCACTGGCTCATGCAGAAGTGTACAGCTTGGATATTGGTGCGTTGGTTGCAGGTACGAAATACCGTGGTGACTTTGAAAAACGTCTGAAACAATTGTTGAATGCGTTGAAAAAGAAACCAGAAGCAATTTTGTTTATTGATGAAATTCACATGATTATTGGTGCAGGCTCAAGCATGGGCAGCACCATGGATGCATCAAACTTAATTAAACCTGCTTTATCGAATGGTTCATTACGTTGTATCGGTTCAACCACTTTTCAGGAATATCGCCAAGTTTTTGAAAAAGATCATGCTTTGTCGCGTCGTTTCCAGAAAATTGATGTCAATGAACCCTCTATTCCTGAAACGATTGATATTTTACGTGGCTTAAAATCTAAGTTTGAAGATTTTCATCATGTTCAATATGACGATAAATCTTTGGTTGCAGCAGTGGAGTTGTCATCGAAATTTATTAATGATCGTTTCTTGCCGGATAAAGCCATTGATGTGATTGATGAGGCGGGTGCACAGCGCCGTTTGAAAGCAGAGGAAGATGATACTGTAATCACGGTTGAAAATATCGAAGATATCATCTCTAAAATTGCGCGCATTCCACCAAAAACCGTATCGAAAGATGACAAGACTGTATTGAGTAATCTTGAGCGTGATCTTAAACGTGTGGTATTTGGTCAGGATGATGCAATTGAAGCACTCGGTTCTGCGATTAAATTGTCGCGTGCAGGCTTGAAATCGCCAGATAAACCGGTGGGTAGCTTTGTGTTTGCTGGTCCAACTGGGGTGGGTAAAACTGAAGTCACCAAGCAGTTGGCTAAACTGTTAGGGGTGGAACTGGTTCGTTTCGATATGTCTGAATATATGGAGCGTCATGCGGTTTCACGTTTAATTGGTGCGCCTCCGGGTTATGTTGGTTTTGACCAAGGTGGTTTGCTGACAGATGCGATTCATAAAAGTCCACATTGCGTGTTGCTACTGGATGAAATTGAAAAAGCGCACCCAGATGTGTTTAATTTGTTATTGCAAATTATGGATCATGGCGCATTGACCGATAATAATGGTCGTAAGTCAGACTTCCGTAACGTGATTCTTGTTTTAACCACCAATATTGGTGCGGAAAGTATTTCTCGCGCGAGTATCGGATTTATGGAACAAGACAATAGTAATGACAATAAAGATGCAATGAAGAAAGCATTCTCGCCTGAATTCCGTAACCGTCTCGATGGTGTGATTCAGTTCAATGCGTTGCCAACTACGGTTATTGAAAATGTAGTGGATAAATTCTTGACTGAGTTGCAAGCGCAACTTGATGACAAGAAAGTAATTCTTGAAGTCGATCAAAGTGCGCGTGAATGGATGGCTGAACATGGTTATGACCGTTTAATGGGTGCGCGTCCAATGCAGCGTTTGATTCAGGAACATTTGAAGAAACCGCTTGCTGAGATGATTCTGTTTGGTGAGCTAGCTGAACATGGCGGTAATGTTGCTGTTTCTGTGAAAAAAGAAGATGGCAAGGCAGTGGGCTTGAAACTTGAAGTATTTGAAGATCAAACTGCTGAACCTGCATAATTGTCTAGATTGCTAAAATAACCCGTGTTCGCACGGGTTATTTTGTTTTTATTCAGCCTCATTCTAACCTTCTTTCAAAGAGAGAAGGAGCGAATCAAATGATATAAGAATTCATGGATATTCAAATTACCAAGCTTATTACCACTTTTTGTCTTTTTTTTATTACCGCAATAGCAGAAATTTTAGGCTGTTATTTTCCATATTTAATTTTAAACCAAGGAAAATCACATTGGTTGTGGCTTCCAACAGCCTTAAGTTTGGCTGTGTTTGTATGGCTGCTGAGCTTGCATCCTGCGGCATCAGGTCGAATTTACGCCGCTTATGGCGGAATTTATATCTTTAGCGCTTTAATGTGGCTGCGCTATGTCGATCAGGTGATCTTGACGCGCTGGGATTTGTTGGGCGGATTGGTGGTTATATTGGGTGCGATGATCATTATTTTACAGCCTCAGGGTTTGATACGTTAGAGAACTAACGTATCAAATAGGCAGGTTAAAACTGACACTCATTATTTTTAATTTTCATATGATAGTTTTTATTATCTGAACTGAGTTTGATGGCAACATGATATGGATTTACACGTTGAAATTCATGCTCAAAAAATAAATCACAATTTTGAATTAAATTTTGTTTAATCAGAAGTTTTACTTTTTTATCACCTATATCTTCAGCAAACTGGCTAAAGTCTGGTGTGGTAATGATGCCCTGAATATCAATATGATCGGCATATAAACGCAATTGCTCAATCAGCGTGTTTTGATCAGCTTGAAATGGCATAGTGCGAGAATCTTCATCACTGATGACATCTAAAATTTCATTCAATGCTTTGGTGTCTTTAATTTTATACGTTTGGTCGAGGATTTGCTTTTTAACTAGATATTGGTCGAGTTCCGTGGTTTTGGCTTGTACTGAATCGATGAGAAGCAAACTGCTTAAGCATAAAACGATTATTTTTAAAGGCATGGTTATAAACACTTATAAAAGTTATGGATTTATTATAGTCATTTGAGTATAAAAAAAGCACCCGAAGGTGCTTAATTTTTTTAAGATTTTTCTAATCAATTAGTCTTTTTTTAAATTTTCATTCAGTAAAAATTCAACCAAAGCTTTTTGAGCATGTAAACGGTTTTCTGCTTCATCCCAAACCACGGCATTTTTATGGTCAAGCATATTTTCAGAAATTTCTTCACCGCGGTGAGCAGGCAAGCAATGCATGAATAGGCAATCTGGATGCGCTAAATCCATGAGTTTTTCATTCACCTGGAAATCAGCAAATGCTTTTTCACGAATTTTCTGCTCTTCTTCTTGTCCCATGCTTGCCCAAACGTCAGTCACGATCAGGTCAGCATTCACAGCTGCATCTTCAGCAGAATCAACAAGTTCTACGCAGTGAGCAAATTCAGACAAGAATTTCTCTTGTGGTTCATAGCCTTTAGGTGCAGCAACTTTTAATTTAAAGCCCCACATATGTGCCGCTTCAATATAAGAGTTACACATATTGTTGCCGTCACCAATCCATGCAACGGTTTTACCTTCAATAGAACCACGCTGTTCTAAATAGGTTTGCATGTCGGCAAGCAGCTGGCAAGGGTGGTGATCATCAGTCAAGGCATTGATGATGGGTACTTTTGAATAAGAAGCAAAGCGTTCTACGATGTCATGACCAAAAGTACGGATCATAATAATATCAAGCATGCTTGAAATCACACGTGCAGAATCTTCAATCGGCTCGCCACGACCCAGTTGGGTATCGCGAGAAGAGAGGAAAATTGCACTACCACCGAATTGACTCATACCTGCTTCGAACGAAACACGTGTGCGGGTACTCGATTTTTCAAAAATCATGCCCATAACTTTACCGACAAAAGGTTGGAACACCTCATTGCTATGTTGCTTGCGTTTAAGTTCAATCGCGCGCTGCAAAATTTGGTTAAGTTCTAAAGTCGATAAATCGCGTAAGGTCAGAAAGTGACGTAGAGCCATGGTTACTCCACAATAATTGCTGAATAGAAAACAAAACAACAATTAGTTGTTGGTTGGTTAAGTGAAAGGGAATCGATTAATATACTATAAGCGGGCAGAATTGCAAAAAAACTAGACTTTTTGATGGCCTTCCAGGAAGCGATCGACGCAATATTCGAAGTATTCGAGCGTTTCTTGATCATTTTCTTGAATTGGAAGGCCCATTAAAATCCGCCATTCAATATTCCGGATAATTCCAAAATAAAGTTGAGCAGAGTAAATCGGTTGCTTGCATTGGATAATGCCGAGTTCATCGGCTTTTGTTAGTGCGCAGGCTATTGCCATTTGAATGTGTTTTGGGCCTTGTTCATTAATATAAAGGGCCAATTTTGGACTGCGCTGTGTCTGCTCTATAATTAAACGAAAAAAAGCTGCATTTTCTGGAATCACTAAGTGATTTTTAAGATTTATAAGAGTTTGAATTAAATAGGAGCGTAGATCATCTTTACTTTGTTCAAAAGGTACACAGATATCTTTAAAAAATTGCTCACGGCGATAATCACAAATTGCAGTAAACAAACCTTCTTTATTGCCGAAAAATTTATAGATTGATGCTTTGGAGCCACCCGCATGATTGACGATATCATCTAAAGACACCGCATCATAACCACGCTCTAGAAATAGCTCATTTGCGCTAAGCAAAAGTGCCAGGCATCGTTCATGACCACGTTTGGTTTGTGGTATGTCGCGACCTAAGGGTTCTAACTGAGCGAGTTCTTGCATATGGGCTATAGCGTCAATAATCTAATAAATGAAAACATTTGTAATGATAGCAAAAATATGTACACATTTCTTAAAATAAAGGTTTTGTCTTGTTAAGTTACAATTATGAAAAATCGAAATATTATTATAGATTTGGTGAATATTTGACTAAAGTTTTAGAGCATAAGTTCTAAATAGTCATGGATATAAAGGTGTTTATGGATATACTCGGATTTCGATAAGTAAAGTGAAAACTGTGGAAAGGAATATGACACAACAAATGTCTGCAGGCTTAAGATTTAGACAAGCACTGGAAGTGGAAAAACCATTACAAATTATCGGCACAGTAAATGCCTACGCAGCCATGATGGCGAAGGAAGTAGGTTACAAAGCCATTTATGTATCTGGTGCAGGTGTTGCCAATTATTCTTATGGTTTACCTGATTTAGGAATGACCAGTTTAGACAATGTTCTTGAAGATGTTCGTCGTATTACTGAACGGGTAGATACTCCCTTGTTGGTAGATATTGATACAGGTTGGGGCGGTGCATTTAATATCGCTCGTACTGTTAAACAAATGATTGCTGCAGGTGCTGCCGCAGTTCATATTGAAGATCAGGTTGCGCAAAAGCGTTGTGGTCACCGTCCAAATAAGGAAATTGTGACCCAACAAGAAATGGTTGACCGTATTAAAGCTGCGGTAGATGCTAAAACCGATTCAAACTTTGTGGTCATGGCACGTACTGATGCCTTGCAAAAAGAAGGTTTGCAAGCGGTTATTGACCGTGCCTGTGCCTGTGTTGAAGCGGGTGCTGATGCTATTTTTGCTGAGGCAATGACTGACATTACCATGTATCGCACGGTATGTGATGCGGTAGGTGTTCCAGTATTGGCAAACATTACCGAATTTGGTGATACGCCTTATTACACTGTTGATGAATTGGGTGAGCAAGGGATCTCAATGGTGCTTTATCCACTTTCTGCAACGCGTGCAATGCAAAAAGCGGCATTGGAAGTGATGCGCTCTATTCGTGAAAATGGTACGCAAGTCAACGTGTTGGACCAAATGCAACAACGTAAAGAACTTTACGAGTTCCTTGATTATCATACCTTTGAAAACACTTTAGATAAATTGTTTAAATAATTGATTCAAAATGGAGAATTAAAAAAATGGCTGAAGGAAAAGTACTCACTGGCGCGGGATTACGCGGACAAGTCGCAGGCAAAACAGCACTATCAACAGTGGGTAAAAGCGGCGCAGGCTTAACTTATCGTGGTTATGATGTGCAAGATCTGGCTGAAAACTGTCAATTCGAAGAAGTGGCTTACCTGATTTTCTTTGGTGAATTGCCAACAGCAGAACAGCTTGCAACTTATAAAGCCAAATTAAAATCTTTACGTGCGATTCCACAGGCATTGAAAGAAGTATTGGAACGTATTCCAGCAGATTCGCATCCAATGGATGTGATGCGTACCGGTGTTTCTATGCTCGGCAACCTGGAAACTGAAAAATCTTTCGATGAACAGCAAGATGTTGCAGACCGTATTTTAGCGACTTTGCCTGCAATCATTTGCTATTGGTACCGTTTTAGCCACGATGGTGTACGTATCGAAGAAAATACTGATGATGATTCAATCGGCGCGCAATTCCTGCATTTACTTCGTGGCGAAAAACCAAACGAATTGCATGAACAGGTAATGAATGTATCGTTAATTCTTTATGCTGAGCATGAATTTAACGCTTCAACATTTACTGCACGTGTATGCGCATCAACACTGTCTGATATGCATTCATGCATTACCGGTGCGATTGGTTCACTTCGTGGTCCGCTGCATGGTGGTGCCAATGAAGCTGCGATGGAAATGATCGAAAACTGGACATCAGCCGATGAAGCTGAGCGTGAAATGCTGGGCAAGCTTGAGCGTAAAGAAAAGATCATGGGCTTTGGTCATGCAATCTATAAAGATAATGACCCGCGTAATGGTATCATCAAAATCTGGTCTGAGCGTTTAGCGAAAGATGTAGGTGATACGGTACTTTATCCTGTATCTGTACGCTGTGAAGAAGTGATGTGGCGCGAGAAGAAATTGTTCTGTAATGCAGACTTCTTCCATGCGTCTGCATACCACTTTATGGGTATTGCAACCAAACTGTTCACGCCAATTTTCGTAATGTCGCGAGTAACAGGCTGGGCAGCACACGTGATGGAACAGCGCGCGGACAACCGTATTATTCGTCCGAGTGCGGATTATACCGGTCCAGAATTACGTAAAGTTGTGCCGATTGCAGATCGTACAGCAGCTTAAATTATAAAAGTTATCATAGAGCCTCTTCGGAGGCTTTATTTTTGGGTCTTTTTAGATCTTTATTTTTTAAGGGTGAGTAAAACGGGATCTTCAATGCTATAGCCTGTTTCAAATGGAATACCGAGGTATTTAACCGCGACAATGATTTTGTTGTGTTGCGGAATCTTGAAGGCTTGGGAAATATTTAAGTAGGGCTTATAGGCTACGGCTTTATGTTGCAGGCTGCTTAATTGGGGCGTGGTGACTTTATAGCGATACTGATATTCACTGATTAAATCATCAAATCCGGGGTTTGCAGATTTCTGTACGCGTGTTTTTTTTACGATTTGAATTTTAGCTGATGTTTTATTTATAGCAATTAAAGGCGTTAATCTTTTCTTGATTTTTGAAATGTCTTTATTGAATTGAATGCCGTCTTGATCATAATCAATCTTCTTGGTTTTGGGATTAATATAGAGCGAATTGACCTGAATCAGTTTTTCAGGCTGCTTGTTGTTTTTAAATTGATAATAATAGAGTTGGGGCAGACGACCACGACCATCTTCATAATGTTTTAACAAATAGACTTTCTGATCTTTGCTGTCATAACCTAGAAATTCCAAGTTCTGAGGCCCTCCCACGGTTGCAAAACTGGTGCAGGGGAGCAGGATTAAACCGAATATAAAAGTTTTGAATTTCAACATCACTAAACTCCGTCAATATTAAACTCCGTCAATGAGTTTGATAATTTCTGTTGCAATATATTGGGTTAAGACTGAAAGCCGGTGTAAAGGCGTTCCATCAATAAAATAATGAAAGTTGTAAATTTTATTTAAATATAAAATTGAGATAAAAAATGTACCTTCAGGTTTTATTTTTGTTGCGCTCCCACCCGGTTTGAGTAAGCCGGTACAAGCGATAATAATATCTGCCTGACTAAATAGCTTTTTCCCATGAATTGCCATGGCCTCTGTAACTTCAGCAGATTCGGCCGTATATTTCTCTATAAGTTCGGCATTAATATTCAGGAGATCCATCTTGATAGAAGGGTCATAACTCACCAAGCCACCCAGCAAAATCTCTGCACCGCTGTTCTTGCAAATAGAAAATTGGCTCGAAAGATAGCCTGAGCTTGCGCTTTCAATAAACGCGATCTTTAGATTTTTCAACTCAAGTAAATCGCAGCACTTTTTTAGCATTTATTCAAAGTCCTAAAAATCATTTATATTTTAACTCAAGTATCATTCGGCTCTTGTGGTGCGGTGAGAGATATTAAGTTTTAAATTGTCTAACTAAATTTTTCATTTCAAAAAATAACGTGGTTTTTATTTTTAGCAGTACTTAACTTTTTGGATTAAAATTAAATTGTAATTTATAGTGATCAAATATCGATTAATGATTCAATAAAAAACCCAGTGAAATCACTGGGTTTTTTTGCATTTAGACAAATATTTAACTTAGTTTTCAAGTGCAGGCGTTGCTGCAGCAATTGCCGCTGCAACAGCATCATCTTCAGACTGATTAGCAGAATTTGATTTGGATGGTGTTGCTTGAGTCGGTTTCTCTTCAGCTTTAGGCGCTTCGGTCTTTGGTGTTGCAGCTTTAGGCGCTTCGGCTTTTGGAGTTGCTTCAGTAGCAGTTTGTTGAGGTGCTTCACGCACTTCACGACGAATTACAGTTGTGGTATTGGCAGTTTCCTGACGTTCTACTTCAACCTGTGTAGGAGCTTCAGCTGGTGTATTTTCGGGTGCATCCAATGGTTCTAATTGAACAGGTTCATTCACTTGTTCAATTTGTTGAGTGGTCTCAACTTTTTCTTGTTCATCTTCCTTCGGTGCTTCTTTTTTTACACACGCTGTCAATAATAAAGCTGCTGCAATAGCGCCACAAATCAAAAAATTTTTATTCATAATTGCACAAAACAAAGCATTAATAGGATGCAAGCATTATAACAGCAAATGTGAATATAAAAATCCTCTCAAGTGCCTCTAATTTTTTATCGGAAATGCTGATAGAATAACCAATTGTTTGTTGTTCTTTGAATTGATGCGGAATGACTTTGCTTTATAGGTACAGAGTAAAGTAAAATTGCGCAACATTGCAGGCCGATTTAGGCTCGATTGTACGAGAAACCCAATGACCCA
>Ga0308160_10001451_pt1 | contig 33149 bp, 28 predicted proteins | sample PhyFR1_FD_201036 | JGI IMG/M metagenome (GOLD analysis project Ga0308160, IMG submission 201036) | Phyllosphere microbial communities from UC Gill Tract Community Farm, Albany, California, United States - DLSLF.R1 | ecosystem: Host-associated > Plants > Phyllosphere > Unclassified | place: USA... | reverse complement strand
ACTTCAGGTATTTCTTCAGATCGCTACCGTCGCCCGAGGACAGACGGTAGATCGCCCCCAGCGTCGGGGTGCCCAGGCCGCCCGGGAAGCCGATGTTGCGCTCGTCGTCCCAGTTCTCGAACAGGTACAGCGCGAACGCCATGAACGCGTTGCGCGCCTGGCTGACCCAGAATTTCTGGTCGTCCGATCCATCCGGATACAGCATCGCGGCGATGCTCATCAGGTCGGAGACGCGGAACGCCGGGTCGTCGGAGACATAGCTGAGCGGGTTCCAGCGATGCGTGCGCCGGTCTTCGGCGAACGGGTTGAACAGGAACACCTCCTGCCCCTGGCTGGCGCGCCAGCCGCTGGTGAGATCGAAGTTCTCCTGCTTGATGTCCAGGACCACCACCGATTCCTGATATTCGAGCAGGTTCGGGATCACCACGCCGACGCCCTTGCCGGAACGGGTGGGTGCGGCCAGGATGACGAACTGCTGACCGCTCAGGCGCACCAGCTTGCCGCGGAACTTGCCGACCACAATGCCGTTGCCGCTCTGCTTGAACAGGCCGTGCTTGGCCAGGTCGGCGGCGCCGGCGAAACGGGCGTCGCCGTGCAAGGCCTGCTTGCGCGGCTTGAACATCAAGAACAGGGTCAGCAGGCACAGCAGCCCAGGCAAGCCGAAGCCCAGGTAGCCGGCCCACTTGATCTTGCCGACGAAGGGCGCGACCTGCGGCAAGCCGATGGCATGCACGTATTCGTAATAGGTGCCCAGCCCGAACAGGCGCGTGTCCAGCTTGAGCAGCAGCAGCACCATGTAGCCGGACAGGAAATAGCCGACAACGGCCGTGAGTGCGACGACGACCACAGCCGCAACGATCTTACGATTCGACAAGCCCTATCCTCCCTGATGCACCTTGGCGGCTATTCTAGCTTCGGCGCCGGGTACTCGGCTTGCTCTTCGACGGCTTTTTTTCGACGCTGACGCCGCCGCCGTCCTGCTCGACCAGGTTATCCATCCAGACCCGCGCCTCGTCCCAGGACATGTCGCGCGAGTCCAGGCGTGCGCCACCTTCGGTGGTCACGGTGTAGCCCACCACGTTGGCGGGGCTGTATTCCGGTTCGCGCGTCAACGCCACCAGCTGGTAGCGTCCTTTGACTTGAATCGTATGATGATATTCCATCATGCGTACGGCCTCCTCGCCTGATCGTCGGCCTGGATGCTAAAGCAAGCCGGGCGCCAGGGCCACCCGCCGCCGGTACGCGATCGCCCTGCCCTGCTCTGGACGATGGGCAACAAAAAAGCCGGCAGGCGCCGGCTTGTCGTGTTCCACGAGTGCATCGTGTGCATGTCGTGGTGGGCGGTACAGGGTTCGAACCTGTGACCCCTACCATGTCAAGGTAGTGCTCTACCGCTGAGCTAACCGCCCATCGCTGCTGCGGACATACCGCTGCAGGGGCGCGAATCTTAGCCCACCTTGCGGCCAAGAACAATAGCCGCGCGGACGGGGCCAGCTGCCGTGCGGCTAGCTGACCAGGCTGGCGTCGCGCAGCTTCTTGATCTGGTCGCGTACCCGCGCCGCGTCCTCGAACTCCAGGTCGCGGGCGTGCTGGTACATCTTCTGCTCCAGCGCCTTGAGCCGGGATGCGACCTCGGCCGGCTCCAGCATGCGGTAGTCGGCCGGCTCTTCCGCCACCCGGCGTCCCTTGCCCTTGCCGGACTTGGTCTCGACCGCGCCATCGGCGCGCGCGCCCTCCAGGATGTCGACGATCGGCCGCGCCACCGACTTCGGGGTGATGCCGTGCTCCAGGTTGTATTCCACCTGCTTCTCGCGGCGACGCCCGGTCTCGTCGATCGCCGCCTGCATCGAACGGGTCATCCGGTCCGCGTACAGGATCGCCTTGCCGCGCAGGTTGCGCGCGGCGCGGCCGATGGTCTGGATCAGCGAACCGGTGGAACGCAGGAAGCCCTCCTTGTCCGCATCCAGGATCGCCACCAGCGACACCTCGGGCATGTCCAGGCCTTCGCGCAGCAGGTTGATGCCGACCAGCACGTCGAACTTGCCCAGGCGCAGGTCGCGGATGATCTCCACGCGCTCGACCGTGTCGATGTCCGAGTGCAGGTAGCGCACCTTGACTCCGTGCTCGCTCAGGTATTCGGTGAGGTTCTCGGACATCCGCTTGGTCAGCGTGGTGACCAGAACGCGATCGCCCAACGCCACGCGCAGCCCGATCTCCGACAACAGGTCGTCGACCTGGGTGCCGACCGGACGGATCTCCACCTCCGGATCGATCAGCCCGGTCGGGCGCACCACAAGTTCGGTGATCTCGCCGGCCGACTCGCGCAGTTCGTACGGGCCGGGCGTGGCCGAGACATAGATACTGCGCGGGGAGCGTGCTTCCCATTCCTCGAAGCGCAGCGGCCGGTTGTCCAGCGCCGACGGCAGGCGGAAGCCGAACTCCACCAGCGTCTCCTTGCGCGAGCGGTCGCCCTTGTACATCGCGCCGATCTGCGGGACGGTGACGTGCGACTCGTCCACGACCAGCAGCGCGTCGGCCGGCAGATAGTCGAACAGGGTCGGCGGCGGCTCGCCCGCGGCCTTGCCGGTGAGATGCCGCGAATAGTTCTCGATGCCGTTGCAGTAGCCGACCTCGGCCATCATCTCCAGGTCGAACTGGGTGCGCTGCGCCAGCCGCTGCGCCTCGACCAGCTTGTTCTGCGCATACAGCTGTTCCAACCGTTCCTTCAGCTCAATCTTGATCGTGTCCACGGCGCTGAGCGTGCGCTCGCGGGTGGTGGCGTAGTGGGTCTTCGGATAGACCGTGTAGCGCTGCAGCTTGCGCAGGGTCTCGCCAGTCAGCGGATCGAACAGGGTCAGCTGCTCGACGTCGCCGTCGAACAACTCGATGCGCAGCGCCTCGCTGTCCGATTCGGCGGGAAACACGTCGATGACTTCGCCGCGCACCCGGAAGGTGCCGCGGTGCAGTTCGTATTCGTTGCGGGTGTACTGCAGGTCGGTCAGGTGCTTGATCAGCTGGCGCTGCTCGATGTGCTCGCCGATCGACAGGATCAGGCGCAGCGACAGATAGTCCTCCGGCGCGCCCAGGCCGTAGATCGCCGACACCGTGGCCACCACCAGCGCATCGCGGCGCGACAGCAGCGTCTTGGTCGCGGCAAGGCGCATCTGCTCGATGTGCTCGTTGATCGAACTGTCCTTCTCGATGAAGGTGTCCGACGACGGCACGTAGGCCTCGGGCTGGTAGTAGTCGTAATAGCTGACGAAGTACTCGACCGCGTTGTTCGGGAAGAACGCCTTGAACTCGCCGTACAGCTGCGCCGCCAGGGTCTTGTTCGGCGCCATCACCAGGGTCGGCTTCTGGATCGCCTCGACCACGTTGGCGATGGTGTAGGTCTTGCCCGAACCGGTCACCCCGAGCAGGGTCTGCTTGGCCAGCCCGGCCTCGAAGCCGGCCACCAGCTTCTCGATCGCCTGCGGCTGATCGCCGGCAGGCGAGTACGGCGATACGAGTTGGAAACGGTCGGACATGGACAGGCCTCGAGATGAATTTGAGTGGAGCGAGCCTCGGCTGACGCAGCGCCGGGAAGATTCCTTACATGGGAACGGTCAACCCTCTCATTCAAGCCCCTGCATGCAGTGCGGAGACTGTCAGCCATCCAGCCGAATGGATGACAGCCATGCAGAAATTCCGAGATCAAGGCTACACATTGCTCCAACTTGCCGCTGTGATGGCGCTGATCTGCGTCCTGGCGGCAACCGGCCTACCAGCCTTCCAGGATTTGCTGGAGCGGCAGCGCACTGCCGCCACGATCCACCGCCTCAGCACGCAATTGGCACTGGCACGCAACAGCGCGATCTCTTCGGGGGATGCGGTGAGCGCCTGCCCCTCCTCGGGCGATGGCGGCTGCCGCGACGACAGCAACTGGAGCCAAGGTTGGATTGTCTATCGCGATCCGGACCGCCAGGGCCAGCCTACGAACGCGAGCAGCATCCTGAGCCAGGAACGCTTGCCCGCCACGGGGGCGATGACGCTGCTGTCCAGCCAGGGCAGACGCGCCATTCGGTTTCTTCCAGATGGCCGCAGTTCCGGCAGCAATATCACCGTCAGGATATGCAGCCGCGGCCATCTGCTTGCGGAAGTAGTGGTGAACAACGTCGGGCGCGTGCGTTCGGCCAAGCCCTCAGGGCGACCGCCGTGCACGGCACCGGGATGAAACGACAAAAGCCGCGATTGCTCGCGGCTTCTGCAGGATTTTGGCGCCCGAAGTTGGACTCGAACCAACGACCCCCTGATTAACAGTCAAGTGCTCTAACCGGCTGAGCTATTCGGGCGGGGGTCGCATTGTAGTAGGAAGTCGAGGAGCAGCGCAAGCGCCCGGCGACAAGTCGCGGATGTGGCCTACAGCCGCGACGTCCATCTCTCAAAAACAATCGGGGTTCGAAGCTGTGCCGCTGGCGCCGGAGCCCTTCAGCCCAGACTGATTGATGCTCAGCGTACCGCACCTATCGTTTGCCTGAGGAGAGCCGGCAACCGGCGTCGCCTTCAGGGTATAGGTCCCTGCAGCCAGATTGTCGACCGAAATCGTGTACTGCGCAGTCCCGTCGCGAGGCGACTGCGCGAACGGCAGCGGCCAGCCCGTGTAATGGTTCTCGGTCGTGCGGTAGCGTTCGGCTTGCTGGGTGAGCTCCATCAGATCGGCCTTCGCCTGCGCACGCCTGGACTTGCGCACGTACTCGGTGTACGACGGATAGGCGATCGCTGCAAGAATCGCGATGATCGCAACCACGATCATCAGCTCGATCAAGGTGAATCCGCGCGCACCACCCGGCATGCGCTGGATGCGATTCACCGGCGGCAATGCCTGCGCCTTTGTAAATGTGGCTGGCGTCGTCAAAGTCATTTGATCTGCCGCCATGACTGCCTTCCGCAAGAACGCTGGGAGATCAAGGAATTCTCCGGCTTGTTGGGATTCAACGTAACCTCCTGGCATTGCTGCGATCCGCCGCCGCCAGCGCAGTTCGGATCGGCAGGATCGCAATACACCGGCTCCGAAGCAACCGGCTGCGTGACCGCCACCCCGCGACTAGGGGCGCCTGAACCCGTCGCAGTGGCGCCGACCGATCCTCCACTCACCACCGTCCCGTCGGGCAAGGTCATCTGGCCATACGCCGCCGCGCCCGTCAGCAGACTGAGGCGATAGAGCCAATTCTGACCACCCGGATTGCAATCCGATGCCGCCTCCGGCTGGTAAGCCGTGAACGACACCGATCCGCTCTGAATGAGCGGCCGGCCAAAGAAGCGCTCGCCTGTGGTCTGGGCGACCCCAGCGGGATTAGTGGTGAGCAGATCTAGGTACCAGCCACGACTCTGCAAGTAGTTGACCGCGTTTCTCGAAACCGAACGGGTTGCCGACGTTGCCGCAGTGATGGTCTGCGCGACCAACGCAGCATCCCGGTTGCCGGTCACTGGCGTTCCATTGTCCCAAACGCCATAGAGGCTCTGCACCTGTTGGCCGATCGCGCTGCTGTTGTCGCCCACCGCGAAATAGCGCCCCGTGCCGAAATAGAGCATGTAGCCGGCGCCCGGCCCCGTCGCCACCTCGAATTCGCCGGTAATCGGCTGCCGCACGCCATGCAGGTCGCGGGCAATGAACATCGGGACGCCGTTGTAGGCGACGTTCCAGTCGGAGGCATTGACGCCACTGAGATCGAACTTCCAGACATTACCCTGAAGGTCGCCGCCATAAACGGTATCGACTAGGCCATTGCCATCGGCGTCCAGCGTGACCAGATTGCCAAGGCCATTGACATTGACATCGTCCTGATCGTTGGGACGCAACTTGGCCAAGACACTGCCTGTCTCGATATCCACGACAAACAACACAGGATCGCTGTTGGCGCTGTTGTAGCCATTGCCGATCAGCGCCACCCACTTGCCGTTCTGAAGCGGCACGATGACAGGCTTGCCCATCGCGTAGCCGAGCTCCGCGTCGCTCTGCCCGTTGACCTCCCAAAGAACGTTGTTGGCCGAGAACGAGGAAGGATCGCTGACATCCAGCGCGAATGCCGAGCGGCCGCCGGCGCCGGCGGTGCCCACCACGACCGTCTTCCATTGCCCGCCCATATAGACGTCGGCCGTAGTCAACTGACCGTCCACATAGAACCGGTGCGTGTAGCCCGAGCCACCGTCCAGCCCGGCATCGGCGAGGAATCCGGTCTTCCCCAACACGCCATTGGGCACATACGCGAAGACTTCGTCGCCTGCGTCGTTGAACGCATGCAGCATTCCGTCATTGAATCCGGCGTAGACGTATTCGTGCGACGCCTGCGCTTTACTGGCCAAGTAAGCCGCATAGCTTGTGCGCGCCGCCGAGACCAACCCGGTGGCCGTTGCCCAACCGTAGTTAGCCCGCTTGGTCGCGATCACCGGCGAAGAATTGACGATATCGCCGAGGATCTTGGAACGACGGCGGAATGGCGCCGTGTTCTTGGTCGTCCCCTCCATCGTCTGGTCGCCACGCAGGTAGCCGACGAGCTGGCTGGGCGTCACGCTGCCGCCGAACTTATTGATGATGTCGCCAGTCGTATAACCGAGGCGGTTGAAGATTTCGGAGGCATCCGCCACCGCGCTGCCGCTCGATGCTGCGACCAAATTGGCTGCGGTGAACTCGCGCACGACGTCGGCGCGGTTGGTGGAATTCACACTGGAAAGCGCAGTGTATATCTTGCGTTGCGCTACGCCAGCGGAATCCGTCGGCATCTTGGCCGCAGCGCTCCACTGCACCGTTCCCAGCAAGCCCGACGACAGCACCGGGAACTTCTGCAGATCACCAACCCAGTCCGCCCCGTTGTTGTAGTTTCCGTAACTCGGCGCCACCACATAGGAGCTGGAGGAAACGCGTGTGCCCGATACGGTCACGGTTCCACTGCTGCCGTTCTGGTTTTCGATCGCATCGAATGTCTTGGTGAGCTGCGACTTCAGGTAAAGCGGGTTGGTCACCAGGAAATAATTGTCCGGGATCCCGTCGTTGTTGGCATCCGGATTGAGATCGGTACCGTATTTTGCTGCGTACCAAAGCGGGCTTTCAAGCAGACCGGCGCCCACGCTGTTGCCTACATTGAAGGTGCGGGTCGCATTCAGCGGCAAGCCAACACAGTCGTTCGGAGGGGCCTGAGTATTACAGTATCCGGGAGCGCGGCCGGGCGGCGTATTGAGCCGATATGCAACATTGTCTCCACCTTGATCCCTGACCTCCAGATAGACGCCATCGGCGTCGGTCCCGGAAATGACATAGCCCATGTACTGGCTGATGCCACCTGCGGCGTATTCAGAGGATAGGCTTACAACCAATTGGTTGGTCTGATTGACGGCAAGCGTATATACAACGAACGCATCCATGTCGTGATCGGCGCCCTGCTCGACATCCTCGTAGTTGATGCGGAACTCTGCATAGGGCCGCCCGCCATTGGTTTTCTCGTCCTTATCGCGCCCCTGCGCGTCGGTGTTGGCCACCTTCTGGACATAGAAGTCCACGATCTGATTCGTCGGCTGGAAATTACTGGTGGCACTGATGGGGCCACCGCCCGCAGAGCCAGCAACGCCCGCAGAGCCAGCAACGGATTTCGCAAACGGCACCAACGTGATGCTGCCATTGCCCACCGGAAACTTGAATTTCGGCAACGGCGACGCAAGCGCCACCGAGTACGTCCGCATGTACTTCTCACCGCCAATGAAATTGGTGGCGCCATAGCGGGCAACGCCGGCCGAATAGAAGGTACCTTGCTTACTGGGCTCCTCCGGCGAAAGACCGCGGACCGTAGAGAGATTGCTGATCGTCTTCGGCGTCGGCGCATTGTCGGTGACGCCATTCGATTCACCAATGAATACGCTTCGCGAACCGCCTCCTTCGTCAGCCCATATCTGATCGACCTGAGACGATACATTCAGACCTTGCAAAGACGCGGGATCGCCGTTCGAACTCATCGTCCCCCAGTGCGTACCGGGCACACTGTAATCGTAGGAAGGATTGATGTCGCTCAACACCGTCATGGTCGGCTGAGAGCACTTCGGATAACCGCCGCCGCCGTCCTGGGCCGCCACATAAGGCGGCTTCCATGTGGGCTTGGACAACCCAAGCGTGGAGCTGTCGACACCGTTGGTGTAGTCGAATTCGCTGCGCGGCGTCTTCGCACCACCGAAGTAACGCAAGGTCTCGTACATCATTTCGGCGACCGGATTGCCCCACATCCAGCACTCGCCCTCGTTCACCGGGCGCGTGGTGATCCAGCCGCAGCCGTAGGTGTAGTCGCTATATCTGAAGTCCAGCATGCGGAAGGTGCTGATGGTGTGCACTACGCCCTTGACGTCATGCCCGGCGCCGCAATTCCCGTTCAGGCAGTACTGCCCGGTGCTTGGATTGATCTCGTCGGAAAAACTTCCCATGTTCTTGCGTAGTACGCCACCGGAGATGTTCTTCACATAAGAACCGGTGAGCAAGCCGAAATACATGCGGTCGGTTTCGCCGTAATCATGCAATATGCCGGTGGGTTTGATACCGCCGCTGGGATAGATCTTGCAATTGTCTTCGCGCAATTCGGCGGTGGCCGGGCAAGCCTCGACTCGCAAGGCATAGTTATCCATCGCAGTCGCATTTGGGGTGGCGGGCGGCACCCAATAGAGCTGCCAACTATCGTCTCCTGTACCGTCTTCATGCCGAAATACGATTGTATGTAGCCCAGCGGAAAGATTGATCATTCCCGAGTGGCTATTCAAACCATCCGTACTGGAGTTCACACCATGTCCACCATACCAAGATGCGACCATAGTGCCGTCGATCGCAACATCAACGGCATCGTCGCCACTGACCGCGAACCAGTAATTTCCCGCCTGGGTTATATTTATTTTCCCAGAAATAAGCGTATGATAGTTATTTTGGCCGCACCCTTTGGAACTGGCAAAAGGATTATTATTTCCCCCACTGGTATTGATAGCGGCGACCTTACCCGACCCGCAACGATTGGAGTCTTTATCGGCAGCAAACAGGCCATCCATCTCGGCCTTGCTGGCTGGGGACGCCACAGAATCACTCCACGTGACGATGTCCAAAGGATTTGCATAAGCGCCATTAGGGACTAGCGTCCATCCCGTTTGCGCACTCTTGACGCAATTGACCCGGACACTTGAAGTAGTAAAGCAATCGTCACCGGCGACAGGGCGCTCGATCGAAACCCAGTTCCATATCCGGAACGGCGTATTATTGAGAACGCGCAACTGCGGAATACCGTTGTCGGAAAGCGTCGTTACCGCGAACAGGACATAACGCCCATTGGCAGGCGCGGCATAGGGGGTGTACTTGCTGATGTCGTACCCATCCCGGGTGATGCTTTGATATTCCTTGCCCCAGCTGTGCGCATCCTCTGGAATATATGCTGCACGCAAAATCGTTTCAGTTGCGCCATCGGTTTCGCGATAGCCGCCAAACAACACCTTCCGCAACGCATCCATACGCGAGGTGGTGACGTAGTTCAGGAAGTCGCCACTCCACAGATTGCTGCACTGCTTGTTTTTGCTGCCCGTCGCCTGGCTTACGGGCCGGAACAACTGCCCGCCCGTCCCCTGCACCGACTCATAACAGACGTTGGAATTGTAATAGCCGTAGTAGTTGATGGTGTCCGGCTTGTAACCCACATCCAGCACACCATCCTCGTTGAGATCGGATGCGTCGTTGTAGGCTTCGTAGTACAGCTTGTGATCACGCCCCATCACCAGCATGTTCAGCGGCGGCAGCGAGCTGCGCAAGAACAAGGGTTGCTGCGAGATATTCAGTTCCGCAGGCGCGGTGATCGCTCGCCCCACGATGAATGCCGCGACGCCCAACAGCCCCAACAATATCCAGTACTTGATTTTCATCGGAGATCCATTAAGGCTTGATGTAGATGCTGTCGACAGCAGCAAACGAGGACGAGTCCGCAGCGCTATCCTGATCCCGACTGTACGCAGTGATTCGATACCAGTTACAGAGTGTTTCCGATTCATCGGCAGCGGCAGCGGCACTGCACTGCCCCGTGCAACGGCTTATGTTTCGTACCCTCACGTCGGCAACCTGGGCATCGTCCGCATTATCGGCCCAGGTTTCCGCAGAGAATGGCGTTGCGCAGTCTTCGTAGTCGTAAGCCGCGTTCGCCGCTATTTGCACTTCCGCATTGCGCACACCGCTTTCCGCTCGCTGGAACGCCTGGTTCGCGGCCAAGTAGTTGGACGACATGCGCTCCTGCATCGTCGCCACCTGCATGCCGACGATGCCGATCAGGGTCAGCAGAATGAGGATGATCAATGCGACATACAGCACCGCGCCGCGCTGAGAGCGGAGAGAGACCGGCGAGAACGGACGACGAGCGATCATGGATCAGTTCCCGAAAAGTCGATTGCGCATCGCGATGGTCGTTTCATAGACCGACCTGTAGCGACCGTCACTTGGCGGCGTCATGGAAACCTGGAGCAACGAATGATGGGAAGCCGCCAATGTCCCCGACTTCTGCGATTCCCCATCCCTCACCAGCAACGCCATCTGTACCGCGCCTACACGGCGCCAGCGCGCAGCGTTGGCAGCGCCGCCAATCGTGGCGGCCGTACTGATCTTGGTGATATGGCCCGAAGGCGGCAGCAAGACGTTGCTTTGGGCGTCCTCACCATACAGCAACTGCAAAGACTCTACGCCTTCGACCATTTCCTCGGTACTGGCCTGGATAGCATTGGTACCAGGCACCGACGTCCAGCGGGTACGATACAGCGACGGATAAGTCCTTTCCTGGTTCATCGCGACGTAGTAGACGCGCGTTTCCGCGCGATACAGCATGGTCCCGCCAGCCTTGTAGGACAACGCGCCATCGTTGCCGGAAACATAGCTCAAACTCGATTTGTTCAAGCCACTGACCGCCACCGACATCGATGTTGTCGTTGGTGCCGATGCGGCTTGAAAGACGGTGGCGCTGTTGCAATCGGCGATGGCATACAGGCCGGAGCCTTGGGTCGCTACCGCCGCATCGGAAGCCGCGTACTGCAAGGTAGACGCGGCCCCGAGGGTCAGGCCCGTCAGCGGCGCCTGCTCCGCGGAGAGATAGCGCACGACCACGATGTCGCTGCCGGCGACCGGGTCGAGCCCAGAGATCGCATCAGGCAACGCCGGCGTCCAACTCGCCGCGCTACCGACAGCGGGCGTGGCAGGCAGCGTCAGGCTATCTCCGGGGGCGGTTCCATTGGCTTCGAAGCCTTGTACGCCGAGGTCGAAGCGCAGTGGGAATTCCAGATTGGCGACGCTGTTGGCGTTCCGGTCCGCCCCGCTCATGAACAGCGAACGGATATTGCCGCCGGAAATCGCGCCCGAGGCATCCTGCGCCAGCAGGGACTGGTCGTTGACGCATCCGGCATGGCCGACCATGCGCAGATCACGCGACAGGAAGTCCATCGCGAAGCGCCCATTCTCCTGGTTGCGCGCGACGCCCTGCGAGATCTGGTAAGACGCACGCGAGGCGGCGAACACCTGGATAACGCCGACCAGCAGGATCAATCCGATGAGCAACGCGATCATCAACTCGATCAGCGACATGCCGCGCACGTGCCGAGCCCCAAGACGAACCGGCCTCATATCCGGCTCCTCAGCGTGAAACTAGAGACTTTCTTGGCAGCTTGGGTCTCCCAAGGAGCGTCGCCCCACTTGAGGGTCACGGTAACGTTGCCGTCGCTTTCCAATTTGACCACGGCCGCCCCCTCGGGCAGCGAATTTTTCACCTGGCATTTCCAGCGCGCGATGTTGTTCGCGATGCTGGCGTCGGTCGAGCTCGCGCAGTCGCCTTCGGCGACGCTGGCAAAACTTGCGTAGTCGATCGCACTGTATGCATATAGACCCGAGTCGCTGCGCTGCATCCGCATCATGTCCACGACTTCGTAGGCCAGGTTGCTGGCGACGGTGCGCTGCTGTGCGCTCTTGGTGAAACGGACGTTCATGGTTTGCAGCAATCCAAAAGCGAGCAGTCCGAAACCCAGGATCAAAACAGCGATCATCACTTCGATCAACGTGAATCCCGTTTGCCGACCCTTGACCAACCGACGGTGGCGCTGGCTCATATGCAGGCACCCGCTACCGTCTTTACCTGGCCAGTGGGCGTGATCGTCAGCGTGCGGCGAAAGGCCTGGCCTCCGCAGCTATCGGGCTGCAACGCGATCACCTGGGTCCCGGCGCTGCTCCGCAAGCCGCGCGCGTCGAACGTTACCGGGCTGCTTGGACCGGTCGCCACGATATGTCCGCTGCCATTGGAGAACCGCAATACAACCTCGCCGGCATCGAGCGAACCATTGGCATTGGCATCAGCCCAAGCCAACCAGCCGGCGCTCCAATCGGTACCGCAGGTGGCGCCATCCCCACTAGCGCAGACGCCACCGCCGTGGGTGCTGCGAACGCCTTCGCTGCGGGCCAGCGAGATCTGCGAGATGACGTCGTTGGTCGACGTCGATACCCGGTGGGAGCGCAACGTGTTCTGGAAGCTAGGGAATGCAATCGCCATGACCACCGCCATCACCGCAATGGTGACGACGAGTTCCACTAGCGTGAACCCGGCATGACGAAACGACATCTAGACTCTCCCCAGAGTGATGGCGCAATCCTGAACCCCGGCGCATCATACCGCAAGCCCCAAAGGAGCGACGGTCGCTCCCTGGAGGCCCTCTCCGGCTTCAGGCGCCGCGGTCCAAACCCAGCCTCAACGTCCGGGTAGCACCCTCCCCCACCCGGGAATGCCGACCTAGGCCATGACCCGATAACAAGGCCGGTACTCCCCGGAAATCTTCATCCGGCGCTGCTCGACGAAGGCGCGCAGCAGTGCGTCCAGGGCCTGCATCATGTCCGCGTCGCCATGGATCTCGAACGGGCCATACTCCTCGATGCGGCGCATGCCGTCTTCCTTGACGTTGCCGGCGACGATGCCGGAGAAGGCGCGGCGCAGGTCCGCCGCCAGCGCGTGCGGCGGGCGCCCGTGGTGCAGGTCGAGCGCAGCCATCGCCTCGTGGGTGGGCACGAACGGACGCTGGTATTCCAGCGGGATGTCCACCGACCAGTTGAAGTAGAACGCGTCCCTCTGCTCCTTGCGGTGCATGCGCACTTCCTGGATGCCCTCGGCCATCTTGCGCGCCACCGCGATCGGATCGCCGACGATGATCTGGTAGCGCGAGGTGGCGGCCTCGCCCAGGGTCAGGCGCAGGAAGCGGTCGATCTGCTCGAAGTACGGCGCGGCGATGGTCGGGCCGGTCAGGATCAGCGGGAACGGCAGGCCGCGGTTCTCGTCGCGCAGCAGGATGCCGAGCAGGTACAGGATCTCTTCGGCGGTCCCGACGCCGCCGGGGAACACGATGATGCCGTGGCCGATGCGGACGAAGGCCTCCAGGCGCTTCTCGATGTCCGGCATGATCACCAGGTGGTTGACGATCGGGTTCGGCGACTCGGCGGCGATGATGCCCGGCTCGGTGAGGCCGATGTAGCGGTTGTCGTGCTTGCGCTGCTTGGCATGGGCGATGGTGGCGCCCTTCATCGGCCCCTTCATCGCCCCCGGGCCGCAGCCTGTGCAGATGTCCAGACCGCGCAGGCCCAGCTCGTAGCCGACCTGCTTGGTGTACAGGTACTCGTCGCGCGAAATCGAATGGCCGCCCCAGCACACCACCAGGTTCGGATCGGCCGGTTGCAGGATGCGCGCGTTGCGCAGCTGCCCGAACACGGCGCTGGTGATGCCTTCGCTGGATTCGAGGTCGGCGGCAGAGTCCGGGCCGAGTTCGATGGCCATGTAGGCCAGGTCGCGGACCACGGCGAACAGCAGTTCGGCCACGCCGTTGATGATCTCTCCGTCCACGAAGGCCATCGCCGGCGCATTGAACAGGTCGATGCGCGCGCCGCGGTCGCGCTGGACCACCTGGATATCGAAGTCGGGATACAGGTCGCGCGCGGCGCGCGGATCGTCGGACGCGCTGCCGCTGGTCAGCACCGCCAGCGCGCAGCGTCGCAGCAGTTCGTGCAGGCCGCCGCTGGAGGCATCGCGCAGGCGCACCACTTCCGCGCGCGAGAGGATGTCCAGGCCGCCGCGCGGGTAGATCCGCGCGTCCACTACCGGCAGACCATATCGTTGCGCCACACTGACCTCGACTCATAAACCAAATGGCCCTGGAGGATAACCGACTCAAGGGCCATTCAGCTACCTTTGTTCAGACATCAAAAATCGGGAGCAGTACAAGGATTATTCCGCCCTTCGCTCAGGTCTATGTTATAACCCGCGACAAAATCTTGATCTAACACAGCACCGTCATTGGTGAAAACCTGCGCATTGCCATCATCAAATTTAACTAAGAATGCGTCACTCCGAAGGAGATTGGAGTCTGCATAAGTGTCATTTGCATGCCAATAGGCAATATCATATCTAGCATGAGCAATTTTTTGCTCTTTACTTGAAGCACAAGTAGCCGGGTAAGGATTAACAGAGGGCTGGAGCCAAACACGCCAAGTTCTGTCGGGCGCCCCTGTATCTGGAGCTCCGCCCACATCGCCAGGTGGCCACTGAGGATTAGGACCCATACCTCCCCGCGGGCAAGTCTCCAACGTCATCGTATCATTAGCCAAACATGAGGTAGCATGTGCTGAATTCGAGTAAAGAGAAAGCAGAGAGGCTACGCCCAGCACAAGCGCTATAGATCTATCAAGTTTCATAAGACATCCTATCTTTCGTGATTGAGAATCCCCCTCAATTTATCGGCACATCTCCAAGCCTGGAGAGGGTTCAGGCAAAGCCAATGAACGCGAACTTTTTTTATCCGGCGCAGTCATTACAAATGGCATATCCGACGGGGTTTGCTTAGCCAGGCCTCTTGACTGAAGTTGCATGTCACGAACTTTCTCGATCTTTCTTTCGATCACATCAAGCATTGGCTTCGACAAAGGATTTGATTCAGCGTCCCGTGCATAAATCTCTCTAAGAGCCATAAGTATCTGACCCGCCCTATCATAATTTTGATCAACGGTTTGCGCTAGCATTCCATTGCCAGACGTAGATAAACCAGCATATGAATTAGCAAGCTCATATGCAACCCGTACATCACCATGCGATGCTGCAGACTCCGCAATTCTTGGCGCCTCCAACTTGTAGGCCTGCATTTCATCAATATTTTTTATCGCATTTCGAGAGCTAAAAAATCCTCCCAGGGAATAAATAGATTGAACTTTTGAGTATCCTGATTTTGCGGCCTTTCGTAAATATGCAAGGTATTCCTTTTCAGGGAGTTGCACAAAGCCTTCACAATACCTAGCTTTAGCTTTCCACTCCTGCTCTCTCATTTGCATGCCGCCTTCATCACCCTCTTTCCCTAAGGCAGCTTCCAAACGCAAGCCCTGTGATATCACGTCACGACAATACAATTGCACAGCGACCAATTCGCATGCAGCAGCTCCGCTACCACGTTCTGCAGCTGGCTTAAGCGAAGAAAATGCATCAGTTGCTGTTGAAAAGCTCGCCGCTGACTCTGAAGGCTTTTTAGCTGAGGCTGCACTATTATTCCTTTCCTGAAAATCGATGCGCTGCATTCCAGAATAATTCACTAAAGTGGGCGAGTTCAATTTTGTACTGAAAAAGTACCACCCACACAACGCAGCAAGAATAAAGAATAATAATAGTATAGCCCAACGCATCAAGGCTCCCTCGCCCTTAATTCATCTTGATGATTCAAAGCGCCAGCCAACATCCCTCATCAGCTGCGACATGAAAAACAAGAAAGAGGAAAAATCACCAACCCTAGATTGGTGGATATAATAAATGAAATCTTCTTTTTTGCACTCCACTTCATTCAAAAGCAATAAAGTCCCATCTAAAATAAGATCATTGCCCGGCCATCTTGACCCAACCATGCAAAGTATGAGCGCGCGTGCGACCCTCCCATTCCCATCCGAAAAAGGGTGCACATGGAGAAAAAACCACAAAAAAGAACAAATTAACGAAAACACACTCCCGCATTCAGATTTTATATAACTCAAAAGCCAAGCCATCTCAGACTTGATATCGCCCGGCGGCGCAATAAATCCATAATTATTAAATGAATTTATGCCGACAATTACTTCGCGCCTTCTAAATGAAGATCTTTCACCTTTACCTTGTCCACAAACTTGCATAAGTTGCCGATGCATCTCCAGTAAAAGAGACATATCAACACCAGATCTAGATTTAAAAATCAGAGAGGAAATCTTATACAGGCCATCTTCATCGAGGGGAATGCGCACGTAGCCGATCGTTTGATTTAATTCAGCCTTCTTTTTTGCAAAAAGGCGCGCTAGAATTTCGGCGCGCCTTGCAATTCCCAAGCAAAAATTATCAAAACCCAGACTCCCCTTTTGCTCAGCAAGCGTTCCAAGCCTGATGCACGAATCCCTACTAGGGATATAAACACAAGGAAGAGATAAGCCGGAAATATCGTGGATTGAATTATCCATAAAGTCATCCGCGCTTAATTAATATTAAACTTAAATCAATCATAAAACGTCGCGCCACAAAATATACACATCACTTCACAGCAGTCAAGACCATTGACAGCTTCTTATGTGCACCTTGACTATCTCCCGCGACATGGTTTTGTTGACTTGTAACAGCGGACACTCCAGCCTCAGCTCCATCAAAAAAGCAGCCGGGTTTTCCCGGCTGCTTTTTTTTTGCATACTCCAGGCTTTAGAACGTGTAGCGCAGGGTCAGCAGCAGCGACCAACGCTGCGACGGGTTCTGCGTTTCGTTAATGGCCAGGTCGGTCGGCGCATAGGTGCCATTGCGGTTGTACAGGCTGGTACTGGAGATGTCGTAGATGTACTTGCCGTCGGCCGTCACGCCGGCCACATTGGCCAGGTTGCGCACCAGCGGGAAGTCTGCACGGTGCTCCACACCCCAATCCTTGTTGAGCATGTTCAGCACATTGAACATGTCCAGGCGGATCTCGCCCTTGTGGCCCTTGGCGAAGCCGGGAATTTCCTGACTGAACGACATGTCCAGCTGGTTGACCCACGGCGCACGCGAGGAATTGCGCTCGGCAACGTCACCCTTGTAGCGCGCCAGCTCCGGATGCTTGCCGATGTACTCCCAGAACGACGAGGACAGCTGCTGCGAGGTGGCGTTGGCCCAGACCACGTCGCTCGGACCGGACGGCACGTAAGCCAGCGAGCGACCGGACAGACCCAGGCCCTGCGCATCGTTGCCGAACACCCAGCTATAGGGCGCACCGCTGTGGCCGTCGTAGAACGCGGAGACACGGGTCGCGTAGTCGCCGAAGAACTTATGTTCCCAGCTCAGCTGCGCGATGATGCGGTTGGGAATGGAGTAGTTGGAAATACCTTCGGCATCGTCGGACGGGTTGTACCAGGCGCGATTCTGGTAGCTGCTGTAGGCGACACTGGAGGTGCCCGGGTTCACTTCGGTGGCACGGCTGTAGGTGTAGGCCAGCATCGCACTCCAGGTGCCGTCGAAGGGCTTCTTCAACGACACGGTGAAGTTATCCGACTTGCCCTTGTCCGTATTGGTCAGATAGATGACGTTGCTGAACGAGGCATTCTTGTTCCAGTTCGGCGTATTGGCGCTGCTCGGTGCCTGGTTCGGAAAACGCGCGTAGGTGTTGCGCCCGTCCGGCAACATGCCGGTCGGCGTACCCATGTTCAGATCCTGGTACAGGATGCCCTTGTCGACATCGAGGTGCTGATATTCCGCGGTGAACACCAGGTCTTGCCACGGCAGTTGGTGATCCAGGCCCAAGGTGTACTTGTAGACCGCCGGCAAGTCGAAGTTCGGATCGACCACGTTGACGGTCATGCTGGAGCTACCCAGGCCCGGCGGGGTCACCGTGCCGCCCGGGACGGGCTGGCCCAGTGGATCGGAACTGAACGCCGGATCGGCCGCCGTCTTACGACGATTGACGTCGTAGGTGGTTACAGCAACGCCATTGTTGGAATAGGGGTTACCCACCCACACCGCCGGCGTATTGGAGACGAACAGACCGGCACCGCCGCGCAGTTGGGTCGGACGCTCGGTATCCAGGTCGTAGTTGAAGGAGAAGCGCGGCTGCAGGACGCTGTTGCCGTCGATGGTGCCCGTATTGGAGAAGCCGAAGCCACCCACTGCCGCGTTGGCGTTGGCCGGGGTCGCACGGAGACCGCACGCGCCGAAATTGCCGGTGACGCCCGCGTCCGCGGCGAAACACGGATTGTAGGTCGGCATCGGATTGACCTTCGGCACGTCGTAGCGCAGGCCGTACTGGATCGACAGACGATCAGACGCCTGCCAGGTGTCCTGCAGGAACAGGCCGTACTGCTTCATCTTGAAGATGGCGGCGACGTTGTCCAGCGTATAGCCGGCCGCCGGCTGCGACAGGCGATAGCGGCGGTAGGTGCCGTTGGCGAAGTCGGCAATCGAGTTGAACTCATAGGTGCCGTTGTAGCGCTGCAGGAACAGGTTGTAGACCTCGTCCTGCTGGTAGTCGATACCGGCCTTGACCACGTGGTCGCCCAGGAACCAGCTACCGGCGAAGTACGCGTTCCAGCTCTTGACGCTGAGCACATTGGCCTGGCTGGAATAGTCGGTGCCGAGCAGCACGCTGCTGCCGGTGTCGGCACCACTGGTGCGCACGGTGATTTCGGGCTGGTAGCCACCCACCAGCGGCGCACGGTCCTGCTCGAACTTGCTGTAGCCCACCGACGCTTCGGTGGAGAACTTCTCGCTCCAGTCGTCGTAGAAACTCAGCGCATAGCTGGTGTTGGTCTTGTTCAACACGTACCAGTTGCTCGACAGCTTCAGCTGAGTGGAGCTGCTGGCGGTGATGATCGGCTCGTCTTCTTCGGTACGGCTAAAGCGCAGGCTGGCGCGGTGATAGTCGCTGATGTTCCAGTCGAGCTTGGCCAGGTAGCGCTTGCTTTCGATGTCGGTGCTGGCCGAACCGTCGTCGCCCGGCGAAAGCCCGAGGTTCTGCGCGGTCGAGGTGATCTGCTGGAGCTGCGACGTGGTCACGCCGCTCACCTTGCTGATGGCGCTTGAATCGGAGGCGCCCCAGATCGCGCCCGGGGCCTCCTTCTTGCTCTCCTCGTAGGAGGCGAAGAAGAACAGCTTGTCCTTGAGGATCGGGCCACCCAGGGTCGCACCCTTGGTTGTGTCCCTGGTGTAACCGGTCCACTTCGCGTCGGTCTCACCCTTGCCGATCATGTCGTCGGCATTCTGGTAGACGTAGTAAGCCGAGCCATGGAAATCGTTGGTGCCGCTCTTGGTGACGGCATTGACCCAAGCGCCCACGCCGCGGCGGGTGGCGACGTCGAAGTTGGCGGTGGAGATGTTGTAGCTCTCGATCGCGTCCTGCGAGATCGGCGTACCCTTGGTCGGCAGGCCATTGTCGTTCAGACCGAAGGGATCGCCAGCGCTGATGGTGTCGACGGTGATGCTGTTGTAGCGGTTGTTCTGGCCCATCGCCGAGAACGCGCCGCGATCGCGGTCGGTGACCACTACGCGAGGATCGGAACGCACCACGTTCTGGATCGAGCGGTCCGGCATCGGCGTGCGGTCGAGATCGCCGCGCGACAGATTGGTGGAAATGCCCTTGTTATCCGAGGTGAACGCCTCGGAACCACGTGCGGCGGTGACCTGCATCGACTCCAGCGTAGCGACGTCGCCGGTCAGCTGCGCATTGACGCTGGCGACCTGATCCAGGCCCAGATAGATGCCCTCCTGGGTCTGGGTACCGTCGCCCGGCTTGGTGATCGTGACATTGTACGGACCACCGACGCGCAGGCCGCGCGCATTGTAGCGGCCGCTTGCATCGGTGCTGGCGCGGCTGACCGTTCCGGACTCAACGTGGGTAATGGTCACTTCGGCACCCGCGACGGGCTGGCCATTGTGGGTGACCATGCCACCGATACCGGAGGAGGTGCTCTGGGCGAACACGGGGGCGGCGGCAAGCGCAGCAACGAGGCCAAGGGTGAGCTTGGACATCCGGAGACGGCGGGGTTGAGTCATTGCAATAGCCTCGATGGAGTTTGACGAAATGCGCATAGCTCGCCGTGCTGGTGGGCGCACGGCAGCGGAATGTGGTTCGTGCCCCCTTGCTGGATCCCCCGCAAGGGTTAACGTGAGTTTAACACCATAGGGCCGATTTGTTGCCGAAACGTGACAAACTGGCACAAACGGACATGACACGACATGGATCGCAGTTCCTATGTCGATGCGGGACACTGGGTGACGCGGCCGCACAGGCTTCGGGGCCTGCATCGCGAGTGCAGGTAGTCCAGGTATTCGATGGTTTGCCGGTAGCGGCAGGCGCGAAGGATTCTTCCCACAATCGTCGGCTTTATACGGCAAGGACACGGCAATCCAGCGCTGCTTTCCGGATAGCCAGGCGTTGTCGTGCAACGCACGCATATCTCGTCTGGTCCCGGACTGGTGGCCAGGCTCACGCGGTCGCCTGCCCGGCTCCGCAACGGAGACGGCGGCGGCTTTCTCGCGGGCACGACGCATGGTGCTGCGAGCGCCTCTCGTCCAAGTACCCGGCCTGACCCGGAAACGGCTCGCGAGGCCCGCCATGGACAACGATCCGACAAGGATCCGATGCAGATATCCGCACACTGCGAACAGTCCGAGGCAGACTTGGCCTGCCCTGGCGCCGGAGCACGCGCGCAAACGCAAACGGCCGGAGCTAGGCCCCGGCCGTTTGCGCTGCTTTCCGTTTCCAGCCCCGGTGCGGGGCTCGGCCTTTCCTCAGAACGAACCGCCGAAGGTCACCGCGAACGCACGCGGCTCCAACACGGAATAGTACGGGGTGCCGGTGGACACCACGTCCGGATACTCGCAGGCGCCGGAGGCCGCCAACACCTGCGTGGTGCTGGCCCAGGTGACCGCCTGCTTGTCGGTCAGGTTGTACAGATTGAGCTTGATCGACGGCTTCTTCAGCCAGCCCCAGTCGGCGAAGGCGTAACCGGCGTCGGCGCCGAAGGTGGTGTAGCCACCTACCCGTTCGGTGTTCATGTAGTCGCCGTAACGCGAACCGGAGTACCGGCCTTTCAGCGCGACCCAGAAGTCGCCGATGCTGTAGCTCAGTCGCAGATTGGCCAGGTTCTTCGGCGTATTGGCCAGCTGCTTGCCACCGACCGCATAGTCGTAGATGCCGTTGGACGTGCCCACCGCCAGGGTGTCGCTCAGGATCTTGGCCTGGGTGTAGGTGTAGGAGCCGTACAGTTTGAGGTTGTCGGTGATGTTGTAGCTGGCCTCGCTGTTGAATCCGCGCATGCGCACCTTGCCGATCGAGATATAGGTGGTCAGCGCCGTGACCGGGTCGTAGCTGGACATCTGCTTGTTGCTGTAGTTGCTCTGGTACAGCATGGCCGACAGCGAGAAGCGGTCGCCGTAGTAGCGCCAGCCCAGGTCGTGGGTCCAGGCCGATTCCGGTTCCGGGATCTCCTGCGCGGCCGACAGGTTCAGCGAAATCGAATTGGTCGCCGGCACGCGGAAGGTCTTGGCCACGCCGTAGTAGAACTGATTGCTGCTATCCGGCGCGTACTTGATGCCGAAGGCCGGCAGCAGCTTGCTGTAGCTGTTGTCGAAGTCCACGCCGATCTCCTTTGCGGTATCCGGCCACTGGTAGTTGTGGCCCTTGCGCGTGGCATGGATCCAGGACACGCCGTAGTTGACCGCCCAGTCGTCGGCCGGGGTCCAGTTGTCCTGGATGAAGTACTTCTGCACGTCGGTGACGGTGTAGGTGCGGTAGCTCTGCTGCACCTGGCCATCGGCGTAGGTCAGGAAGCAATCGTCGCTGTCGGCCCAGATGTCGCAGGCCTGGCCGGTGCTCTGGTCGGTCTTGACGATGCTGTTGTTCTGGCTCTTGCGCGAATGGTCGTACCACAGGCCATAGACCAGGTTGTGGTCCATGCCGATGTCCTGGAAGAACTTGGCGACCACGCCCGGCCGTACCGCGCTGGAGTAGGAAAAGGTGTAGTCGACGTCGCGGCTGCCGCTCACGCCACTGGAATTGCCATAGACGTTGCCGCTGCCGGTGGATGGATACACCGATGCGGCGCTGGAACTGCCGCCGTCGCCCCACCATACGTACGGCACCACCGACAGGCGCAGGCTGTCGCTCAGGGTGAACTCGCCATCCAGGCTGGCCAGCAGGCTCTTGTACGGATTGCGTCGCAACTTCCAGTAGGACTGGTCGGCCGAGGTGCCGCCGCCGCCCCAGGTGTCGTTGTAGTCGTAGTCGTAATCGCTGGCCAGCTGCGCCTTGCTGGCGGTGTTGTAGGAGGAGTTGGACTGGCGGTTGTACTGGAACGAGGCGCTGATCGAGTTGCCGGGGCTGATGTCCCACACGCTCTTGCCGTCGATCTTGTTGACCGACATGTCGCCGTTGCCATTCCACTTGTCGGCGCTGTTGGTCGAGAACGACACCCACGAACGCACCGCGCCGGTATCGCCGGTGTTCACGCGCACGAAGGTGCGCCGATAGTCGTTGCTGCCGAAGCTCTGGGTGAAGTCCACGCCGAACCTGTGGCTGGGGTCGATCGTCGACCAGGCGATCTGACCGCCGGTGGCGCCCATTTCCGGCTGGTCCACGTTCGGCGTGCCCTGGGTCACGGTGATATCGTTGTAGTTCTCGGCATCGCCGTATTCGGTGGCGTAGACCGAATAGCTGCCGCTGTCGGTCACCGGCGCGCCATTGATGGTGATGCCGATCGCCGAGGAGTCGAAGCCGCGCAGGCTGTAGTTGCCGTTGTTGAGTCCGGTCACGTCGCTAGTGGCGGCGTCCACGCCCGGGATCGCATCGATCATCTGAGTGAAGTTGCTGCCGCCGGACGCCTGCGCGATGGCCTCGCGGGTCACCGTGGAAATCGCCTTGCTGGCGGTCTGCACGGTCATGTTGCCGCCGCCGAGCACGTAGCTGCTCTTGTCGGCATTGACATCGACCTTGTCCAGTTGCTGCACGCGCTTGGTGTCGTAGGCGGCGGTGGTATTGGAGGTGCTGGAGGCGGTGACGCGCTGCTCCGCATTGTCGGCGCCGGCATCCTGGGCCAAGGCCGGATGCGCCAAAAGCGCGGTCGCCAGCGCCAGGGAAAGAGTGGAAATACGGTGTGCGGAACGGGAGTTCATCGGGCAAACGCCTCTGTGGCTAACGTTGGAGCGGCAGAGAGCGGTGGCGCGACTGGCATAGACACGGCGCACGCGCGCCCACCGCTTCGGAAAGCGCTACGGTAGGCGGGCTATTTCGCCCGCGTATGCCTCGGGCGTTTACAAGAACTTAATCTGGCGACACGCGCCGACACGCGGCGGCACAAAAAAGCGCCGCACATGTCATCGAATTGCCGCAAACACCCGAAATGTCGCAGCGTTGGCGCATAGCGACAGGTGCGACAAGGGCGCGCGGTGGCCCGCTCAGCCGGCGACCGGCAGCTTCAGATAAACGCCGAGGCCGTCCAGAAACATCTGCACCGAGATCGCCACCAGCAGCATGCCCATCAGCCGTTCGACCGCGATCAGCACGCGCATGCCGAGCAGCTTGTACAGCAGCGTGCCGGCGAACAGCAGCGCCGAGGTGCCGATCCAGGCCAGGATCAGCGCCAGGCTCCATTCGCCCAGGCGGGTGGGTTCGTTGCTGCCCATCAGCATCACCGCGGCCATGCCCGACGGCCCGGCCACCAGCGGAATCGCCAGCGGCACGATGAACGGCTCGCCGTCGGGAATCTCGCCCATCAGCCCTTCCGGGCGCGGGAAGATCATGCGGATGCCGATCAGGAACAGCACGATGCCGCCGGCGATCGCCACCGATTCCTGGCGCAGGTGCATCACTTCCAGTGCGTACTTGCCGCCCCACAGGAACGCCATCAGCACGCCCAGCGCGATCAGCAGTTCGCGCGCCAGCACCACGCGCTGGCGCTTGGCCGGCAACGGCTTGAGCACGCTGAGGAACACCGGGATGTTGCCCAGCGGGTCGAGGATCAGGAACAGCAACAGGGCTGCCGACAGGATGGTCATGCCAGGGGATTCCAGATCGCGCCGCGGTGCGCGGCGCCGGCGGGCGACAGCAGTTCCACGCAGGCGGCGGCGTAGTGCGCCGGATCGACCGCGTCGAAGTCTTCCTGATGGGTGTAGGCGCGCGCGCGCAGCGCGGTGCGCATCGGTCCTGGTTGCAACCCGGCCACGCGCACCGTCGAGGCGGCCAGTTCGCCGTGCAGGGTCGCCAGCAGGCCGCGGCGGCCGTGCTGGGCCACGCCGTAGCCGCCCCAGTAAGCCTGGCCGACACGCGCCGGGTCGTCGAGCGCGAACACGATCGCCGCGTCCGGTGCCTGCTTCAGCAGCGGCAGGCAGGCCTGGGTCAGCCAGCCCGCAGCGGTCAGGTTGACGTGGATGGCGCGCGCGAACTGCGCCGGGTCGGCGTGTTCGAACGGAGTCAGGCCGACGAAATCGGCGGCGCAGTGCAGCAGCCCGTCCAGCCGCCCGAGCTCGGCCTGCAGCCGCTCGGCCAGCGTCGCATAGTCTTCCGGCGTGGCGCCGAGCAGGTCCAGCGGATACAGCAGCGGCGGCGCGCCGACGGCGGCGATCGCGTCGTAGACCCGGTTCAGGCGCGCCGGCTTGTGCCCGAGCAGCACCACCGTGGCGCCGGCCTGGGCGCAAGCCATGGCCGCGGCGCTGCCCAGCCCGCCGGCGGCACCGCACACCAGCACCACGCGTTGCGCCAGCGCGCCTGCGTGCGGCGTCGCCTCCGCTGTCACGGCTGGTAGGCCTCGGCCACGATGCGCTGCAACTCGCCGGATTCGAACAGTTCCATGGTGATGTCGCAGCCGCCGATCAGTTCGCCGTGGATGAACAGCTGCGGGAACGTCGGCCAGTTCGAATAGCGCGGCAGATTGGCGCGGATCTCGGGCTCGTCGAGCACGTTGACGGTGTGCAGCCGGTCGGCGCCGGCGGCCAACAGGGCCTGCAGCGCGCGACTGGAAAAGCCGCACATCGGGTACTGCGGCGTGCCCTTCATGAACAACACGATGGGGTGGTGTTCGACGTCGGCCTGGATGCGCTCCATCACCTGCATGGGGGATTTCTCCTGCTGGGGCGAAAAAACGGACCTCGGCGGTCGGCTAGACTTTCGCGTAGCCGCATAGTGTAAGCCCTGCGCACGACAGTACCGAAACGCGCTCCCGAAACCGCTCCCGAGGATCCATGGCCATCGAACTCGCTCCCCTGCCGTACGACCGCGCGGCGCTGGCGCCGCACCTGTCCGCCGAGACCCTGGACCAGCACCATGGCCAGCACCAGCGCGCGCTGGTCGAACGCCTCAATGCGCAGATCGCCGGCAGCGAATTCGCCGACCTGCCGTTGCAGGACCTGGTGCGCCGCACCCAGGGCCGCCTGTTCCAGCACGCGGCCGAGGTCTGGAACCACGAGTTCTACTGGCGTGGGCTACGCCCGCGCGGCGGCGGCGAGCCGGGCGGCGAGCTCGCCGAGCGCATCGCCAAGAGCTTCGGCGACGTCGCCCGCCTCAAGGCCGAGTTCGAACGCATGGCGCTGGCCGTGTTCGGTTCGGGCTGGGTCTGGCTGGTGCAGCGCCCGGACGCCACGCTGGCGCTGCTCACCACCGTCAACGCCGGCTCGCCGCTGACCGGCGAGGACCTCCCGCTGCTGGCCTGCGACCTGTGGGAGCACGCCTACTACATCGATTACCGCGGCGACCGTGCGCGCTACCTGGAAGCGTTCTGGAAGCTGGTGAACTGGGAGTTCGTGGCGGCGAATATGCGGTGAAGCCGGGATTGGGGATTGGGGATTGGGGATGACCGGCCTGCGGCCGCGTGGATTGGTCGAATGACGACTGACACGTAGCCGCGTGGGCGTTGCCACCCTTTCGGGCCGCCCCCAGGCGCAGCCTGGGCGCGGCATTCCCAGTCCGCTCAGCCTTCGCGCAACCTTTCGATCACCGGCGCGACCTGGTCGCCGCGCTGCAACTGCGCGCCAACCGTGTGCAGCGCCTGCGCCAAGGCCGCCGGCGTGTCCTCGCGCAGCGTGGCGTGGCCGACCTTGCGGCCCTCGCGCGCCTCCTTGCCGTAGTCGTGCCAATGCCCGCCGGGTTGCGCCAGCACCGGCGCGGCGTCGGGCATCTGCCCGATCCAGTTGAGCATGCAGGCATGGCCGAGCATGCGCGTGGAGCCCAGCGGCAGGCCCAGCACCGCGCGCAGATGGTTCTCGAACTGCGAGGTCTCGGCGCCTTCGATAGTCCAGTGGCCGGAGTTGTGCACCCGCGGCGCCATCTCGTTGGCGAGCAGTTCGCCGTCGCGGCAGAACAGCTCCAGCGCGAACACGCCCACGTACTGCAGGCGCTCGGCCAGCGCCTGCGCATGGGCAATGGCCGCCTGCGCCAGCGCGGCATCGGCCTGCGCCGGGGCCAGGCTGGCCGACAGCACGCCCTGCACATGCCAGTTCTCGGTCAGCGGCCAGGTGCGGAACTCGCCGTCGCGGCCGCGCACCGCGACCACGCTGATCTCGCGCTGGAACGGCACGAAGGCTTCCACGATCAGGCCCACGCTGGCTGCCTGCGCGCCCAACGCGGACCAGGCCGCATCGGCGTCGGCCGCGGACTTGATCCGGAACTGGCCCTTGCCGTCGTAGCCCAGGCGCCGGGTCTTCAGAATGCACGGGGTGCCGATCTGCGCCAGCGCCGCGTCCAGTTCGGCGCGGCTGCCGATCGCGGCGAAATCGGGCACCGGGATGCCCAGTTCGCGGAACAGGGTCTTCTCGGCCAGCCGGTCCTGCGCCACCGCCAGCGCGCGCGGGTTCGGGAACACCGGCACCTGCCCGGCCAGCCATTCGGCGCTGGCCGCCGGCACGTTCTCGAAATCGAAGGTGGCCACATCGACCTTGGCCGCGAACGCGGCCAGCGCCGCCTCGTCGCGGTAGTCGCCCACCTGCAGCGGCGCAACCTGCCCGGCGCAGGCGTCGGCCACCGTATCCAACATCACGAAACGCAGGCCCAGCGGCGCGCCAGCCACGGCCATCATCCGCGCCAGCTGGCCGCCGCCCAGGATTCCGACAGTGGTGCTCATTGGCGCGGGTCGTCCTTGGCCATCACCTCGTCGGTCTGGCGCTGACGGAAGTCGTCCAACGCGGCGGCGATGTCGGCGTGCTCGGCGGCGAGCATCGCCGCGGCGAACAGCGCGGCATTGGCCGCACCGGCGTTGCCGATCGCGAACGTGGCCACCGGGATGCCGGCCGGCATCTGCACGATCGACAGCAGCGAATCCAGGCCGTTCAGCGCCTTGGACTGCACCGGCACGCCGAGCACCGGCACCGCGGTCTTGGCCGCGAGCATGCCCGGCAGGTGCGCCGCGCCGCCGGCGCCGGCCACGATGGCGCGCAGGCCGCGGGTGGAGGCCGCTTCGGCATAGGCGAACAGCACGTCCGGAGTGCGGTGCGCCGACACCACCTTCACTTCATAGGGCACGCCCAGCGCATCGAGTTTCTGCGCCGCATGCTGCATGGTCTCCCAGTCGGAGCGGGAACCCATCACGATGCCGACGAGCGGCGCGGTTTGCTTGGAGGTCATGGCCGTCCCCTGCCTTAAAGACGTATTCTAGCCGTCTTCCACGCAAGACGAAGACCGGATGGATCGCAAACTGCTCGACCTGCTGTGCTCGCCCGACACCCGCCAACCGCTGGCCCTGCTGGATGCGCGCGGGCTGGAGGCGCTGAACCGCGCCATCGCCGCCGGCGGCGTGCAGCGCGCCGACGGCAGCCCGCAGGCGCAAGCGCTGCGCGAGGCGCTGATCACCCGCGACCGCAAGCAGCTGTTCCGCGTCGACGACGGCATCCCGGTGCTGTTGGCCGAAGAAGCGATCGGCACCGCCCAGCTCGCCGACTTCCCCGGCAAATGAGCGGCGCCGCGGCGCCGCTGCAGCCGCCGGCGCAGGCCTCGATCGACGCCGACGTGGCGCGCGCGCTGGCCGAGGACATCGGCAGCGGCGACGTCACCGCCGCGCTGCTGCCCGATCGCGCCGACAGTGCCTACCTGCTGTGCAAGCAGGACGCGGTGATCGCCGGCCGGCCCTGGTTCGACGCCTGCCACCGCGCGCTCGACCCGCAGGTGCGGATCGACTGGCGCATCGCCGAAGGCGAACGCGTCGCCGCCGGCACGGTGCTGGCGCTGCTGCACGGGCGCAGCCGCGCGCTGGTCAGCGCCGAGCGCGCCTCGCTGAACTTCCTGCAGACCCTGTCCGCCACCGCCACCGCCACCGCCGCCTACGTGGCCGCGGTCGCCGGCACCGGCGCGCGCATCCTCGACACGCGCAAGACCCTGCCCGGCCTGCGCCTGGCGCAGAAGTACGCGGTGCGCTGCGGCGGCGGCAGCAACCATCGCTTCGGCCTGTACGACACGGTGATGCTGAAGGAAAACCACATCCATGCCGCTGGTTCGCTGACGGCGGCCGTGCAGGCCGCGCGCGCGCAATGGCCGGCGCTGCCGCTGGTGGTCGAGGTGGAAACGCTGGCGCAACTGCGCGAAGCCTTGACGGTGGGCTGCGACCGCATCCTGATCGACGACTTCGACGCGGCGCAGCGCCGCGAAGCGGTGGCAATCGCCGCAGCGGCGCCGTTCCATCGCGCGATTCCGCTGGAAGTGTCCGGCGGCGTCGACCTGGACAGCGTGCGCGCGATCGCCGCCGACGGCGTGGACTGCATCTCCATTGGCGCGCTGACCAAGCACGTGCAGGCGGTGGATCTGTCATTGAAGCTGGGACCGCCGCCGCACTGACTTCACGGCGGCGGCCACGCCGCTCTGCGACGCTGCACGCATCCCCCTATTCACCGAGTTCGCCGATGGCCCGCCCCTGGTTCGCGTTGTTGTGTGCCGCCGCCCTGTTTCCCGCCGGCCGCGCGGCCGCCGCGGAGGTGTGCGACCTGCCGCCACGCTTCGGCCTGACGCCCGCCGCCGTCGCCATCGTGCGCACCGCCTGCAACGAGCATCGCCTGTGGTGGCGGCCGTTCATCGATCACGATGGCCGGCTCGCCGGCCTGCGCGTGACCGAGGCCGAGCGCAGCTATCTCGCCGATCACGGCATTGAGGCCTGGCAGCGTGTGGCCGCCTATTGGCGCGACAGCGGCACGCTGGGCGCGATGGGCGGCAGCGACGGCGCCGCCAGCTGCCAGCAGCTGGACGGCTCGCGCTACCGGCAGGCGGACTGCCGTGCGTTCCTGGTCGACAACCCGTGGTCGGCGGCGTTCGTGTCCTGGGTGATGGTGCGCGCCGGCGTCAGTGGCTTCCATACCTCGGTGCGCCACATCGACTACATCCGCGCCGCCTACCAGGCCGGTACCGACGGGCTGCCCTACCGCTATGCCGACCCGCAGCAGGACAAACCCGCGCCGGGCGACCTGCTGTGCTTCCTGCGCGGGCGCAAGCAGCCGCTGGGCGCGACCGGGCTGCGCGAGGCGCTGGCACGCGGCGGCGCGCTGCCGTGGGAATCGCATTGCGACATCGTGGTCGCGGCCAACGTCGGCGGCGACCACACGCTGTACCTGATCGGCGGCAACGTGCTCAACGCGGTGACCATGCGCAAGCTGCCGCTGGACCGCGCCGGGCGCCTGCAACTGGAGGCGCCGCTGGCGCAGGACCAGGTCGGCGACGATGGCGCCGGCCTGGAGTGCACGCCCGGCCACGAGGAGTTGTGCGACTTCAATCGCCAGGACTGGGCGGCGCTGCTGCAGCTGCAACCGCAGGCGCAGTTGCAGCCGCCGGTGACGCCGGGCGTCGTTCCCGCCGTGGATCCGGCCGCGCCGCAGGTCCCGCTGCCAGCCACTGCGCCGATGGCGCCACCGGCGGCCTCCGGCGCCGCGCCAGCCGCACCGGCCGCTGCGCCGGCGACGCCCGTGCCGCAACCGCAAGCGACCGAACCGCCGCCGGGACGGTAGCGTTCTATCGACTGTTTGCGGCCTTCAGGATCCATGCCGACTCGCCTCGGACCATCGGTGGCGGCGGGCTTTGTCGGTGACGCCCGTCGCGACTGAAGTCGCTCCCACAAGAAGCCATGAGTCGCACACGAAAACTCCGCGCTCGCAATCGGCGCTCGTTCGAATCCCGGCCCCGGCCCCGGCCCCGGCCTCGAATCCCGAATCCCGAATCCCGAATCCCAACCAAGCATTGCCGCTCCACCCCGCGTCTCGCTACAGTGACGCATGCCTAGCCTGATCCTGCTGATGATTGCCGGCGCCGCGGTGTTCGCGTTCTGGAACGCGTCGCGCGCCGCCGCCGAACGCGCCGAGAGCCTCGGCCGCAATGCCTGCAAGGCCGCCGATGTGCAGTGGCTGGACCAGAGCGTGCACGGCACCGGCCTGCGCCTGCGACGCCTGCCCAGCGGCTGGCTCGGTTTCGAGCGGACCTTCCGCTTCGATTATTCCTACGATGGCGTCGATCGCCACAGCGGCCGCCTGGTGCTGCTCGGCGACCAGTTGATCGCCTTCACCGGCCCCTCGGTGGCCACGGTGACGGCGCTGCACGAAGGACGTGCGCCGCGCGAGTGAGGCGCTGCCGCGTCGTTCGCGCAGAGGTGCCCCGTAAGGGCTCTCTCGCAGTGCAGACAAGATGTTTTGCATGCATGCCGGTCGCGCTTGAAGGCGCGCCTACAGGTGCTCGATCCAACCTGAGATTGGCACGCTGTAACCGCGGCGAATGATGCGCAACACCTGACGATGGGCGCGATCCGCCTGGCATCGACGCCAACAGCGGATCGAACTATCGCGCCGGCCACGTTCGCGCCGGCGCGGGCCCGACGTCGTCGTTACTTCACCACGCGCAGATGCGGGCGCTTGCCGCCGGCGCCATCGTCGGAACCGCTGGGGCGCGGCGGCGGGGTGTCGTCGCCCGGCGGCTCGGTGGCGCCGTGGATATCGTCCGGCAACGCCATGCCCTGCCCGGTCTCGCGCGCGTACACCGCCAGCACCGCGGCCATCGGCACCTGCACCGGATAGCTGACGCCGCCGAAGCGGGCGGTGAAGCTGACCCCGTCGTTGTCGATCTGCAACCGCACCACCGCGCGCTCGGCGATGTTGAGCACCACCCGGCCGTCCTTGACCGCGCTCGGCGGCACCTGCACGTTGGGCAGGCCCGCATCCACCAGGATGTGCGGGGTCATGCCGTTGTCGTTGATCCACTCCACCAGCGCCCGCAACAGGTACGGGCGATGGCTGGTCATGCGGGAAATATCGTCGGTCATGCGCCAATTCTACGCGCCGGCACGCAATGGCGCCGGCGCAACGCGGGAAAAACCGGATGCGCCACGCGCGGCCGGAGCATCAGGCCGGCAGGTCGCGCAGCTTCTTTTCCTGATCCGTCAGGCTGCGGATGAAGCCGGGATTGCGGAAGATGCGGTTGCCGTAGTCCTCGATCGCCTTGCCGTCCTTGGGCAGCGGAATGTCCAGCGCCTGCAGGCGCCAGATGATCGGCGCCATCGCGCAATCGGCCAGGCTCATTTCCGGATTGAGGAAGAACTTGCTGGCCTTGAACAACGGCACCGACGCGGTCAGCAGCTCCTTGAGCCGCTTGCGCCCGGCCTCGGCCTGGGCCTTGTTGCCGAGCTGGATCGCCTGCACCTGCGGCACCCAGTCGTGCTCGATGCGCAGCATCGCCAGGCGCAGGCGCGCGCGCGACAACGGATCGACCGGCATCAGCGGCGGATGCGGATAGCGCTCGTCCAGGTATTCGCTGACCACGGAGGCTGCGTACAGCACCAGCTCGCGCTCGACCAGCGTCGGCACCGAGTGGTAGGGATTGAGATCGATCAGGTCTTCGGGAGGATTCTGCGGATCCACCGCCACGAAATCGTAGGTCACGCCCTTTGCGGCGAGCACCAGACGGACGCGGTGGCACAGCACGTCATCCGTGGAAGAAAACAACGTCAAGGTATTTCGCATACGCACACTCGCCGCCATTCAAGGCTCTCCGACGACCGGAATCCGCCGGCCGCATCGATGCCGCCAACACCCTGCTGACGGTCATCACGGCCCCTGAGTGTGCAACCCTCGCTCGCAAAAGCCAATAGGATGAACAGGGGATCGGGTCAGCAACGATGCAGACAACGCGCCGGCATTGCGGCCGACGCTCAATGCACGTCCTTCCAGTATTCCTTCTTCAGCAGATAGGCGAGGAAGGTCAGCAGCGCCAGGAACAGCACCACCCACACGCCCAGGCTCTGTCGCTTCAGCGCGGCAGGTTCGCCGGCGTATTCGAGGAAATTGCTGATGTCGCGGACCGTCTGGTCGAACTGCGCCGGCGTTTCCCGGCCCGGCGAGGCCAGCTGCAGCCGCTCCACCGGCTTGTCCACGCCGGGCTGCTCGGCCTTGCCGTAGATCGGCTGCTGCAGGCCCTGCAGCTCCCACAGCGGATTGGGCATGGAGGCGTTGGCGAACAGCTTGTTGTTCCAGCCCAACGGGCGCGACTGGTCCAGATAGAACGACTTGAGGTAGGTATAGACCCAGTCGGTTCCGCGCACGCGCGCGATCAGGCTCAGGTCCGGCGGAGCCTTGCCGAACCACTTGGTCGCCGCATCGTGCGGCATCGCCGCCTCGATGTGCTCGCCGACCTTGGCCCCGGTGAAGTTGAGGTTGGCCATCACCTCGTCCTCGCTAAGGCCCAGGTCCTCGGCCATGCGCGAGTAGCGCAGGTATTTCAGCGAATGGCAGCCGGAGCAGTAGTTCATGAACAGCTTGGCGCCGCGCTGCAGCGAAGCGCGGTCGCCGAGGTCGTTGCCGGCCTGCTGGGTGGCGCCACCCTCGGCGGCCAGCGCCGAGGCGGACAACAGCAGCGCGGAGACGAAGCAGGCCAGGACGGACATCAGGCGCTTGCTCATAGGGATCCCTCCGCCATCGCACCGAACAAGGAGCCGAGCGCCTGCCGGCCCCAGAACACGATCTGCCCCAACGGCAGCAGGTAGCTCATGGCGGACAACAACGCAACGCTCGCAGAGCAGGCCAGCACGGCAATCACGGGCTTAGTCATGGGTGGTCACCCGCTCCGGCACCGGCTTGGTCCGGTCCAACGTGGTCCAGACCGGCATGGTCAGGAAGAATCCGAAGTACAGCACGGTCAGC
>Ga0308160_10001448_pt1 | contig 33227 bp, 32 predicted proteins | sample PhyFR1_FD_201036 | JGI IMG/M metagenome (GOLD analysis project Ga0308160, IMG submission 201036) | Phyllosphere microbial communities from UC Gill Tract Community Farm, Albany, California, United States - DLSLF.R1 | ecosystem: Host-associated > Plants > Phyllosphere > Unclassified | place: USA... | reverse complement strand
ACAAGATGCCGGCACTGTCCGACCTCCGTGAGTCGGGCTCGATCGAGCAGGACGCCGACATGGTGGTGCTCCTGCACCGTGAGTCCGCCTACGAGAAGGACAGCCCGCGAGCCGGCGAGGCCGACCTGATCATCGCCAAGCACCGTAACGGTCCGACGCGCACGATCACCGTCGGCTTCCACGGCCACTTCTCGCGCTTCGCCGACATGGCGCCGGGGATGTAGCTGTGAACGTGCCACGCAAAGTGTCGTTCGCTCAAATAATTCGTCGTCTCTTGGCCGCAGCGACACTTTGGGTGACATGTGGGCCGTTGGGCCTCGGGAATCTACCGAAACGCGGTTGAGGATCTCGCGCGGGCGTCCCTCGGACGTGGTTCGTGGTCGCGACACGCGTGCTGATTCGAGGTGCGGCTTGGCCGTGACGGGACGTTAAGCTGGCCATATGTCCCTCCTGAGCCCGAACCTCGCCCGGTTCCGGGTGGAGGCTGACATGCTCCAGCCGCTGGCGGAGAACGCTGCCGCGCTCGCGCGGAATGCGCTGACGTTGTTCGAGATCGCGTGCACCGCTGGGATCCCGGACATGGTTCTGGTCGTTCCGGATGCTGCTGCGGTTACCGAGCGGGTGGGAACGAGCTCTCTTGTTGAGCCTGTTGATGTCCGTCTGATGGTCGCGATCAGCGCCGTCCGGAACCCAACGGCGCGCGGTTGGACGCTCGCGGAGCTGGCTGAGCAGTCCGGAGTGAGTGCGCAGCATCTGCGCCGCGTTGTGGTGCCCCGTCTGCAGGACGGCGGCCACCTGACAAGTATCGGCGAGCGTTGGGCGCCGGTGTATCGGTACCGGTCGTTGGCTCGTCGCGTCGTGACGATCGAGGCCAAGCTTCGGGACTGGCGTGGTGCGGTCGGTCAGGCCTCTCGGCATGCGGCTGTGGCTGACGCGGCGTGGGTTGCGTTAGATGCGGCTTCGGTGTCCGTGCCACTGGCGAATGAGCACTGGTTCACCACTTATGGAATCGGCCTGTTGTCGGTCAGCACCGATGGGGACGTGGAAAAGCTCATCTTGCCGGGTGCTTCACGTGCGAGACAGCCTGGGCGCGAGCTCCTGGTGGAGCGCGCAATGGCACTCCACCAGGAGGGGCGTTGGTCGGGTGATATCCCGACGGTTTTCGGTCAGGTGTTATTGGCGTCTACAGGAGTTGATCCCAGACTGGCAGGTGTCGGGGCACGTTGACTCCGGCGAGTGGCTCGCCGTCGGCGGTGCGGACGGCGTCACGAACGCTCTGGCGGATTGCCCGTTCGATGGGTCGGCTGGGGCTGGTGATGCCGCCGAGGCGTCCGACCCAGTGCAGCATGTGCAGGTGGGCGAGGGTGTGGTCCCAGTCCGGACGTGCATGCAGCGCCGGGCAGTAGGGGCAGTCGCAGCGCACATAGTCTGGCCGGGCCCGCATGGCGTCGTGCACGGCTCGTTCCACGATGTGGAGCAGGGTGGGTTCGAAGTAGCGTTCCACTTCGGGGATCGCGCCGTTGCCGCCGCGGGAATGCTCCTTAAACGCATGCCCGGATCCGAACAGACCTGCACCATAACCGGTGGCGCCGAAGGCGAGTTGCAGCCACCCGGTCAATCCGGTCTGGGGCAGCAATAGCGTCCGTCCTTCGTCCTTCGCGAGCTGTGCCAGACGCTTGTAGCCGGCGAGGAGTGCTATGTCGGTGGGCTGGTGGAATGAGCGCAGGCTCGACTGCCACTGCACGCGAATGTGCCAAGTGTCGAACTGTTCCTGATCCAGCAGCTGGGAGAAGAGCTTGTCGCGCAAAGTGGCGTTCGACAGCCAGGAGGCCGTGAGGGTCAAGTTCAACGCCAGACGCTCATCAGCCTCGAGTGCAGCCAGCGCATCGTCGCCCTCGCTGAACGCGCCGTTCAGCGCTTCCTGAGGCTCTGCGCTATCGAGCGCCCGCCCGCTGGAGAGCAGCAGATTGGCGCCGACCTGGCGTTGCATGTCGACCAGAGCGGCGGCGTCGATGGTGTCCTCGCCAAGGTAGGGGCGCCAGCCGAGGGCCCGGTCGGAGGTTTCCGGAATACGCACGATGGTCGGGTCGAGCATGTAGCCAAGCGGGTCGGCGATCCGCACCGACGCTGCCGGGCAGCTGTCCATCCAGCCCGTCAGGGCGGTATCCGTACCTCGAGGGAGCGCAACTGCTGCTGCGGTGCTCACCTTGCCTCGCGTGGCAGCGACCACACTCGCAAGTAGTCGCGGCATGAGGTCGCGTTTCTGGTGAGGGAAGTGCACCAGGAACAGCGGCGACCCGCTGGTGAGTGCAGCGTCTCGCCCGCGGATCGGGAACTCGGCGCGGGTCAGACCGTCTGGCGCCTGCGCAACGGTGGTGCCGGCGCCTGGTCCGCTGAGGATCACGTGCCCGGTCCCGTCAGCGAGTTCAGCGACCTCGGTTGTGGTGGTGAAGCCGGCGACCTCGGTTTCGAGGGCGCTGTCGTCATCGTCTTGAGCCGCTGGTTCGTCGTCCCACTCGACGAGGTCGGAGTCGTCAGTGTTGTCGTTCGGCATCAGGCTTGTTCCAATCTGCGGAGGTTGCTGCGTGCGCTGCCACGCTCAAATTCGGCTGGGCGCACCAGCAGGTCCAGCACGGTCCGGACCGAGCCGGTGATCGTCTCGGGAAGTGGCTTCGGGCCGGCGAGCACTTGAGCAAGAGCTTCGTCATAGGTGTAATCGGCGCCGGGTTCGTAGAAGGGGTGCTCACCACTGGCCAGGGTGCGAACAGTCACCCCGACCCCGAACAGATCAGACGCCTTTCGGGCGGGCTGCGCTCGGAGCTGCTCCGGCGCCATCCAGGGCGCGGTGCCCAATCGCCCCGGATACATCGTGACCGTGGTCTCGGTCGTTGAGCGAGCAAGCCCAAGATCAAGGAGCACGGGCTGCGCCCAGTCGCCGTCGCGAAGTGCGATATTCGGCGGCTTGATGTCCCGGTGCAGGGTCCCGTCAGCCGCGTGTAGATCGGCGAGCCCGCGCAGCAACCCGAGCAGGAGATCACGTGTTTGTGCGGGAGTGGGAACGACGCCGTCGTTGAAACGGGCCTCAAGGTCCCCGCCATCGATGTACTCGAAGGTCAGCGCTGGTCGAATCTGTCCGCCGAGCGTCACCGACTCCGCAGCCAGAAGCTTCACGACGTGATCACTGTCCACCCGCAGGAGACCCGCAACTTCCCGGCCGACCCGTTCGGGCGGGTAGCCGTCCACGCAGATGATCTTCACCGCGGTGTCCCCGGCGCGCCAGGTGTCCCCGAAGGCGCCAGCACCTAGAAAGTCCACTGACTCAACGCTCAGCGCTACCGCGACGTCCTCCGCAGAGAACCTCGGAGCGTTCACCCGCCCCACGACCGTTCACGCGCATCCTGACAAGAAACGTTCATGGTTCCCCCCACTCGTCAATAGGTCGCCGACGTTGGCCACCCAGCACGAACCTAGTGGAATGCTGCAGATATTCCACTGATCTACGATCTTCGGGACGGCAAGGGGCTCGCGACGGTTGACCTCTCTATCGGGCGGTCCGGGGCGCTGCGTCCGCGGGCTGCCATCGAGGCGCCTCGTCAATGGTTCAGTACGGTGCGGTGGTGCTGACGAGAGAGCTGGCCAGGCCGATGGGTCCGGGAGTTAGTCTTCGTCGATGGGGCCTATCCATTCGTGGATGGTGGCGACCGGCTGGCCCACGGCGGACGCGATGTCCTCGATACGAACACCGTTCAAGTGAGCGATCCGCGTGAGGTTGTTGCGTTGGTGGACCCAGCGCTGCGCGCGCCTTTCGGCGTCTTGGACTACTGCGTTAGCGCCGAGCACTCCCTCGAGGAGTGCGTCGTGTAGATCCGTCATTGCTCGTCCCCTATCTGACGTTGCCATCCCCGGGAGGGCATGGCAAGATTCCAGCAGGGACGAGCCTGGGTCGCGTTGCTTGCAAACATGACCTGTTATCTGCCTGGCGTGATAGGAACGCCTCGTTGAGACCGAACATCGCGGCGGGAACCGCGTCGTTCGGCGTACCGTGCAGTATCACCGGTAGCAGGAGCGTAACGTCGCGCCTGGGAAACCGCTACTCAGCGCGCATAACGCTCAGTGAGTTTCCCGGTACGTGTAGGCCCACTTTCGGAGCGCCGTGACCTCGCCGGGATTTCGTTGCCGTCCGTCGGTGAGTTCCCAAGCGGTGATCAGCGGATCGGTTCGGTGCCCGTTGTCCCACTTGGCCGCGGTTGTGAAGACAGTCGGATCGGACGGTTGGACGAGTTGGATGGTGGCGTCCTCTGGAGCGCATCGGACGTACGGCAAGTTCCTCAGCCGCAGACTGACGTAGGGGCTGTAGAGGATGACCGGCCCATGGACGTCGAACCGGTACTGCTCCTCGTGGCGACGCTTCGCGGTGAAGCCTTTGAGGGGAGCTTCGATGCCTTCATGTCCGGACTGCAGAATCCGGGCCGCCTTCCGATCGCCGACGTAGCGGATGGAGGCGTCACCGACGATTTGCGCGAGCTCTCTCAGCTGAGTGCTGCGCGCGCGGTTGCTGCGCCAGGAGAAGCGCATGCCGCCCGGCCCCGGGTAGTTTTTCAGATGCCAGTCCCACAGCTTCTTGAAATCGTCGACGACCCACCCGGTCGCCTCCCGCTTCACGTGGCCGGCAGGCAGGCTCCGCAGGAGGGCGCTCACTCGAGATTGGCTGATCCCGAGACGAACGTCGTCAGGCGCGAGACCTGGTTCTTGCCCTGGGGGTATCGGTGCTGAGAATGCACCCTGGAGAAATGGCACCGATGTTGCCATCAGATGCCGCACCATGGGGAGCAGGGTCAGGTGTTTCGTCGTCGTCTCGGCCGGCGACGACGGCCACAGGGATCCGCTGACGCAGCAGATTCGGTCTCTGGTGGCGACGTAGGCGATGCTGCCATCGGCTGCCGCCTGCTGCAGCGCAGGCGTCACTCGTTCGACGATGTAGAGAACAGCGGTCACACCTCCTGCGAGGCCTGCGAGATCGGCATGGATGCGATCCGCCGTATCAACGCGAGCCACTGTCACCACCTGATAGCAGGCCTCTTCGCGCCACGTCCCGAGCCACACGGTGTCCCCGATGCCCGCGATCACGTCCACAAAGGCCGCATCGAGGATGTCATAGGCGATCTGCCTGCTCGCTGTCATCCTCGCAGCATAGAAGGGCGAGGGCGTATTTGGGAACTAGGGGTTCTGGGCTAGTCACGGACTTTCGGGGCGAATTCGTTCGCACCGGTGAAGAGGCCCCCGGGTGCTTTCTGCTCGTTCATGAGTCGAATCTCCAAGGGCCATTTCGGAGACGTATCGTCTTCAAGGCTCTTCGCGATCAATTTCGCGGATGCGGTTTTTCACAAAGACTGTACGGGCTGTGGAGCTGCAGATTACGGTTCTGAATAACGAGTACGCCGCGATCGTGGCGGGCGTTCCATTCCTCTCGTCCCCCTGAAGCATGCATCCCCGGGGCGCGATTTTGTCATGCTCGGATGCGGCAGGGAGGTCGTCATGGACGCCAGCAGCATCCCCGGATCAGGCAGCAACACTCGGCCGAGCAATCCCATGTCGTGGGGGTTCGCAGGGCAAGCCGCCACTGAGTCGACGGTGTTGCCGTCATGGGACTCTGCGCTGTCATCCAGTGCACGGTCAGTGACCGGTCCGGCAGAACTTCAGGCGGCATTGGAGAAGTTCCGGCTGAGTGTCGCCTTCGGTGAGGGCGCGCGCGTGCGACTGTTCCGGCCCATCCGCGGGCCGCGTCGGATGCGGCTACCGAGACGAACGCCAGGCTACAGCGGGGTGAGGATTTTGCTCTCGGGCGATGGGAGCACCGCCGTCGACCGCCGCCCCAATGAGGTCTCGCTCAACGATCTCGTACACAGTCACCCGATGCGCGACTTCTCCCGGCGTCGCGCGCAGAGCAACAAGCCGGTCGCGTTCTTCAGCCGCACGGTCGGGGACCTCATCGCGTGTGAGTCCCAACACGAACGCCGATTCGCGCTTATCGCCGACTGGCATCAGCATGTTGCCTTCATCGCTGCGCAGCCGTTTACCATCGACTTCCCTCCGGGCGGCGAGATCGATAGCCACACACCGGACTTCGTCCTCATCAGCTCCAACGGGGCAGTGATCATCGTCGACGTGAAATGGCCCTCCCATGCCATCGACCCGGAGACGGTGCGTCGGCATGAGCTGATCGAACGCGTACTCCGCAGCTCCGGCATGCAGCACGCAGTGTGGTCCGGCGCTCCTCTGGTCCTCACGCAGAACCTCGCGAACTTCGCCGCCGCCCGAGTGCCCGAACACAAGATGCGCCAGCTGGAACCGAAACTGCTGGCAGCCCACCAAGCAGGATCCACGGTCTCCCAGATACTCGAAGCTGCCGCTGATACCCATGGGGTGGCATGGCTCGAGGGGCTTGTGGTGCTGCGCCGAATGCTCTGGGAACATCGCTTCGCCGTTGACATGACTCGCCCCTTCGCGGTCGACTCCGAACTGACCAGATCATGAGTGACATCCGCTGGATCCGGCCAGGGATCCAACTCGACTGGCACGGCACGCGCAGGGTCATCCAGCAGGTCGGCGCGTACGTCGTCCTCACCCGTCTTGACGGCACCCAACCCACCGAAGTCCCGGTGACGGACATCGCCCGTGCGCTGCGCGGCAACACGGCCCCCCAGGATCTCGCTCACCTGCACGACATCGAAGAGCGTCTGACCGAACGCTCGAAAGCTCGGCTGGACCGCGACTCGGACCTGCTCCACATCATGCTCACCGGCCGGCGAGCACATCAGCCCGATACCGACCCGCCGGCCCCCAACCTCGACCCTGCCCGCGTCCCCGAGGGGCTGCGTCGACGCAGACTCGCGAAACTGCTCGCGGAACAAACCCGAGACCGCGGCTCAATGAAGGGATTCACCGTGCTCCAAGAGAGCGAGATGCGTCGACTGCAACGCATCATGAAACGTTGGCGTGATGGACAGAACCTCCTCGATGGCAGGTACCGCAACCCCCGCGCCTGGCGCACGAAGGATGACGTTATGGACGCCCTGCTGTTCTTCATGAACGACCAAGCCTTACGATCCACGAAGTCAGATATGGCACTCGTCCGGGCGTTCCAGATTCACGCAGCCATAGCGCACCCGAATCTGCAGTTGCCCTCCACCGCAACCCTCCGCCGAAGGGTGCGCGAGTGTCGCGGAGCGTGGTCGCACCTCGGAGCGACCGCGAAGAACCGCATCTCTCAGATCAACGTCCCGAAGGCTTCGGCGGTTACTCGTCTGGCAACCCGGCCAGGCGAACTGGTGTTGTTCGATACGACGAAATCCAATGTGTGGGTGAAAGACCCACGGACCGGCCGCGTGGTGCGCCTGGATGTCACCCTCGCCATCGACCTCGCTACCCGGTGCGTCGTCGGACTGGCCATCACGTACAACACCACGAAGTTCGCGATCGGCCTCTGCCTGGCCGACGTGCTGCGACCCAAGACCGCGGCGCTTGCCTCCGAGTGGGCGGCGGACGAGGCGTCTACCGCCGACCAACCATTCGTCGGCAGGCCAGGCGCTTTCGTGTCGTTCCACTCGACCGCGTTCCACCCGGAGGGAGTCGTTGTCGACAATGGCAAACAGTACGTTTCCACCTACATGACGGCGCAGATGGCGCGGCTCGGGATTCACTACGAACCCCAACGCTCGTACAACCCCACCGACAAGGCCCAGGTCGAGCGGGTGTTCCGCACGATCAAGGACATGTTCGAAGCGCTCATGCCGGGCTTCACGGGCGGGTCCGTCCACGAACGGGGCAGCGCTCCGGAAGCCGAGGACCTGATGACGCCCGGTGACTACGAGCGGCGGCTACGCCAGTGCATCGACTTGTACAACCACCGCACCCACGACGGCCTCGTCCTCCCCGAGGACCCGTTCGTGCGATTGAGTCCTTACGTGATGTTCAGCATCCTGGCGGAAAAGGTCGGGGCGTTCGCTGACGTCGAGTACGAGTATGAGTGGGTGCGGTTCCTGCCCTCCGTCACCGCCAAAATCGAACCGAGTAGGGTTCGCGTTCGACTGCTCAACTACAAGAGTCCAATCCTCCGCGAACTCCAAGGCGACCCGGTCGTCATGAAGACCGGGAAACTGCGGGTGTTCTTCGACCCATTCGACCTCCGTATCGCATGGTGCTTCGACGCCGACGGCACACTGCACCCGCTGCGATGGCACTACCTGAACGAAAACACGCCCAGGTTCGGTGAAATGCACACCACCCACATCGTCCAGAAGTACGCCGGCAAGAAAGTCAGCCGCAATGATGTCGAGCGCATCCTCCTCGAAATCTTCGCAGGCAAACACGACCAGGGCATGCCCGAAGGAATCAGACACGACGAGCTCGCTGACAACCTCATGCGGTCCCGAACCACCCGGTTCACCGAAACCCAGCTGGACGCAGCGCTCCACGACACATCCGACACCACAGACGAGCTGAGCGAACCGACGCCCGAACGTACACCCATCGATCTCGCTCGTGGCGATGTCACGAAAGCACCCGATGTGCCTGACTGCCAACTGCTGCAGCCCGGCGATGCGCCCGATGCGCCCGGCGAGCAAGCCTTGGAGCGCCCACCGCGGCGTCCGAAAGGACTCCGGCCATGGTGGCAACGCGAGCGGCCAGACGCGTGAGCGCCACACAATCCGCGGGGGCTGCCCGTTTCGACCCCGAGGAGCTCCTCACCGCCCGCGATCGTGCATGGATCAGTGACGTGTACGCCGATGGTGTCCCGGACCCCGGGCGTGTGACACCCGAGCAACTCGCGGCCATGAACCCTCGAGATCGCGAGCGTTACCGCCTGCAGCGCACCCGGTATCTGCGCATGGTGCCGCTGCTGGAGACCAGCGTCGTCAACGACGTCATGGGCCAACTGCGCCTCATCGCAAACTCCGCCATCCGCTCGGACTTGCATCAGCAGGACGTCCCGATCGTGAACGGGGAGCCGGGTGTGGGGAAGACGATGATGCTGAAGACGCATGCGGCGGAGGAGATGATCCGCTTGGCCTTGCATCGCAGCATCGACCTTGAGGACGGTGTTGCCGAACCCGTGGCCACCTTCCGGCCCGTCATCTACGCCCACTTGAAGAGCACCTCGACCCAGTACGACGTCGTCCGGCTCATGTGCGACGAACTGGGGTGGCCCTCTGACCGGAATCCACAGCGCGCATTCGAACGCGCGATCGCGCAATGTGGTGTGCAGCTGGTCATCATCGACGAAATTCAGCACGTTAACTTCGACGGGAGAACCGGACGCCACGTTCACAACATCATCCGTTGGATGTCGAACTTCGGCCTCCGAGTCATCCTCGGCGGCACCGACGCCGACCGCGTCCTGAACGGGGGCGGGACCCCGGCAGTCGAAGTCGCCGCGCGAAACTCCCGCGGCCGCTGGATCCGCGTCGACGTTCCGAAACTGGAAATCGACGGGCGCCGGCAACGTGCCGACTGGGTCGACCTGATCTACTCTTTCGAAACCAGACTCCGACTGACCCGGTCACCGCAGCAGGAGGGATGGCTGGCCGACACGTTCGGCGAGTACATGTGGGCCAGAACCCAGGGCTACATGAACGCCCTCGTGCTCCTGATCAATCTCGCTGCCGCGAAAGCCATCGAGACCGGTGCTGAGACCATCGACCGGAAGACGCTCGACAGCATCAAACTGGAAGACGAGGTCGAGCGACAACGCGCGCAGCGCATGGCGAAGTTTGAGGCCGACAACCCTGCACCCGAACATGCTGACCGTGACGGTGAGTGGCCGGACCCGCAGAACCGTCGAGCATCATGACCGACACCATCGGGACGCCGATGCGACTCGGTACGCCCGTGCGGCTGTTCGAGGACGAATGGTTGCATAGCGCCATCAGCCGTTGGGCTCACACGTTCAACGTTTCGCGGGCGGCCTTGTTCGACGCGTTCGGTTTGCACAGCCTCCCCGCATCCGACGTCGCCGCCATCGGAACGCAGCTGCACCCGCAGATCGCTGCGAACATCTCCTACGCCACCGGCATCGAAGAACCTCGTCTTCGAGCGTCGACGATGGAGGTCTTCGACGGCGCCCTGCTCGTCCTGCGCGATCGACGAAAGGGGCGCCTGGCAGCGGGAGTGTCCAAACGTGGTCCCTGGTCGTGGCAGACCGGTACAAGATACTGCCCTGATTGTTTGCATCAGCAACCGGGCGTCTTCCGCCACCTGTGGCGCACCCCCTGGACATTCGCCTGCCCGGTACACCGCCGCATCCTCCTCGACGCTTGCCCTACCTGCCAGGGGGAGGTCGTTGAGATGCGCGGCCGCAACGTCGACCTGTTCGACCCCTCGAGCTGCCGGGCCCATATCGGACCACGCGGAGCAACCCGACGAACGTACTGCAGGGCGCCACTCGAGGACACTTGGGAACACTTGCGCCTCGCACCCGGATCGGCGCCATTGGCGGCGCAAGAAGCCATCTTCGGCCATCTGCGCACCGGAACCGGCCAGCACATCATCACGCTCCTCCAACCCGTTGCGACTGCGCTCCGCGGAGCTGCCGCATTCGAGGACATCAGCGTGCTCAGTGGTCTCAACGAGCAAGAGCTCCGCGGCCTGTTCGACGAGGAGAAACACGTCGGCATCAGTGCACCGAAGAACGCCTACGCGATGGCCGGGCTCATCGGTGCGGCATGGACCCTCGTCAATCTGAGCAAGCCGGTCAGTGCTCCGGTGATTCGACGGACCACATTCGCCCGGCCGCCCGCGCACGTACCCCGGGGCGCCGGCTACGGGCCGGGAAGCCCCACCGAGCTGCTGACTCGGTGGCCGGGCGCCTCGGAAGCGCTCCGAGGATGGGTTCTTCGCGCGCACGACCAAGACCTCACCGTCACCCAGCGCATCCTCTGGGACACCGCCATCACACCGGCGACCATGGACGCCCACCGAGCCCGGACCGTGTACCACCAGACGCGGAGGGACCGCATCCCGGAAACCCTCTGGCCTGCCTGGTGCAGCCGCTTCGACCTTGGCGGCAAAGTCGACACCACGACACTGGCCCGTGCGCTCACGATCGCCGTGCGTGCCGTCGGGCTGAACGATCAAGCACGCGCTCATGAAGAGAGCAACCTCGCAGCTGTCCTGCGAGCAAATATGTTGGGCACGCCTGAGCAGACGACTGCGCTTCTGGCTGGAATCAGCGAGCTCGCGCGCACGGTCGACGACGGCCCCAACCCGATCATCTATCCCAGGCGGCTGGAACTCCCCGTCGCCGAGCTGCTGCCGCGTGCGCAGTGGGAGCTCCTCGCCGACAGCATTCATGCCGACCCCGGCGGTGCGCCTCGCCTGCGGCACGCTCGACGCTATCTCTGGCAGCGACTCACCGAGACGGCATCGGACCGACTCCCCGCTGACCTCCGCTTCGGATTCACTCGTGATGACGTCGCGCAGTACACCGAGTTCCGAACGCAGATGACCCTCGAGCTGCAGGAGGCACTTGGCCGCTATGCCCAAGCTTTCCTCCATGCCCATCGGATTTGGGAACCGGTCACCGCAACCCCAGCAGTGACCGTGCAGCTCGACTGGCCCGGCGCGGACATCCTGGACCTCGACATTGATCGGCTGCACTCGATGTTGCACGATGGTATCCGCACGCACCGGGTTCTCGGCCAGGCTCTGGGCGTCTCCACCCGCCGGGTCGTTCGCGCCATCGACGCCCTGCCGCCATCAACCGGAGCAGCCGTGACTGATGTGGCCTGGGAGAGTTTGCTCGTTCCGACGCCACCGAGGCCCCTCTCGACCTTCTTCGTGTCCGAACCTGGAGAGGTGTGGAGCGACTCATGCTGAACACCAACCCCGCCGCCGAAGTGCTGAACGAGAGCCACCGCGGTGACTCGCAGTTTTGGACCTGAGGGCAGGATGACTCGTGACCCGAGATGCCGCCGCGGGCGATGGTGCGATGTTCGCTGAACGAGCCGCCTGGTTGCGTGCCGGCGGCGACCCCCAGATCTTCCGGGGCGTTTTCGAGAGCGGGGTAGCGTTGCGCTATCACCGTGAGCAGCGCACGAGCCACGATCAACCTCGTTGGAGGCGTCCATGACCGACCAGCCGGCCCCGCGAGGCGGGGCGATGTCCGATGAACAGCTCGCGTTCCTCCTCGGGTCCGGCGCGTTCACGAAGGAGCGGTTGGCCGCAGTCTCAGCAAGAGTGGCCAGGGGCGACCTCGAAGCGCGTGAGCGCGCGAGTCGCCAAGGCGCGATTGATGCGTCACTCAGCCCGGATCAAGTGGCCGAGCGGCTCGGTATCTCGGTGTCCGAGGCGCATCGGCGCAGAGCCGCGCTTCAGCTCTACGCGTTCACCGATGGCGGTGAGGAGTTCTACCCGGCATGGCAATTCACCGACGACGAGGATCGACCAGTGCTCCCCGGGCTACCGGTTGTACTCGCCGCGTTCTCGGCAGACATGCATGCCGCTACCATTCGCGGGTTCATGAACACCCCACAGCGCAGCGCACGTATCGATGGAGCCCCAGTCACGCCCGTGGAATGGCTGATGCAGGGAGGCAATCCCCGGCATCTGGCAGGCATCCTCGAGGGCTTTCTGCTCAGTTGAGTGCACCCATCACCGCCCGTCACCCGTGGACGGAAGTCCTCACTGCACCCGTCGTCACGTGTCGACCATCGGAACACGCTTCGACTGCTCCATGAGCGCTCCGGGGTGCCGGATACCGGGTCACTTGATGTGGTGGAAGACCCACCCTCCCTCGATTGTCCAGTGGTAGAGCTGGCCTACACCGCTGTGAAGCCACAGGTCAGTCAGCGGGGATGGAGCCACGAACGTGCCCCAGGTGAAATAGGACGGGCTGGTGGGGAGGAGCCCTCCGAGTGAGCCGGAGGATGCCATTCCGAGATACAGGTGGCAGCGATCAGCTGCGAGCACATCGCGCTCCCGGGTCAGCTTGGAGAGCTTTCCTGCGATCGTCTTGTTGGAGGCAAGGTACTCGGAGAGCGCGTCGAGGTAGGGCTCGCGCAGGTTGTCTGCTCCGGCGTTTCGGCTGCTGATGTAGACGATCGGCGGTTCGGTGAGGCCGAGCACTGTTGCTTGGATGTATTCGCCCACAGTCAAGGTCGTGTCATTGCTCACGTGCGCTGCAGAGGCCGCGTTCAGGGCTTTCGCTACCTGGGGCGCAAGGTCACGCAACCTCTGCTTCTCCCACCCGCGTTCCAGGTCGATCATCCAGGACAGGTCACCCGAATATTCGCGCTGGAGACGTTCCTCGAAGGCCTTTGTCGCGTGGGCCGAGTTCTCGTAGGCGTGATCGAGAGACTGGGACACCTCGACGATTTCTCGCGCTCCCGATGCCGCTGACAACACGATGTCGACGGCACCGTCTCTGTTCCGTCCGCCACGGTACTGGTGGTCCTCGGAAGACGGTTCTAGGCCGGTGAATAGGTGCAGGTGTATCGCGGCTGTGCGTTCGTCTGCCGGATCGGGTTTGAATTGAGCTTTGATTCGTCCAAGTACCGCTAGATCAGCGGCCGCGAGCGCCTCCGTCGAGGTGGCGCCCTCGGGGCACCATCCTTCTTGCAAGTTACGGGGTGGTTCGTTCGTTTCGGACACGACGCATTTCTACCGCATCGGCTTCACCTGTGGTCACCCGATCAACAAGGGACGCGTCACTCGAGCCCTTCCCGCTCTGCCCCAGCGTGCTCTCGAGGATCAGCCCAGCCTCGATGTCCACCACCATCCCCAGGACCATTGGACTTGGCGACATGACTACAGCTCGCAGAAGGTCCGTCCGACGGGCTTCGAGGTCGGGACGATCGTGCCGTGCAGCAGGAGGCTGGTCCCTTGGTGTTTCGGACATGAGCTCCAGCCTATTCCGACGCCGTCTGACCGGCGTCTTCCCCAGCCTGAAGTGCGGCATTGATCAGTGCATCGGAGCGGCTCCACTCCAAGCCATGCAGCTCGACAACGATGTCCGAGTGGGCAGTTCCGCAGCCACCAGGATCCGGACCGATGCCGATGGCTATCCCTACGGGCGTGAGTTGCTTCGAAACCAGCAGATCTCCGCACTATGCGACGATCGCCTCACCACGTAGCCGAGGAGAATTTCGTGATCGGAGCGAAAAACGGATGCGGGTTCGGCCGCGGCAAGCTTCCCTCACACTTCTGGAAGTATGAGCGGACATGGGTATCAATCATTCAGGCCGAGGTTACTTGCAGTCCGTTCCGGGCTACAACGGTCCGGCGGAGCTGGCAGGCGATGATGTTCAGCGCGTCAGCCGTGCTCTCCTCCTCCTCACCACCGCTGCTGAGAAAATCACCTTCGAGACGGCTAGTGTCGCGCCGCCAACTCAGTCCATCGCGCATCGTCTCTTCGGCACGGACACGGGACATGCAATCGACGGCTTCATCACGATGCAGTTCGCGAACATGTCCGCCTACGATCACGTTCGAGGGTTTGTGGCGCTCCTCCGTACGGCGACCGTCCGATCAACTGCGCTCGCGACAGTGGCACGAGGCACCCTGGAATCGCTGGCGCGCACTTGGTACCTCCTGGAACACGCCGAAGACAACTTCTTCTACCGCACGATCTCGCTGCTGCACTCGGACCTCCGCTACCCGGTGCTCCTCGATGAGACCGTCAACACCAGGGACGGCGATCCAGTCGACCCAGTTGCGAAGCGCGCGTTTTATGCCGGCGAACTGACGCGCTTAGGGTTGCCGGCGCCTGCAAAAACCGACCTATCGCTGATGGTGGCCGCCATGCTCGATGCTGAGATGCGGCAGAACGACGGGCGTAAGCGTTACTCCGCGCTCTCGTCCGTGGCGCACGCGCACCGGCTGGGGATCAACACGTTCATCACGACTACAGAGCACGGCGAGATCACCGGTCTAGCGGCTCCGCGGCCTGTGGTCATCGACATGGCCGGACAACTCGTCGCGGCACTCTACGGAACCTCGCGCGTGTTCGTTGAGTTCTACGGAGATCAGACCCGGCATATCGAGCTACTTGAGGCGGCGATGGAGCGTTCACTCCAAGCGCTGTCTCCGGTCACGGGAAGTATCTGGTCGGACAGCGAGGACTAACGTCAGTGTTCGAATCACCAACGCTCAGCGCCCCTCCAGCGCGGATGCCGGCGCTCTTGCAGGGCCTCGCCGGCGGTCAACGCTAACGGTTGCGGAGCCACCTTCGACGCCCCGCGTTCTGCATGCCACCCTGTAACGCATGGGAACTTCGGAAGAAGCAGTGGGGCAAAGACTCTCTAGGACTTCGTTGCGTGACTTTCGGCCGGCACCCCCGGACGAGAAGCGCAACTACGACCTTCCCCTCTATCGAGAGAAGCTGTCGCGGGAGGAAGCACCGATCCCCCCGCTGCTGCGTCACGCGTTGAACCTGATCGGCATCAGCCACAGCGGCCCTGCGGAGAAAGTGGCGTGGTGGGCATCATTCAGCTACAAGGGCTACGCGTGCGACCTCGTCCACCGGAAGTTCGGACTCTGGCTGCACATTCTCGGCGACCTCACCGAAGTGCAGGCCGATGACCTCATGGCCGAGATGCGGCAGAAACTGGCGGCGGCCGTCGCCGTCGTGGAGAAATCGCTCGCCGAGACCGCCCGCGACACCCTGAACGCCGGCAACGTGACCGTAATAAACCAGCATGGACAGCTCCGCCGCGCATACGGCTACTTCCGAGAGCGCGCGGAACATCCTGACGTGGTCGAGGACGTCTCCCGGACCGAGCAGAGCGAGCACGGCACATGGTCGACCTTCAGCTCGGGTCAAGACGTTATGGCCATGAACGCGTTTCACGACCTCGTGGCAGCGATCTCGGCCTTCATGAGCTCGCTCGAGCACGACCTCGTTCTCATGCTCCCTTTTGAAGGTTTCAAGCCCACCACCGACGATCTCACAGGCATCATCGGTGATCGCTGGGGTTTGAAGTGGCGCCGCGTAGTTGGCCACGCGGACCCCGAAGCAGTGCGGCTGTACGGGCGACTGGCAGCCGTGGTTGAACGCTGGCGCAACCCTTACTCACACGGAGGGTTCGAGAAAGGCCACGGCGCCACAATCTACGTACATACGCCCGGCCTCGGTGCGCTACCTGTCGGTCTGTCGGATGTCCGAGACAGCCCACTATTTTCGTTTCACCCGGCCTCGGAGGCAGATATTGACGGCGTGTTCCGCCTCTTCGATGAGATCGACACCTACCTCGCCAAGACGTTCCCTCATGCGATGGAGTGGATCGCGTCCGGACTCGATGTTCAGTTTGACGCTGACTTCAGAACGCAGGTGGCCAACTACATCGAATCAGACGGAAACCTCCAGATGCTCATCGACGCACACCACTACCGAGCAGACATGATCGCCAACATGGACTTCTAGTCGCGTAGAGGTTCTCGGCCCGTGCCGCGCCACGAGCTGACGCACGAGGAAGCCACCAAGGTCCGTGCAGCTCTATGGAGTCCATGTCCGGGCGACGACCTGTACGCCGATCGAACTGGCGACGATCAACGCCGGTCAGTCGTGAGAGCTGCGCCCAATTCGCACCAGAGCCATGGCCGCCGCGTCCTGCATTTCCGCAGTGTCAGCCGCCGACCGTAGAGTGAAGCGATCATAAGAGAATCGGCAGAGGAGAGGGACACATGAGCGTGCAACGAGAGATTGAAGCGCTCTGCTCCATCGTTCTCGAAAGCGTTCCGACGGGCAGCGCAATTCGACTGTCGTTCATCAAGGCGGCCCCGCGGGTGCAACGACGCGTGGCCGGGGCCGAGACGAGCGAGTTGCTGATCGAGGCTGCGCGCGAGCTGCGTGCGAGCTCGGGTATGCCGTTTTGGCACGCACTGTTCTTGACCGGCGAACGGACGACGGAGGGTGTTCCGAGCGATATTCTCCGGTCTGCGATGTACCACCAGGATCCGACACAGACGGAAACGATCGAGTTAGTCGTCTCCCCAGCGACCGCGAAGACTCTCTCCGAACTGGCTGATGATGTTCAGGGCCGAGACGCGTTCGCCCTGCTCTCGAGGGTGACTCTTCCGAGCGGCGAGGACCGTTTCATCCCGATGCTTGACTTCACATCGAAATCCACGAGGCCTGGCTCAGAGCCAACCGTTCGAGCAGCAGTCGAAGTGCTCGACACCCCCGGAACGTTGTTCGCATCTGCGCGCTCGTATCATTTCTATGGCCGTGCGCTTGTGTCTCAGGCGGAACAGCTGGCCTTCTGGGCGAGAGCCTTGCTGCTGACTCCAATAGTCGATGAGCGATGGATTGCCCATCAGATGCGGTCACAAACGGGTGCCCTGCGGATCTCCCCAAATGAGAAGGGCATTGTGCCGACGCCACTGTTCGAAACTGTTCCGACCGACGGCGCGCAACGTTGAGCGTCACAGCGAAGGAGCTCGTCGCCCAGTTTGCGGATGCGGTCGCGGTTGGCGACGCCGCAGTCTTCATCGGAGCAGGCACCTCGCAGGCGTCGGGTTTGCCTGGATGGGCTGATCTCATCGAGCACGCTCGCGTGCAGGCGAACGTGCCGGCGGAAATCACTGATGCTCCGCTTGCCGCGCAATACATCGCGAACACCAATGGAGCTGGAGCGCTGCACGCCGAAATCAAGCGCATGATCGACAGGCCCGCTTCGCCAACGACCGCCCATCGGATCCTCGCCCAGTTACCAATCCGCGATTACTGGACGACGAACTACGATCTCCTCATCGAGGACACCATGGAGGAGCAAGGCACGTCATACCAGTGGGTCGTGGGAGAGCAGGACTACTCCCGGGGCACGGCTGCCGGTACGAATACGAAACGTGTCACGAAGATGCACGGATCGCTGACCCGTGAGGAGGTTGGACAGCGCAGCTGGGAAGTTCCTCCAGTCATCACCCGCTCCGATTTTGAGCGGTACGAAGAGCTTCACCCCATCACCTGGACCCGCTTGCGCGCATCTTGGCTGACCAACAGCTTCTTGTTCCTCGGGCTTAGCTTCGATGATCCGAACCTGAACCTGTTGCTGCGCCTGTCGCGATCGCTGCCAGCTGACATTGACGCTCCGCCACACTTCGTCGTCTTCACCAGGAAGACCGATCAACCAGACGCTCGCCTTCAACAGCTACGAGTGTCAGACTTGGAGGATTCGGGGGTCAACGTACATATGATCGATGCACACGAAAACCTTGGACCGCTGGTACGCCAGCTCGAAGTGCGATGCCGGCCGGCCATGCTCTTTATCTCTGGAAGCTTTCCCTTGGAGGAGGGCGCCGATCGGGACACCACTGCGATCGACGTCGCGGAATTTTTGGCCATTACTTTGGCTGGCCTCGACAAGCAGACGCGACCAACCCTCGTTTCGTTCGGCGGCCCCGCAGGTCAGGTCGTAAGTAAGCGGTTCCGGGACACCCTGCCGCCCGCGGAGTACCAGCCCGACTCGGTGCGCTTCTACTACCGCAAGGCGAGGGGGTCGGACGAGTCAATTCCCATCGAGCATCGCGTCGGCATGGTGACCTTCACTGAACGAAGCCTTGATGACATGCGCGACTTCGTTTTCCCGCAGCTTCGTGCGATGGCGGTCATTGCTGGCGGCAGCCGGACTCTTGACGAAGTTCGTAGTGCGCGCAACCACGATGTACTGGTCATCCCAATCGGAGTTACTGGTGGCGCTGCCAAGCAACTGTGGGACGAGATGAAGCCGAGCGACCTTGGCCTGAAACAGGACGATGAGCTCACCTGGTGGGGTCAACTGAATGATGGAGCGCCCGCTCTCGCCGCACACGCCGCGAGCAAACTCATCAAACGTCTTATGTTCGAGTAGCGCTCATTCTCGTATCCAGTTGAAGGGTTGTGCCGTCTGCTCACCGAACACCGCCGCGCTGTCTGCGCTGTAGTCAAGGTTGTAACGCCGACCTACGACACACAGTGCCACAACTGTTGATCCAGCTTCTCGGAGCGCAAAGGCGGCACTCTGTGCGCGTGCGCCGGACGTGTAGACGTCGTCGAGCAAGAGGATTCTCTTACCAATCAGCTCCTCGGAAACGACGAATGCACTCGGATTCGGTCGGTTGTGACCGAGCTCAGCAGTGGTTCGTTTGAGGCCGGGAACAAGTTCTACCGGCAGCACTGCCTCGCGTTCGAGGAGTACCGAGAGTGGATGGGGCGGTGGCCTCAACGTTGACGGTACAACGACCGCGACGTCGACACAGAGCGCTGTGAGCCAGGCTTCGTTCGCGACGAAGAAGTGGCGCAGGATCGCTCCGATCGCACGGCCTGCAGCAGCATCTGCCAGGACTTCGCCGTCGTCCTTATAGAACGTCAACCAATCTCGCAATCGGCCAGGCTTGGCATATAACGAGACTGCTGTGATCTGCTGCAACCGGCCGTCGAGAGCCGCAGCGTTTTCCTCACAATTAAAACAGGCATCGATGCGACCGCCCAGGAGTCCGAGGCACCATCGACAGACACGTTCGCTCGGCGGCGGAGGGAGTACGAGCTGCTTTGACTCGTCGCCGTCTCTGAACGTAATCTGCCCAGACTGTGGATCGTGCACATGGTCGACACTATCTGGCTTTCGCCCCCAACCCGATCCGACGCCACCCAAATCACCCTGCAGGGCCGCCCTGAGCGGACCTGCAGACTCACCGTGCGGAGAGAACCACGCACTCACCCTTCAGGTCGTCAATTTCGAGCCGCCGAAAGGGGCTGATGCACGTGATCCGCTGAGTCGGAGTGGGTAGTCCAATTAGTGTTGCGGCTGACGGTGCTGATCCCAGACGAACTAAAAAATGTTGCGCACTTCGCGCTTACACGACAATATCGGGGCATCGCCTTACTTTGCACATGGGAGCCACTTGTACGTCGATACTGAAAATGACCGTGTTGTCACGAGTCCTTCTGACCTGGGTTCGTGGGCCGCTTGCGAGTGGTCATTCCTACGCGGGTTGGATTCGAAGCTCGGACGAATCAAGCCAGTTGTAGATCCGCCCGACGCGATGTTGGAACGCACAGCTGCGCTCGGTATCGAACACGAGCAGCGATATCTCGAAGTTCTTCGCGAGAGGTATGGTGCAGATGGGGTTGCCGAGTTCCCAGACCGCCCCGGGCGTGGGGAGTACGCTGCGGCAGCCGAAGCAGCTCGGTCGAAGATGCTCGAGCGAGTTCCGGTGGTGTATCAGGCAACGTTCTTTGACGGCTGGTTCCTGGGTTTCTCAGATTTCCTCATTCTCAATGAGACCGGAGAATATGAGGTCTACGATACAAAACTCGCACGCCACGCCAAGATCTCCGCGCTGCTCCAGCTTGCTGGCTACGCCAAGCAGATTGCGGCTCTCGGCATCCCGGTCGGAGACAAGGTGCACCTAGTTCTCGGAAACGACACCACCAGCTCCCACGACTTGGCAGACATCCAGCCGGTCTACGACGTGCAGCTTGCGCGGCTGCGAGAGGTTCTCGCGGATCGGTTGAGCGCCGCAGATGCGCTTAAGTGGGGAGATCCACGCTTTTCGGCGTGTGGTCGATGCGCGCAATGTGCCGTCGAGGTTGAAGCCTCACGCGACTTGGTACTCGTCGCCGGCATGCGTCTCGAGCAACGATCTCGACTCCATGCCGCAGGCATCAACACAATTGACAAGCTGTCGAAGCATGTTGGTCCCGTTACAGGCATCTCCACCCAAGTATTGGCGCGCATGCGCCGTCAGGCAGCTGCGCAGCTGTCGAGCTCAGCCGACAAGCCGAGTGTAGAAGTTGTTGCACCCAACGCGCTCCGGGCGATTCCGACGCCTGATGCCGGCGACATCTTCTTCGACTTCGAAGGGGACCCGCTCTACACAGAGGACAGCCGAGTGTGGGGGCTTGACTACTTGTTCGGCCTCGTGGAGAACGACAAAGAGTTTGTTCCGTTCTGGGCGCACACTTTTGCGGAAGAACGACAGGCGCTCATCGACTTCCTCGATTACGTACGCACACGTCGTGCCGATTATCCGGGCATGCACATCTACCACTACGCCTCGTACGAGAAGACCCACCTGCTCTCTCTTGCCGCGCGCCACGGCGTCGGCGAGGACGAGATCGACGATCTGCTGCGGCAGAACGTCCTCGTAGATCTGTACCCGATCGTCAAACAGGCCCTGGTCGTAGGGTCGCGTAGCTACTCGATCAAGAAGCTCGAACCGTTGTACATGAACACGACGCGGGCTAACGATGAAGTGGCGAACGCTGTAGACAGCATCGCAGCCTACGCCGTTGCGATCGAGGAGCTTCGTTCTGGCGACCCCAAGAGAGGGCGGGAGCTTCTCGATGAGGTAGAAGCGTATAACCGGTACGACTGTGAGTCGACGCTGGAGCTCCGCGACTGGCTCCTCCGCCTGAGAGCTGGTGCTGAACTGGACGCGGGTGCGGGAGGCGATTCAGAAGTTGAGGCCGAACCGCTAGAAGTGCCAGTGCCCTTAGCACCGGACCCTACCTTCGTCGCTCTGATGAAGACTATTGAAGGCATCGACCCGGCAGATCGAACTGCTGACCAGACAGCTGTCGCCATAGCAGCGAGTGCTATCGACTACCACCGGCGTGAGGCCAAGAAGTCGTGGCAGGAGCACTTCAACCGCCTCGAGGCCGACATCGACGACTTCGCCGACGAGCGCGACGTCTTCGTTGTGGAGCACGCGTCTGTCGAGACGAACTGGGTCGCACCAAGTGGGACGGCGAAATTGTGGTCACGAACCCTCCGGCTAACCTTGCGTCCCGCTCCTGCCAGCCGGCTGTCGGTCGGCGCTAAGCCGCGCGCCCTCTACGACTTCCCACCGCCGCCTGGGCTCAAGAGGTCGAGACCGGCATCGCGAGGCGCCAACGATTCCCTCGAGATCCTCAGCACAGCTGAGGGTGCCGGTCACAGCATCATCGCGGTCGCGAAAGAGCGCCGCCCGACGGGTGTCGAAGACAACTGGGACGATCTGCCCGTCGCCCTGACCCCAGGCCCACCGATCAATACAAAGTCGCTCAGCGACGCGATAGCCGGTTGGGGAGCCTGGTTGCTGGAACAAGGCCTCGATGGTTCTGGCATGCCAAACGACCCGATCCTGGATCTCCTGCGCCGTGTCCCGCCTCGCGCGACCATCCAGGCCATCCAGCACGGAGACACCGTGGATGCGGTCGTTTCCACGCTGCGGTCTTCCGAGAACACTTACCTGGGGATCCAGGGACCGCCCGGGACCGGTAAGACGTATGTAGGTTCTCGGGTAATTGCTCGACTAGTCGAAGAGTGCGGCTGGCGCATCGGTGTAGTTGCACAATCACATTCCGCCGTAGAACACTTCTTGGACGCGGTCGTTGAAGCTGGGCTCTCGACAGCGAAGGTCGGGAAGGTTCCGAGAGATCCAAAGACATTCACCTCAGACTGGACCTCGCTCACGAAGGGGAAGAGCGAGTCCGCTTTCTTGGCCAACGAGGGCGGGCTCGTCTTCGGCGGAACCGCGTGGGCCTTTGCAGGAAAACTCGTCGGTCGTCGTTCGCTCGACCTCTTGGTCGTGGAGGAAGCAGGCCAGTTCTCGCTCGCGCCGACCATCGCCGCTGCGGTCTCTGCCGAGCGGTTGTTGCTCCTGGGCGATCCGCAGCAGCTTCCGCAGGTGAGCCAAGGAACGCACCCGGAACCAGTTGACGAATCTGCTCTCGGCTGGCTCGCTGACGGGCACGAGATTCTGCCGCAACAGTTCGGGTATTTTCTGGAGGAGACACGTCGAATGGGTGTTGCGCTGTGCGCGCCGGTGTCCGAACTGTCCTATGCCGGACGGCTACGATCGGCGGCCAGCGAACGGAAGCTCGAAGGCATCGAACCGGGACTCCATATCGTCCCGGTCGAGCATCAGGCCAACACCAACTTCTCATCTGAAGAAGCCGCGCGGGTGGTCGAAATCGCGCTCGAGGTGGTCGGAAGTACATGGCACGATGGCCCGGGCGACGTCGACGGTCGACAACTCCAGCCGCGTGACGTCATCGTGGTCGCCCCGTATAACGCACAAGTGAACTTGATCCGTGACGCGCTCGATGTCGTCGGGCTTCTAGACACTCGCGTAGGAACGGTTGACATGTTTCAAGGGCGAGAGGGCGTTGTGTCGATCGTCTCGCTGGCCGCATCGTCAGGCGAAGATATACCGCGCGGCCTGGACTTCCTTCTTCAGGCAAACCGCCTCAACGTGGCGCTTTCGCGAGCGCAGTGGGCTGCGTACTTGATCAGCTCACCGCGCCTTCGGACTGGGCGTCCGCGATCCATTCCGGAGATGAGATTACTCAGTCGATATATCCGGTTGACTGGCGGGAACGTGGGCGCCACTCCCTGAAGTGCTTGTGGCGCGAAGACCGCGGACCATGCCCGGTCTGTACCTGATCTGTGGCAGAAGGAGTCATCTAGTGAGTGCTTTAGACCAAACCGAACATCGATTCACCGACTGGGCCGATAAGGACCTGCCGAATATTCGTGCTGGCCTTGCCGAAGCCGTAGTGGCACAAATGGCTGACGTATCGGGGCAGGATGCACGTTGGCACGGCGGGGGCACCGTCGCCCTGGACGTCACAAGTTTGGAGGATGGCGAGCTCGTTCGACGAAATGCCAAGTCGGTCCGTCTCCAGAAATACCGAGGCGAGGTCTGCGTGGCTCTGGCTCGACGTAATGCAGTGCGCTTTGACGCCGACCGACTCGACCGGGTTGTCCTCGTTCTCCTCGCTGAGGCTAGTTCCAGGTTCAAGGTCGATCTTGAGCGCGGTGTCGCATCGGTGGAGGGCCACGCCTCGCTTGATCGAGTGTGGGACGTCTCCGTGCCCGACCTGAATGATCTGATGCCCGACCACGATCCAGAGGTCGAGGGTAACATTCGCAATGTTCTATTCACATTGGACGAGCTCGCCCCGCACCTTGTGTGGACGCGAAATGACGCTGAATCCCGTAATGCGAATGAGGGAGAAGACCATGACGCCACGCAGTGACACCCTGTTCGACGCGCTGGAGATGGTCGCGACCATCGGAATGACATGGTGGGTCTCGGCAACAGTTCTGTGCGCGACTATCATCGGGGGCACCTGGGCAAAAAGACAGGACCTTCGACGTTTCCGGCCTGTCGTCCGTACCGGATACTTTAGTCTCGTCGCATGCTTTCTGGTGTCGGTGATTCTTTTCGGGTTTGTCCTACACAAGACAACTGGAGAGATCGGAAGCTCTTTATCTGAGGCCTGCGAACTGTCCTCGCTTGGGGGCGGATGTCTACCTGGAGACGCTTTTGAGCTCTGGAGCAACATGCAACTCGGTTTCATTATCGGTACAAGTAGCTTCGTCGCGACTGCAATCGCGTGGATCGGAACTTGGTTCCAAATCGCCAGGACCTCGGAATGAGTTCGTATCCAGGCAGCAGGCATCGGTGTCCGTGTACTTCAATCCTGGAAGCAAATATCGCTGGCTCGTTGTTTCGCGACAGCCGCGACAGTCAGTCGTCGACCTCGAATCGAGCCGGAGCGATTCACCGATAGTGTCAGGGGCGATCCGAGTGCGGGACTTGGCCGCAGGGGGGCTTCTATGGCTGATGGGGACGTCCAGTACGAGACGAAAGTCGTACAAGCAGTCCGTGGAATGGAAGCTCGTGCGCGGGCCAAGGCCGAGGCGGAGGGGTGGGAGTTAAGTGAGCAGAAGTCTGGGTCGGTGCTCCGGTCGACCCTGAGCTTTCGGCGCCCGAAGAAGAAGATCTCTCCGTCGGCGTGGATCGTTGGGGCGACCGCTGCTGCAGTACTCATCGGCATTGTGCTCGTCGGTGCTTCGCTCGAGCGGGCGAACGGTCCAGCCGCTGATATGTCGCCGCGTCCATCCGAAACATCAGTCTCTGCGGCCTCGCCGAATACGGCGGCGACGACGTCGGCGGTCGTCGAAACGCCGGTTCAAGATCCGTCCCTCAGCGACACAGAGGTCCTCGATGCTCTCAACGACTTCTTCGCCGAGCGTGCGGCCGCTGGTGTCTTGTTCGGGAAAGCGGTCAGAGACGTCACCTTCGCCGAAGGAGTAGTTCGTGTGACATTCGATCCCGCCGCCGCTGGGGTCTCCACGGAACTCTTCGACTCGATGAACCCTTTCGAGAACATGGCAGAGTTTGCCGCGACCCCGATCTGCTTCGCGGATGCCATCGGCAACCGTGTGCGGCCGGCGGTCAATTCCATCGAAACCGTTCGCGCTGACGGCGCGCCGATGGGTACCTACTCGCGCGCTGACATCCTGGCGCTCAACGGGCTCGAGAAATAGAACCCGCGATCCCGAAGGCTGGCAGGTTCTCCGGGCGGCCGACGGCGCCGTGGAACGCCACCAGATGACCCCATCACTGCCCCAGAATCCCCGGAATTACGCGGGCGTGTTCGGAGCGACACTTTATTTGGACAACCCCGGCGACACTTTGTTTGGCACACCGCCCGCTCACTGAGCGTCCGGCGACGCTTCACGCGGCCGTTCACAGTAGCCCTCTCGCTCACTGAGAGGGTCAGTTCGGCTTTCTCGCCGCGCCTCGCAGGGAGCGGAAGGCGAGCCTTCGATTGCAACGTCGATCTCCCGGCCGACGACCTGCTGATGCGCCAGCAGCGGGAGTGCTTCGCGGACAGCATCGGTCACGACCCAGGAGCGGAACAACGCCACCGCAACGTCCGCCAAGATCTGTGGCGACGCCTCATCGCCGCCAGAACCCGCTCCTTGCCCGCGCCCTTGAAGCTCGGTCACGCCCGTGACGACACTCCCCAGTACACAGCCTTCCGCACCCGCATGACCGCAGAACTACAGACCGCTCTCGACAGCTACGCCAAAGCCTTCCTACTCGCGCACGGCGACTGGTACCCAGTCACCTGGACACCTGATGTCAGCGTCGACCTCGACTAGTACCCACCGTTGCACACGTACGGGCTGACCGATTGGTGCCCTTTGCAAACCGTCGTGCAACCAGAACGGTGTCGTCGGCCTCCGCACACTTGAGCAGCTTCGCCATCGCAGGTCGATTGATCGCTGTCTTGCTGTCGGACCTCACGTCCGCAAACACGCCACGCTCCTTCGGATGACGGCATAATCATCGTGTGCTGAATAGATCGGCGTTGGCCGCAGAGCTTCTGGAGCTATCCTCCGATGACTACGTGTCTCATAGGCTCATCGACCGCGTGCCAGTCGTATTTAGCGACCGTTCCGCGTATATCACATGGAAGAAAGAACTTGCCGCCGGCTTGAAAGTAGACCCCTACGGTGTCATCCTCGTCGGAAGCGCGTGCACGGGATACAGCCTCAACCCATACAAGAATTTCCGAGACTTCCACGAACGCAGCGATCTCGATGTGGCGGTCGTTTCGGACCAGCACTTTGACGAAGCTTGGCGATTCTTGCGGGACTTGGGGGCCCGGGTCCACAAGCTCCCAACAGCCGCCAAGAAGGCGGTGAACTCCCATCGGTCAGGTCACGTGTTCGACGGTGTCATCGCAACCGATACGTTCGTTGAACATCTACCGTTCGCAAAGACCTGGGTTCCCGTCCTTGAAGCAATGACGCTGGCGGCTCCGGCTAACGGACGCGAAGTAAAAGTCCGCCTGTATCGTGATCTCTTCGCTCTGAGGTCCTACCAACAGCGCGGAGTGGAAAATGCTCGGGCACGTCTAGCTGAAGGTGCATGAATGACTCAGGATTATCTTCGTATCTCAACCGTCACGGCCGCGACGTTCAAACGCCTCTCGGACAGTGGGCAACTCGAACTGCGGCCTCCGTACCAGCGCAATCCCGTTTGGCTCGAGGGACAGAAGAGCTACCTGATCGACACCATGTTGCACGGTTTCCCGGTGCCGGAGTTGTACATGCAGGTAGTGGCAGACGAGACCGGAGCTGAAACGCACGTTGTTGTCGATGGCCAGCAGCGGCTAACCGCGCTCCTGGATTTCATTGCAGGCGAGTACTCGCTCAGCGGGCTGGAATCAAGCTGGAATGAAAGCAGCTTCGATGGCCTCAGCCCCGAAGAGAAGACCTCGATCTTTGGCTACAACTTCGTGGTGCGCATGTTGCCGGACATGCCCGACGAGCAGATCCGAGCTATCTTCCAGAGACTGAACCGCAACGTCGTTGCTCTCAGTCGCCAGGAGCTCAGGCACGCGACGTACTGGGGCGAGTTCATCAAGTCCATGGAGGAGCTTGCGACGGAGGGATTCTGGCGCAATTCGGGAGTCTTTACCGCGAATGAAGTACGCCGGATGCTTGACGTTGAGTTCATCAGCGAGCTGGCGGTCGGTCTGATGCATGGCCCTCAGAACAAGAAGCTCAGCCTTGAGCGGTGGTACGCCGTGTACGAGACGGATTACGAGGAGCGGCCGCGGACGGAGTCGCTGTTCCATGCCACCCTCGGCGAGATAGACCGCCTGCTGCCCGACCTCAGTCGGAGCCGATGGGCCAAGAAGTCAGACTTCTACACTCTTTTTCTTTACCTTGCAGCCCGGGCGGAGGCATTTCCGCTTGCCAGCAACGAGCGGGACACGCTGGCAGGCCAGCTCGTGGATTTCGCCGACCAGGTCGGGATCGTCCTTCGACTAGACCCGACCGAATCCGCGATGGTAGTCAAGCCTGTGTTGGATTACTCGCGTGCCGTGCAGCGGGCGGCCAGCGATCTGGGAAACCGACGCATACGTGCCCAATCCTTGGAGGCCTTCATCTCGGGGGAACGCGAGGTCGTCATGCTCAACAGTGAGCAGGGGGACGACAACGCAGAACAGGATCAGGTGGAGGACGCTTACGATGAGGAATAGGCGCACCTCAGACGGTGGGGGCACCTAGCGACGCATTTTGTGGTCTTCCGCGATTGCTCGAAACTGATCGTTGCGACGCGCGTTGAGTGCCGCGCTGGGAGGTGAATGACACGCCGTGTCGAGGTCGACCGAAACCTCCAATCAACGAAACTTCCTTCCCGCTGTCGTCAGAGCATCGGTGATGGGGTCGCGGCGCCGATCTGGTGTCGGTAGAGCGTCGCTCGGCTCCAGCCGACGAGAGAGGCGGCTTCGGCGGCGGTGCGGCCGTGATCGCGGGCGTCGGTGACGATGGCGAGCTTCTCGGCGATGATGTCGGGGTTCATGGGTGGGCGCCCGAAGCGGGTGCCGGACTCGCGTGCTGCGGCGATGCCGGCGTTGACTCGTTCGATGATGAGTTCGAGTTCGTACTCGGCCAGGGTGGCGAGCATGTGGAGTATGAGCCGGCCCGTCGACGTCGCGGGGTCGATCCCATCGGAAAGTGATCGCACGTGGATCCCGCGGCCGCGCAGGAGCTCGACGGTGTTGAGGACGTCGATGAGCGATCGCCCGAGTCGATCGATGCGCCACACGATCACAGTGTCGCCGGTCTCGGCGTACCCGAGCAGCTTCGTCATACCGCGCCGTTCGATTGCGGTCTTACTGCCTTGCGCCGAGCACCGCTCTCAACTCCTTCATTGCATCCATGTAGAAGGCGTTGAACGCAGCGATCATTGAATCGAGCACAACGATGTACGGGGTGGGGTCACTCTCCAGTTTGTTCTGCTTAAGCGCGAGCGCCACGACGCAAGGCTCACGCAGGCCAACCGCTTGAAAGTCTGAGTCGATGAACGAGTGTTTGTGCGCGTTGGCGATGTCGTTCAAAGTCAGCAGAAACCGATCGTGAGAGCGCAACAGCTTGAGGAGCCTACCTCCGCCCTTAGCCTGAGCTGTCCCGATTGAGTCGACAAGTACCCGCCGCGGCCACGAACCCTTGTCGGCTCGCTCCTGAAGGACCCAGAGGAGGGCGATCAACTCGTCAACGGTGCGCCGCAAGTGAACGACGACCTCGTCGACACAGAACCGGTGGTGCATTCCTTCTGCTGCTGCCGTCGGATCGAATGGACCATTTAGCGCACGCCAGGTCGTCTCGACATCGTCGAGCCGACGGTTCGTACGAACGAGTCGGTTCACGATATGGAGGCCCTTCAGGCTTAGATTCCCGTACGGCGAGTCCGGTGGTAGCGGTACCAGGTCGAGTGCGTGCGCCGCACGAAGCGGCCTACCCTGGAGACCGATCAACCGCAGCACCACTTCAGCATGGCGCAAAGCACCGCTCAGTGAACGCCGGCTGGGTGCGCTTAGAACGCTGACGGAGCGCTAGCTACTAGCGCACCATCTATCCGCATCTGCTCGCGGCCGTGCCGGCCAGTGTGAGCTTCTGAGCCAGAAGCGGTCCGAGTCGACGCGAGGCTCGCTCGGCCCACCCCACTTGCCGCCGGCATCGAGAACCGGCCACCGGACGTTCCTGAGCGTGGGACTCTATGGCGCAGCGTCGAGATGATTTGGTTCCCCATGGTCGACGCATGGTGGCCGGTCGACGAATCGTGCCGACCCGTCCGAGTTGACCTCGCCGGTAGAGTGCGAGGACGGGCCGGGGCTCGGCCCGAGAATCAGGGGGAACCATGTTCGTTTTGGTCGAAGCGCAGGAGCGGTTGAACGGTGCTCCGGAGTACGCGCAGACGTTGGTCAACGTGCAGCAGATTACGAGCATCATGCTCCGGTCAGATAAAACGGACGGTGCGATCGCCCAAGTGTCGACGAGCGGTGGCGGCACCCTCCTCGTGAAGATCGGGGAGGCAAACGCGGACCCAGAAGAGTTGCAGCGGGCCCTCATTCGACTGACTGCAGGCGAGCGCGTTCAGGTGTAGTTATCCACAGGCTCGGCGCACCAGCGCCGGGCCTGTTTCATGTCTTGAATCGACGTCGCACGGAGTCCGGTTCGATGTCCGGCTGGTGAGTCTTGAACTGGTCCAGACCAACCGCGACTCGATGTTCGAACCAGCCGAGCGGATACGTCGGGTCCTCCTCCGCCCAGCGCAAGAGTGGCGTCCCCGCGACCGTTGCTAGGCGCGCCTGATTCCCCCACACGGAGTCTGGGTTCATTGCATACCGGACAGCCTCATGCACGCGCTGCACGAACTCTGACACAGCCGCCTCGGCCGGTAGATCGAGATCACTCACCAGTGCGGTCACACTCGCCTGCGTTGCTGACTCAACTTCACCGAATCGCGCCGTGTTGCGCGTCGGATTCATCACGCAATCCTGCAGCTCTGTCACTCGGCGCATGAACGTGGCGACCAGATCCCGTCGACGTTGCTGACTTGCGTCCACACGTCGCCGCCGGTCTATACGGATCGTCACGACTGCACCCACGATGATCGCCGCCACGGCAACCAGGATGCCGAGAATTTTCAGCAGTTCGTCAAGGCCCATTGGGGACTATTCGAGGCCGTCGAAATTGTTCCAGTGCACGTTGAAGAGCGCTTCCTTCACTGTGGCGTCAGCATTGCCGATGCTGTATGGGGTATCTTCGCCGCCGTCCGCCACCCGGACCTCAACCATGTAGCGATTTGGTGCGGAAGCGGGGCCTTCGTCCATCACCGTTACGTCCAACTCAATGCCCTTTCGGTACACCCGGAAATAACGGAGTTCCCATGCCTCTTCGATGTCATGATGGCCGGTGAGTAGTTCGAGCGCTTCATCCATTTTCGAAGCCTAATGCGCGGCGGTAGCTCTCAGCGAGGTTCGACAGCTGAGGCCGACTCCCGGTTCGTGCGGACTGCTCCTCCGCGCATCGTCCACTGCACTTGCACTGCACGATCCGTCCAGGCGATTACTTCGCGGTCCGGTCGGATGGTTGCCTCATGGAATCGCACCCAAGCGCGTGCCGGCCCCAGTGCCGGCGCTTCAGTCACCGGGTGGTGCTCGAGATCGGGTTCGGCCGGCGTGCAACAGCGGAGCAACACCCGGCTGGCCGACCGATAGGACGCGTCGTTCTGCGGTACGCGGTGTTTGCGCAAGATCCGGCACACTTGCTTCCATGCACGAAATGAGTTGGCTCGATAGGTATGTTCCTGACGAGCTCCGGATGGCGCTCGGAGACCTCGTGATCGTGGCCGCTGGCGTTGAATCAAGCGCGTACGGCATAGCGCGCATCTATCGAGTTCCTGATCCGCAGTTGCAGTCGGCAAAGCGCATGCTTGGGAAGTTGGAGGCGCGTGTTGGCGATCTCGGTATTCCGCCATGGAGCGACGTTGAGCGCAAGCTACTACTGGCATGGAGTCACGCAGCTCGGCTTCTTCTCGGGAAGCGGGACCTACTAGTGCATGCGAGTGTCAGCATCGGGAGTGGGCGCCCGGACGGGAAGAGCGAAACCTTCCGTTGGTCTCTGCGCGACAACGCCCAGGTAGATAGCGAAGCCCACGACGTAGAGCGTCTGGTTCGTCTGCTCATGCGTGTGCGTCGCACGGGCATACTGTTGGAACATAACCTCTCTTACCCGTCCGCGGGTGGCGGCCGGATTCCACCGCAGTATGTGACGTTTGGCCGAGTTGTAATACCACCGATTGAGGTACCTGCCGCATGGTCAGACTGGGCGCAGCGAGCAATCACGTGAGTAGGCACTCACGACTAGCGGAGTGGGCCTTCACTCCGACGTTGCTCCCCGCACAGGGTCGGTAAACAGTTGACGATGGGGTGACTCTAGGCAGCTAGTTATGGTCATAGCCACGGCTCTTCGCGTATTTCCGCCGGACCGGTATTCAGGTACGCTCCGACTGTGAAGATCTCACCGTTCGAGACAGAGTTCCCGCCCGAATCCCTTCCGACCGTGTTGGGAGGCCCGCTGCAGAACGCTCAGCTTGACCAGCAGGGTGATCAGACTGCCCACTGGGTTCGCGCTGAGCGCGCGCAACAGATCGCGGTCGGCAACGCGGTCCATGGGTTCTACCTCGCGAAGCGCTTCTCCGAGCGACTTGCTTCGTTCGACGCGTGGACTAGTTCTTCGGCGGAACGCGCTATTGCCGCCATAGAGACGAAGCTGTGGCGGCTTGCTGTGATCGACGTGGCCATGGTGAACGACACCAATCAGTTGAAGCGGGCCGCATCACTGCCGGGCGTACTGGCTAACATGACGGCCGCTCTCGCCGCGGACGCCGACCCGAAGTTCGCCCCCGATCGAGCTTCCCTCCAAGCCATACGTAGTGCAACCAACGCTGACCTTGTCGTCCCTCTCAAGTATGTGAGGCACGTTCGGAACAAGTGGGCCGGCCATCCGTCCATGGACAGGGATTTTGACAGCTGGGCTGACGCAGATACTGAGTTGAATATTCCGCTTGTCGAGGAGGCGTTGGCGATCCTCGTTCGAGCCCACCAAGAGGCTGCAGACCTTGCCGCGCGCTGTCCCATACTCATGCCGTTGTTCGCCGTACCGTCGCCTGAGGGGGAAGATCAGACTCAGGCAGATGGATCAATCATTCGAGTGATCCCGATGACAGTCGACTGGTCGAGTGTGACCGTTCTCGCGGGTCTAATGCGGGAAGGCGCTCGGAAAGATGCCGAGGCGCTAGTCGACCAGATTTCCTTCTCGCCCAGCGGAGTGAGTCCAGATGATCCGACGAGCGACCAGCGCTGAATATCTCAGCGAACGGGTCTGACCGGCACGCTGTCTTAGCTCGCGCACATCGGCGCCGAGCCTGGAGTGACGGTGGCGTATATTGGCTCGATCTGGATCCAAGACGTCGGGCGAATGTTCGCGATCGAGTCCAATTGCGCTAGCCTCGCCGCAGATCCACAAGCCCGGAGGAACCTTGAAACATGGCTGACTCGAACTCCCTGCCCGTCGATCACCCAATCTCTTCGTCGGGCCAAGACGTGCTCGGCCGTGCCGCTGTCGCGCAGGACTTTGCGCGCTCCGTCCGAGAGTTGGACGCGTCGCGAGGAGTCGTGGTCGGTGTCCTGGGAGCATGGGGTCACGGCAAGAGTTCTTTCGTCAACCTGATGCGCGAAGAGTTCGCCGAAGCGACCGAGCTTCCAGTCATCGACTTCAACCCCTGGGTCTTTTCAGGTGACCAGCAGTTGACGGACGTCTTTTTTCGCGAGATCGCGGCGGAGCTACGTATCAAGGATGAGTCAAAGTTCGGGGTCATTGCCGAGGGCCTCGACCGGTACGGTGATGTCCTCAGCCCGCTCGCAGTCATTCCTTGGTTCGGCGGCTGGTTTGACCGTGCGTTCTCGGCCACGAAGGCCGCCACCGCTTGGTTGAACAACCGGAAGAAGGGCAGCCGTACCTTCAGGGACACGGTTTCTGACGCGCTGAAGGAACTGGACCAGCCCGTCGTCGTGGTGATCGACGACATCGACCGGCTCGCTACCAACGAGA
>Ga0308160_10001446_pt1 | contig 33273 bp, 34 predicted proteins | sample PhyFR1_FD_201036 | JGI IMG/M metagenome (GOLD analysis project Ga0308160, IMG submission 201036) | Phyllosphere microbial communities from UC Gill Tract Community Farm, Albany, California, United States - DLSLF.R1 | ecosystem: Host-associated > Plants > Phyllosphere > Unclassified | place: USA... | reverse complement strand
GGAAAAAGAAACCTGATTATTCTCTTGATGCTGAGATGTCAGGTACTGAAGGACTGACATTGTATTCACAACTCGAGAGCAAGGACACCTTGCCGGAGGACCAAGTGGTCGATAACGAGCAACGAAACGAAGTCGGGGACGCGATTGCGGCTTTACCAGAAAAATACCGTGTCCCACTCGTCCTGAAATATGTAGAGGATCTTTCGCTAAAAGAAATCAGTGAAATGATCGAATTACCTGTCGCTACTGTCAAAACTAGAATTCATCGTGGACGAGAAGCGCTGAAGAAGCATTTTGCCAAACGATGAGAAGGAGGAACTCACCATGTCACGAGAGCATGTACATGAACGGATCCAGGATTATTTAGACCAAAACCAACCACCTGAGGAATTCGAGCGATTAGAAGCAGAGTTACGAGAAGTAGACGCGATGGACGAGTTCGAAGAGTATCGGCTCCTTGATGCTCGACTGCGTCAACTTCCAGCGCCTAAATTATCGGCAGATTTTACATCCCGCGTGCTGGCACAATTGCCTGAACAGGTGGAGACGCCAAGCGCTGCTTTGCTGCACCAACCGCAACCGTCTCGTTTTGGAGGGAAGATGAAGCAATATCCATTGCTCGCGGCAGCGGCTGTTTTCTTACTTTTGTCGGTCGGTAGCCTTGGTGGTTATATGGCACAGGAAGAACATGACTTATCCTATACGAATGCACCAGGCATCGTCGCTCAAAATGGTGAGGTCGTTGTCCCGAAAGGTGTCACAGTCGATCAAGATCTCTATGTCGAAGGCGGGAACGTCCGCATCGAAGGGAAAGTCAATGGCGACGTCATGACCGTTGACGGGAAAGCGTACACGGCGAGTGCTGGTAGCGTGACCGGAGAAATCAAGGAAATCGATCAATTATTCGAACGCGTATGGTACGGAATCAAGCGTCTATTTAAATCAGATGAGTTAGGGGGCACGGTTGGTGAATTACTTCAGCTGGCAACCACTTCAATTTCAATTGTTGAAACTGGGAGAAAACGTACATTGGTACGATTATATTAATGACGTGATTGATATTGCGGTCGTGACGTTCGTCATTTACCGTCTCATGATCATCGTCAAAGGAACAAAAGCGGTCCAGCTCATTAAAGGGATCTCGGTCATTTTGATCAGTTGGTTCCTGAGTGGCTTTTTTGGACTCAAAACACTGCAATTCTTACTGAATCAAATCATCACCTATGGGTTACTGGGGATTATCATCATCTTCCAACCCGAACTCCGGCGTGGACTGGAACATTTAGGACGAACGAGTAAATTCTTCTCGCGTAGTGCGGTCAGTGATGAAGATGAACAAATTCGAATCGTCGATGCGCTCGTATCGTCTGCTCAGTACATGTCAAAACGGCGTATTGGGGCACTCGTGACGATTGAACGGGAGACTGGACTGAGTGAATACGTGGAGACGGGTATTCCGCTCGGCTCACAAATCACGAGTCAGTTGCTGATCAACTTGTTCATTCCGAATACACCCTTACATGATGGTGCCGTCATCGTCCAGCAAGGCAAGTTAGCAGCAGCCGCTTGTTACTTACCGCTGTCTGAGAGTGCACATATCTCAAAAGAGCTTGGAACACGTCACCGCGCAGCAATTGGTGTCAGTGAGGTGACGGATAGTGTCACGCTCGTCGTCTCGGAAGAAACGGGTGGTGTCTCACTCGCCATCAATGGACGTCTATACCGGGAACTCGACGAAGAATCCTTGCGGACGAAGTTACTTGAGACGATCGTCAAGGCCGAACCGACGAATACTTCCTTCTTGAACTGGATGGGGGCGAAAAAATAATGTTCGAAAAGTGGTTCAATGAGCGCTGGTTTTTACGCATCGTTGCCGTTGCCTTAGCCGTCATGTTGTATTTGATGGTCGCAGGTTCGAATACGACGGGAAAAAGCGATGCCGCTAGTCTGTTACCGATCGCAGGACAAGGCTCGACGAAGTTTGACGTACCGGTCACGGTCCAGTATGATGAATCGCAATGGGTCGCCTATAATATTCCAAATACGATGGAGGTCACCGTTAAAGGTCCTTCGAGTAGCTTGACGATGCTCCGGCTTGTTCAGGATTTTGGATTATCGATTGATTTGAAAGGCCTCGACCCGGGCTATCATCGTGTCCGTGTCACACCGACCGGCTTCGGAAAAGATGTCGAAGTGACGCCGAAACAACAGACGATCGAAGTCTTCCTCGATAAGAAAATTACGAAAGAAGTACCGGTACAAGTCGCCTTACTCAATAAAAACAAAATCGCTGAAGGATATGTCGCTGGGGAAGCGCAACCGAACCAACAAACTGTTGAAGTCACGGGAGGCGCGGAGAAGTTACAGGCGATTTCAGCAATCCAAGTACCGATTGATGTGACCGGTCGGGCAGAGACGTTCAAAGAGACGTTCAATGCTAAAGCGACGGATGCGAACGGGAATACGATTAATGCATCTTATCAACCGGAGCAATTAGAAATCACAGTACCGATCTATAAGGAAAGTAAGACGGTACCAATCAATGTGAAGACAAAAGACAACGTCAAAAAAGGGTATACCGTTGTCAAGATCGTTCCCGTCACGACGGAAGCTCGTCTATATGGAACAAAAGAAGAGTTGGAACGGATTGGTTCCGTTGATACAGAAGCGGTCTCGCTTAAGGGACTGACGAAGACGACGGAAAAAACCGTCAAACTCGTGGAACCGGAAAACGCGACGGCGATGGATCCGACACAGGTTACCGTCAATATCGTCGTTGAAAAGGAAAATGCGAAATCGACGACAGAAACCGTCGAGGATCGAGCAGAGAAAACGATCCCGGGTGTGACGGTCACGTTGAACGGGTTTGATGAGTCGAAGTATACGATTGATTATAACCAAACGATGGATGTCGTTGTCCGTGGGAAAGAATCGGATCTAGCATCGATTGATGCGACGGACATTAAAGCGGTCATCGACGTGACAGGACTAAAAGAAGGGACGCATGGATTGCCGATTTCATACCAGACGTCGAAAGCCTTCGATGTCTTGCGGCCGGATAACATGGATGTCACGTTAAAAGCCGTGCCTCGGACATCCGTTCCGACCAATTAAAACAAATTAGTGAAATGAGGAAATAACATATGGGTAAGTATTTTGGAACTGACGGCGTACGCGGCGTCGCAAACGTAGAATTGACACCGGAACTGGCGTATCGCCTCGGTCGAACAGGTGGTTACGTGTTAACGAAACACGAAAGCACACGACCTAAAGTCTTAATTGGACGCGATACACGTGTTTCTGGTCAAATGCTTGAGAACGCACTTATCGCGGGTCTTTTATCGATCGGTGCAGAAGTCATGCGTCTAGGTGTCATCTCGACACCAGGTGTCGCGTATCTGACAAAAACAATGGATGCGACAGCAGGAGTCATGATTTCCGCGTCGCACAATCCAGTAGAAGATAACGGGATCAAGTTCTTCGGATCAGACGGCTTTAAGCTTGATGACGCAACAGAACTTGAAATTGAAGCATTACTCGATGAAGCAGAAGATACATTGCCACGCCCAGCCGGAAAAGAACTCGGCTTCGTTCATGATTATTTTGAGGGCGCACAAAAGTATCTGCATATGCTTCGTCAGACATCGGATGAAGATTTCTCAGGCATCCATGTCGCGATTGACGGTGCACACGGAGCGACGTCAAGCCTCGCACCACGTCTATTTGGTGACTTGGAAGCAGAAGTATCGACGATCGGAACGAATCCGAACGGACTCAACATCAATGATGGTGTCGGTTCGACACACCCTGAACACCTTGCTGCCTTCGTCAAAGAAAAGAGCGCAGATGTCGGTTTGTCATTTGATGGCGACGGCGATCGCTTGATTGCAGTCGATGAGAACGGCGATATCGTCGATGGTGATAAAATCATGTTCATCTGCGGGAAATACTTGAACGAACTTGGTCGTCTGAAAGACAACACGATCGTTGCGACGGTCATGAGTAACCTTGGTTTTCATAAAACTGTCAAAGAAAACGGGATGACGGCGCTTCAGACAGCAGTCGGTGACCGTTATGTCGTCGAAGAGATGCGTAAGAACGACTATACGCTCGGTGGCGAACAGTCGGGGCACATCATCTTCATGGATTACTCAACGACAGGAGACGGCATGTTGTCAGGCGTCCAGTTGTTGCAAATCATGAAAGCGACAGGGAAGAAGTTATCAGAACTCGCAGCTGAGATGCCGATTTTCCCACAACGTCTCGTCAACATCCGTGTTTCAGATAAAAATGGCGCAATGAGCGGTCCTGCTGTACAAGCAATCATTGCGGAAGTTGAAGCGGAAATGGCGGGGAACGGACGGATCCTCGTTCGTGCGTCAGGAACAGAACCACTCGTTCGTGTCATGGCGGAAGCTCCAACACAAGAAGCGTGTGATGCGTACGTCGAGCGGATCGCGAACGTCGTTCGTGAGAACTATGCGTTACAAGAAAACTAAGAAACCCGAAGCAGAGCGATTGCTCTGCTTCTTTTTTTTACAATTATTTTAGAAAAACAGCTTGAGATTTTTACAAAAAATAGGGATTATACGTATTGATTAGTGAAATATCGGGAATAGTTACAACTACGTTACCTTTCTTGCTTTTTCAAAGTAAAGTTCGTATGATGGTGAAGTCGGACAGAAACGGGGTCAGACGGAACTAAAAAGCGCCAGGGCTTTCTTCGTAGGTTGAAAGCTGACGAGGTGGAGGTTTATCGAATTATTCGGCGGATGCCTCCCGGTACCAGATCCATACCGTAAATCGTTCTGAAATCGTCCAAGTGATTGGACGGACAAACAGACCGATCGGGATCCTCTCAACAAGAGCCGTTTCCTCTTTAGGGAAATACTTGTAAATGGAGAGATGTAACATGTGCGGAATCGTAGGTATGATCGGACAGGTCAACACAAAGGAAATTTTATTAAAAGGTCTCGAGAAGCTCGAGTACCGCGGCTATGACTCGGCAGGTCTTGCGTTCGTCAACGACGGCGTCCAAGTCCACAAAGAAGTAGGCCGGATTGCTGCGCTACGCGAAGTCGTTCCTGCTGATGCAGACGGCACAGTCGGAATCGGACACACACGTTGGGCAACACACGGTGTCCCGAGCGTACCAAACGCGCACCCGCACCAAAGTGCGTCAGCACGTTTCACACTCGTGCACAACGGCGTCATCGAAAACGATGAGCAGCTGAAAGCAGAATTGAATGTCGATCTTCTCAGCGACACGGATACAGAAGTCATCGTTCAGATGATTGAAAAGAACTTCAACGAGACAGGTGACGTCGCGGAAGCATTCCGTCAAACACTCCGTGTCTTGCACGGTTCGTATGCCCTCGCATTGATCGATGCTGAAAATCCAGACGTCTTATACGTCGCAAAAAACAAATCACCACTTCTCGTTGGTCTCGGTGACGGTACGTTCAACGTCGTCGCATCAGACGCAATGGCAATGTTACAAGTAACGGATCAATTCATCGAGTTGCATGATGGCGAGATGATCATCTTGACGCGTGATAGCGTCACGATCCAAGATCTCGATGGGAACGTCCAAGAGCGTGAAGCGTACACGGCTGAAATCGATGCATCAGACATCGAAAAAGGAACGTACGCGCACTACATGCTCAAAGAGATGGATGAGCAACCAGCGGTCATTCGTAACATCGTTCAAAAATATCAAAACGAAGCAGGCGACATCACACTCGACCAATCGGTCCGTGATCTCGTACTCGGTCGTGACCGTGTCTATATCATTGGTTGCGGAACAAGCTACCATGCTGGTTTGATCGGAAAACAATTGATCGAACAAATCGCAGGCATCCCGACAGAAGTGCATATCTCTTCTGAGTTCGGATACAACATGCCATTATTGACAGAGAAACCACTCTTCCTCTTCCTTTCACAATCAGGTGAAACAGCGGATAGCCGTGCCGTTCTCGTCGAAGCGAAGAAACTCGGTCACCCGGCACTGACGATCACGAACGTTCCAGGATCAACATTGTCACGTGAAGCAAACGCAACATTGTTGCTCCACGCGGGTCCAGAAATCGCCGTTGCTTCAACAAAAGCGTATACAGCTCAAATCGCTGTTCTCGCTGTCCTTGCGTTTGACCTTGCTCAAGCAAAAGGGGTTGCCGTCAACTTCGATCTCATGAAAGAACTCGGTAAAATCTCAAGTGCGATGGAGTCGGTCATGTCTCAAAAAGATCGCTTCCAAGAAATCGCGACAGAATACTTGTCTGAGTCACGCAATGCGTTCTTCATCGGTCGTGGACAAGATGCATACGTCGGGATGGAAGGTGCATTGAAACTCAAAGAGATCTCGTATATCCAAGCAGAAGGATACGCGGGTGGAGAGCTCAAGCACGGTCCGATCGCTTTGATCGAAGACAACACACCGGTCATCGCGCTCGTGACACAACCACACGTTCACCTCAACAACCGTGGGAACGTCAAGGAAGTCGTCGCACGTGGGGCAAACGCGTGTGTCATCGCAGCAGAAGGTCTTGAATTGCCAACGGATGCATTTGTCATCCCAGCAGTCGAGCCACTCTTGTCACCGCTTTTGTCGGTCTTACCACTTCAATTGATCTCATACTACGCGGCACTCGGTCGCGACTGTGACGTCGATAAGCCACGTAACTTGGCGAAGTCGGTAACGGTTGAATAAGGAAACAAATCGACTCCAAATGACAGGCGTGTAAGCGTCTGCCGTTTGGAGTTTTTATATTAGGAGGAGAACGAGATGAACCGCTGGATCACCGCATTTCCTAAGAGATATGAACAGGACGTTCGGGTCGTTAAAGCATGTCTACCGTTTGGATGGACACGCTTATCACCAGGGGCGATCGAAGTAAATGTAGAGCAGGAACACATACAGATTCCAATGCGTTTGTATTTATCAGAAATCGACTCGGAGCGGATCAAGCAACTAACGCCGACTCAGCAGACGATTTTATATTGCCTTTACACCCGTCATCATGACGGTTACGTCCGTGAGCATTATCTCCAGCAGTTACTTAAAAATCGTCCGCGCGACGGATGGGTCCTCGCCTATATCATCGAACTTGCTAGTGAGTACGTCCGTGAAATTGTCGACATCATCGTACTCGCAATCGAGCAATGGGATTCGGAAGTGAAGCGACGATTCGTAGAGGATGACCCAAGATACATGAAGCGGACCGAAGACCGAATGATCAGTTACTGGAATGCTTATTACCGGACGAGTGGGGAACGACGATCCGAAGCGGACTACCCAGGCTTTCGGATTATAGAATCGTTACGGGAGGATGCTTCGGTAGAGGAAGTCTGAAGAGATGAGAAGGAAGTGCGCACTTGATTACGAAATCGAAGGATCTGTACTTAGAAGGACCAGGACCTGCTATTTTGTTGTTGCACAGTTTTACAGGTAGTGCAAACGAGATGCGGGGTCTCGCTCGTTTTTTACATGCAGCCGGGTACACCTGTTACGCGCCCAATTACGCCGGGCACGGGGAATCGCCGGAGCGCTTGTTTGAGACGACGATCGAAGACGTCTGGCAGTCCGCACAAGCTGGACTTTTCTTTTTACAAAATCAAGGGCACAAAGACATCTTTTTGATCGGACAATCACTCGGTGGAGTGATGGCACTTCGACTGGCAGAACAGTCAGGATGCGCCGGACTCGTCTTACTCTCGACGCCGATTCTTGAGCGGACGATTGCCGGACTCGAGCACCGCGTCCGTCGGTATACGGAACGGTATTTTCAATTTGACGATCGTTCAAAAGAGTGGATTGCAGATTTTATTGACCGTCATTTTCCACGTCCAGAAAAAGACTTATGGGCACTACAACAGTTCATTCTCGACACAGGAGTCGTCTTGCCGAAGATCACGCAGCCCATCGCTCTATTCCTTGGCGCCTTAGATGATGCCGTCTATCATGCGAGTCTCGAGCGAATCGAAACGACGGTGCCGAGCCGAGATCAGAAAAAGGTTCTTCTTCCGAACAGTAAACATCTACTGACACTCGATCGGGATAAACAACGTTTGTTCGAAGAAATCCTCATCTTCTTGAAGACGCATCCAGTAGATTCCTTGAAACCATCAGCTGCTGTGCAGTAGGCTAGATAAGTAAGCTAGACGTGAAAGGGGAAGGGATCATGCGAATTTTAGTAGTAGGAGCAAGCGGAACGATTGGGCAGGCAGTCGTCGAACGGTTGAGTGGGCGACATGACATCATTCGTGCCGGGCGAAGTGGAGCGGATGTACAAGTCGATATTACGTCAGAGGAAAGTATTCGGGCAATGTATGAAACAGTCGGTTCTGTTGATGCCGTCATCAGTGCGACAGGTGGCGCTCATTTTGGTCCATTGACGGACTTAACACCGGAGCTTAATCAAATCGGGATCGACAGTAAACTAAAAGGTCAGGTCAATCTCGTCTTGCTTGGTTTAGAGTCAGTACGAGACGGCGGAAGCTTTACACTGACGACCGGCATCATGATGGACGATCCGATTCGCCAAGGCGCATCTGCTGCGCTTGCGAACGGTGGGGTCAAAGCATTCGTTCATGCAGCAGCGATCGAGATGCCACGAGGCATTCGAATCAATAGCGTCAGTCCGAACGTACTGATCGAGTCGCTCGAGAAGTACGGACCCTTCTTTCGTGGTTTTGAAGCCGTTCCGGCGTCACGTGTCGCGACGGCGTTCGAAAAGAGTGTCGAAGGGGCGCAGACAGGGCAAAATTACGAAGTCTATTAACTAAAAAAGCAGGTAGCGAAAAAATCGCTATCTGCTTTTTTACAGACCGGATAGGATATAACGTTCGATCCCGAATAGTAACAGAGTGATTCCGAGACAAATAAGTAAGTTGCGGATGAACCAGCGACCTGTCATCGTCCGGTTCATGATCAGTTTCTCCAGTGTCAGATTAACGAGGAGTACACATAAGAAGATAACGCCAAACCAAATCATCCAGACACATCCTTTCCTTCTTCTTAACGAATCCAACAGCTGAAAAGTTTCACGGACATGAGTAGCAGGAGATTATTCAAGTGAACGGGAAGGAAACAAACAGTCGATTTTACAAGGAGGAACATGACGATGAAACAAGCGGTCCTAGTGATTGATTTTCAGCAGGAACTCGTTGACGGGAACACGGAAGAACGTCCGGTATACTTAAAAGAACAAGTCGCGCACGTCATCGAAGCAGTCGTACTCGAAGCAGACGAACGGAATATCCCGGTCGTCTTTATTCGGGATCTGGACGTCGCTGGCGGAACAGGACCTGGGTTTGCAGTCCATGACTCGATTCCCATTCCAACGTCCAGTGTCACGTTCGATAAAGCGGCGACGAATGCGTTTCATGGCACCCCTTTGCTTGATTATCTATGCCAAGCATCGATTGAACATCTGATCGTCTTAGGCTGTAAGACGGAACACTGCATCGATACCGCGGTGCGAAGTGCGACGGTGCACGGCTTTGATGTCACACTCGTCGCCGACGGGCATACGACGAACGGCTCCGATGTCCTGACGCCGGAGCAAATGATTGCCCACCACAATCAAGTCTTGCACGGTCATTATAACGTCGAACACTTTGCGATCGTTCGTCCGTCGATGGAAGATGTCTTTACCCCAACCCACAATGACTACCGGACATGAAGAGGAGAATAAGATGATTGAATTACGAAAAATAACACCGTCCGATTACGAACGCTACGCAACGCTCGTTCAAGACGAACGTGTCATGCGTTACATCACGGAACAGGCATTAACAGATACGGAAACGAAACAACGCTTTGAACGAATCCTTGAACAACAGCAGCACGACCGACTCGGATCGTATCTGATTTATGCCGAAGAGACATGGATTGGAATCGGGCACATGACCCGGAATCAAACGCAACCGTTCGAAGCAGAGCTCGGTTACATGCTGCTACCCGATCAGTGGGGACGCGGATACGGCACAGCGATTGCAGAGCGTCTCTTACAGTTAGCGACAGAAGAAGAGTTACAGGTCGTCACGGCAACGATTGATCCAGCACATGAAGCGTCGCGCCGTATTTTGATCGGATTAGGTTTTGAATCGACCTATGTTGGACCGATTGACGGTCTACCAGGTGAAATGCTACAGAAAATAGTGGGGACGACAGAATGACACGAGACGAATGGATTGAACATTTTCAACTCGATGTCGCAGCATGCGCGACCGTCGACGAATCGTATAGTTCTGAAGTCGATCGTCTCGTTTTAGCGGATGGTCAGGTCGTTTTCTTAAAGCGCCCCTATACGGCTGAAAAGTGGTACCGGGAGCGTGGCTGGATTCATGCACTAGAAGGGTTTGTACCCGTGCCGCACATCTTAGCTGAAGCAGCTCCCGGGCAGACGACCGGGGCGTTCGTGCTTGCTGCCTTACCGGGACAGGCACCGGTCACGATGACTAAAAAATTGGCGTACGAAATTGGTCGAACGCTCGCAATGCTGCATACGTGTACAGGAGAAGCTTACGGCGAGTATACGGAAAATGGATTTTATGCCTATCCGGTTCAGGACTGGCGACGCTTCCGGAATGAAAAACTCGATGGATTCATGCCGTTCATCACATCCGAACTCGATCCCGTTTTTTTAGAGAACATCCAAACAGAGTTAGTCAGACGAGAACAGTCGTTACCGGAGCCTTCATGTCCCGTTGCCACACATTGTGACTTCCGCCTAGCAAATTTACTGACGGTAGGTGATCAAGTCACAGGGGTGATCGATTTCGAGACGACCCGCTACGGGGCCGTCGAGATGGACTTCACGAAGATCATCCGTAATCTCAATACGTTCGGTTCCATTTACGTCACGGCATTTCAAGAAGGATACGCGACGTTACACCCAGACATGCCGATTGAGACGTATCTAGCATACTATCGTTTGTGGGAAGCACTCACGGCTGTTGGCTGGTGCATCAAACGTGGACTAGAAGAGCACCGGGCGTTCTTTGAAGAGAACATCGTGCTCATCGAGCAGGAATTACAAACGACGAGCATATCGGACGGGTATTGATTCACCCATGTCTTGGAAGAAACCTCTATACTTAGGGAAATGAGGAATATGAGGGGGAAGCGAGATGACAGGGAAACGAATCGGAATCATCGGTGGTGGACTCGCCGGAATCTTTGCGGCACGTCAATTGCAGGCAGCAGGACATGCTGTTGAAATCATCGAAAAAAGCCAGAGCGTCGGGGGGCGAATGGCAACTCGTCGGATTGATGAAGGAACAGCGGATCATGGTGCCGTCTTCTTCACGGTTCGGACGGAAGAGTTAGGACGCGAAGTCGACGAATGGCTTGAGAAGGGATGGGTTCGTAAGTGGTTCGGAACGGATTTTCCACGCTATGTCGCAACGAACGGTATGAATCAACTCGTACAAGCGATTGGTCGAGGGATTCCCGTTCAGTTGAATGAGCAGGTCACGCATATTACGGCAACAGAGGACGAACTCGTCACACAAGCGACGGATCATCAAGGTACGTATGATGCGTTACTCGTGACGGCGCCTGTGCCGCAAGCATATGAACTGTTGCAGTCTTCTGATCTGGCGCTTGGAGATGACGATCATGAGCAGTTACGCCAAGTGACGTTCGAGCCGACATTCGTGGGTCTGTTTGAAATCAAAGAGCGACTGACGATCGGAGAAGTTGGTCTACAAGACGAACAACTTGTCGATGGGATGTTAAAACTCGTCAATAATGCCGAAAAGCAGATTTCGAAGACGACACTCCTAAGCGTCTATATGACAGCCCGCTTCAGTGAAGACTGGTACGAGCGTCCGGAAGAAGAGACACTCGCTGAAGTCGAGCGGCTGTTACAACAGCAACTCGGACCGGTGACGATTGTTTCGCGTCAGCTCAAACGTTGGCGTTACGCTCAGGCACGCGCGGTTTACCGGACACCGCATTTGAAACTAGCGGCACATCCGCTCTGGCTTGCTGGTGATGCGTTCCTTGAAGCCGATGATGCGTCAGGGCGGACGCGCGTCGAGAGTGCTGTCATCTCCGGATTACGCGTCGCTGAAGCTATCGACACCCACTTACGTCAGACGGTGACAGCGACGGAATGAACGACAACATGCACTTCTTTTCTGAATCGAGAAGAAGCGCATGTTTTTTTGTTACTCACGATCATTCCCCCTGGAAGTGTTGCTCACTCCAAGCTGCCATTTGGTCAAGAATCGGTAAAAAACTATGTCCGGCATCCGTTAGGGAATATTCAACGCGAGGAGGAACTTCGCCAAAGACGTGTCGTTGAATCAAACCATCCGCCTCGAGCTCGCGAAGCTGACGCGTTAATGTTCCTTTAGAGATACCTGTTAATTGTTGCAGTTCATGAAAACGATGCGTCCCGTGTGTCAGGTGCCACAGCAAGATGATCTTCCATTTGCCAGCGACCATCTGTTGGACCCGAGTGACTGGACAAGCCGTCCGTTGATTGGTCGTTGAATCGAATACAGCCACGTTCATCCTCTCCCATTGGTTCGTTTTGAGGGACCTAGTTTCAGATAAGTGCCTACTTTTTTTAGTGTATCACCTGGCGTATCATGAAGAACAACATCAAACTTTAAAGGAGTGGTTTCATCATGAAATGGTTAATTACAGGCGCAACCGGAAAATTAGGTGCGCGCATCGTGCAACATCTCAGTGAACAAGTCGGCAACGAACATGTAGCGGTTAGTGTCCGTGACGTTGAAAAAGCAGCGTCGCTTGCAGCGCAAGGAATCGACGTCCGGCATGGTGATTTCGATCAGCCGGAAACACTCGGACAAGCGTTTCAAGGCATCGATCGTCTGCTAATCATCTCGACGGACGGTGAAGAAGCAACACGGATCCGGCAACATCAAGCCGCTGTCACGGCAGCACAAGCGGTAGGCGTCAAGCTGATCGGTTATACGAGTATCGCCAATGCGGCACAGAGCACGAACGGACTTGCGCGAACACATCGGGTCACAGAAGAAGCGATTCAAGCGACAGGTATCCCGTATGTCTTTTTCCGCAACAACTGGTATCTCGAAAATGAACTCGGAACGATGGATGCCGTCGCACAAGGTGCAGACTGGTTAACAGCAGCAGGTGAAGGCAAAGTCGGATGGGCGTTACAAGAGGAGTATGCGCTAGCGATTGCGACGGGACTGACGCTCGAGCATCCAAAACCAATCTATGAACTATCAGGTCCGTTGCATACACAATCAGAACTCGCGAATGCAGTCGGAACAGTACTTAACCGATCGGTCGCTGTAGATGAAGTAGATAGCGCGACCTATGGCGAGCGGATGCAAGCAGCTGGCTTACCTGACTTCTTGATTCCAATGTTGACGGGTATTCAGGCAGATATCGCAGCCGGAACTCTGGCAGTGGAAAGTACTGATTTTAAAGAATTACTCGGTCGTCCTGTGACGACGCTAGAAGAGGGAGTCCGTCTCCTTTTGAAAAGATAAGTTCATCTGAACGTTTTCAGGATGAACGAGTAGGGTAAACCTCCTTTAGAAGCAATTAAAGGAGGAGCCCTACCATGAAACTGTCATCCTATCGTGTTAAGGAAGGCGAGCAAGTCTCGTTTTCGAATTACCCGACATCAGAAAAACATGAGATTTCGGAAGCGGAATTGCGAGAAAAGCGGATTCCGAAAAGTGTCGAGACGTTACAAGAGTTACACTGGCGTTTGCATGCCGAAGAGAAGAACGGCGTCCTCGTCATCCTGCAAGCGATTGATGCAGCGGGGAAGGATGAGGCGATCAGCTACATCTTTTCTAACCTAAACGCACAAGGACTCCGGACGATTTCCGTCAAAAAACCGTCGGATACGGAGCAAAAACATGACTATCTATGGCGGATCCACGAAGGACTACCGGAAAAAGGCGAAGTCGGTATCTTGAACCGTTCCTATTATGAGGAAGTTATTGCGCCACGCATCCATGATTTGCTCGAGGAAGAGGAAAAGCCGGATGACGGAGACGTCTGGCAGATGCGCTACCGTCAAATCAATGACTTTGAACGCTATCTCGTCGAGAACGGCTTCCGGGTCGTCAAGTTTTTGTTCCATGTCTCAAAAGAGGAGCAACGGCAACGATTATTGACTCGTCTGAAGGATCCAACGAAAAACTTCGAATTCTCGTTCAGTGATATTGAAGAACGCAAGCACTGGGACGAATACCATGAGATTTTTGCTGAACTCGTCTCGGCGACGTCGACATCGTATGCACCGTGGTACATCTTGCCGGCAGATGACGAATGGTATTCGCGCTATATCGTCACCGAAGTCATGAATGACGTCCTGAAGGAAATTGATCCGCAATATCCGAAGTTGTCGGAAGAGGATCAGGAACAACTAGATGAAGCGATTAAACGATTGGAAGAAGAAGCATAAATCATTTACACCAAAAGCGATTGTTCTCTTGCTGAGAAGAATCGCTTTTTTGATACACTTGGCTTTATATGAAATCCTTTTTAGTCAACATAAAGTCTGAACTTCTAAATATCTCAGGACAAATGTCCTGTTCAAATCAGATGGACTCTCGTTAAATGAAAGTATCATGGAACAGGAGAGGAGTATGCACATGCGTGGTGTCTTATTTGCGATTGCGGGTGGCTTTTTCTTAACGCTTCAAAGTGTCGCTAATGCCCGGATTAGTCAAACGATCGGGACGTGGCAAGCGGCGACGATCACCCAGATGACCGGGTTCATCGTTGCGATCCTCTTAGCGATCGTCTTACGGGATCGCAGTTTTTCAGCGATGCGACGTGTCAAACCGCTCTATCTGGCAGGGGGAGCCTTTGCGGCAATCATATTATTCAGCAACATGACGGCTGTCCACCGGATGGGCGTGACTTTGACGATTTCGCTCTTTTTATTGGCGCAATTGGCGCTGGCACTCTGGATTGACGGAAGAGGCTGGTTCGGCGTCATGAAACGTCGACTGCGGGGTCCGCAGATCATCGGCATCTTGATGATGGTCGCAGGCATCTTCATCTTAAAGAGCTAAGGAGGAGAAGAAGTGACGGACATTGTGAGCTATTTGGAACGGTATCAGTTAACGCATGTCTTTGACGCATCACTACGCAAGGCGATGCACATTCAAACGTTCGCACCGGGTGAGGCTTTATGCCGACAAGGCGACGTTGCGCATGAACTCTACCTGCTCGTCGAAGGGAAATTGAAGATCACGCATATGTCGGCAACGGGGAAACGTCTCGTGTTGTCCTTCAAGCATCCGTTTGATCTCGTCGGTGATATTGAATTCGTCCGAAAGATTGATTTGATGAACACGGTCGAGGCAGTGACACCAGTGACCGTCTTACGCATTGCCTATCCGGATTTGGAAGAAGCACGTGTCCATCATTCTGCCTTTTTATTATTTTTACTCGAGACGATCACGAAAAAGTTTGAATTAAAATCGCATACGCTCAGCTTCAATCTGTTGTACCCGGTTGAAGTTCGGCTCGCCAGTTATTTGCTGTCGATGACACCTAATACGGATGCTTTTGCGAGTAAGGAACTCGTCGATGCAGCAGATTTGATCGGGACGAGTTATCGTCATGTCAATCGTGTCTTACGCCAGTTCGTCGACGATGGGTTGATTCGCCGGACGCAACATACGATTGAGATCATTGATCGAGACGGATTGATGGAGCGCGTTGGAGAAAGCATTTACGAATGAAAGAGGTGTGATATGGTTACAGGAATCATTCTTGCCCTTTGTGGGGGCATGCTCGTCTGTATTCAAAATACGTTTAACGCAAAAGTCAAAGAACACGTCGGCGCTTGGGCGACGACAACGTTAGTCCTTGGACTCGGGTTCCTCGCTTCACTGACGATTGGTTTGATCGTCGAAGGATCACAACTATTTGCACTAAAAGAGGCACAAACCTGGTTTTGGTTCAGCGGGATCATTGGTGTCGGTGTCGTCCTCTGTGTGACGCAAGGCGTTCAACAACTCGGACCGAGTCGAGCGATTTCAATCGTCATGGTATCACAAATCCTGTTTGCCTTACTGTGGGATACGCTCGGCTGGTTTGGTTTACAGACCGTTCCGTTTACGTGGACGAAAGCGCTCGGTGTCTTATTGATTGGTGGCGGCGTGCTATTATTTCAACTGGGCGGGAAAACAACGACTGTACAACACGTACGAAAAGGAGCTTGACTATGTTTTACACGACGGTATTATTCGATATTGACCATACATTACTCGATTTTGAAGCGACGGAACGGATTGCCTTTCGCCGTCTACTCGAGCAACAAGAGTTGCAGTGGACGCCGGAGCGAGAAGCGCGCTATAAAACACTCAATCAAGCACTTTGGAAAGCGCTCGAACGAGGCGAGGTGACACGCGAGGAAGTCATTCACTCACGGTTCATGACATTCTTCGCGGAAGAAGGACGGACGGTCGACGGACGAGAAGTTGACGAAACGTATCGTAGCTATCTCGCACAAGGAATAGAATTGATTCCGGGTGCGACGGCGCTGCTTGAGCAGCTAACCGGAAACGTCACGATGTACGTCGTCACGAACGGTATTTCGAAGACGCAACGCGCACGGCTCGATGGCGCTGGATTAACGGATTTCTTTGAAGCGATTTTCGTTTCAGAGGAGACGGGCTTTCAAAAACCGATGGCAGGATTTTTCAATCATGTGTTTGCGCGAATTGCGCAATTCGACTCGGCGCGAACGATCATCGTCGGGGATTCCTTGTCAGCTGATATCGCAGGTGGCAATCAAGCCGGTATCGCAACATGTTGGTTTAATCCAGACGGAAAATCAGCGACGGATATCAAGCCGACGTTTACGATTACGTCGTTAGCCGAACTACCTGCGGTGCTTGAAAACGCAGCAGTTCTTCAACAATGAATTAAACCAACCGATAGGAGAGAGAAGGAAAGAGGGCGATCACTGTGCAACGATGTGATCAACAGACGCTGGAGGGAACTCCCGTCTAACTAAAAGGGGAAATGAACATGATTCAACTTGTACCGGTAACAGCAGAGAACTGGGAAGCGTGTTGTGAGCTGACACTGACATCACAACAGCAAGACTTCATGGAAGCGAACGTCTATTCAATCGCGCAAGCGAAGTTCGAACCGAGCCTTGTCCTTCGGGCGATCATTGCAGGTGAAGCCGTCGTTGGTTTTGTGATGTATAACACGGAGCTAGAAGAACTCGACGGGCTACTGGATTTACCGCATCATGGTCGATCAGACGCAGCAAGGGAACGGCATTGGACGATTGGCGATGCAAGCCGTGATTGACGAGATGCGCGTGTTACCTGCAGCGAAAAGAATCGTCGTCGGCTATCGACCGGATAATCAGGCGGCACACCGTCTGTATGCGAGTCTCGGCTTCATCGACCACGGGGATCGATTCGGTCGGGAAATGGCAGTGCGATTAGAAGTATAGAACTTGATAAGATGATGAACGAATAGAGGAGACACCATGCATATTCGACTAATGAAAGAATCGGATTATCCAGAAGTCGTTCGGATCTATGAACAAGGGATAAAGACGGAGAACGCGACGTTTCGCACGGAAGCATTACCTTACGAAGAATGGACGAAGCATCACCACGCACACAGCCGCCTCGTTGCGATGGAAGACGAGCAACTGCTCGGTTGGGTCGCGTTAAGTCCATTCTCTTCGATTCCGGCATACGCCGGTGTCGCTGAAATCAGCCTCTATATCGCAGAAGAAGCGCGCGGAAAAGGTGTCGGCACACGCTTGATGGACGACGTCATTCAAGCAAGTGAAGCAGCCGGAATCTGGACGTTGCAATCGCAAGTCTTTCCGGAAAATCAAGCGAGTCTACGCCTTCATGAACGTTTTAATTTTCGGGAAGTCGGTCGCCGGGAGCGAATTGGTCGGCTCGGAGGCAGATGGCGCGATACGGTATTGCTTGAGCGACGCAACACATATCTCTAAAATTCGGCAAGTGGACACAATGTTCCCTTGCCTTCTTTGTGTTGAAAGCAAGGGATAACGGGAAAAGACAGACAGCAGAAGAAGGGGGAGGGATCACGATGGATGATTTTTTTGGTGAAGGACTGGAGACCAATCAGCAAAAACGGAAACGCAAATTGGAAGAAATCTTTGATCAGTCGTTTGAATCGGAGCGACGGGATTTCAATCAATCGCTGGAGCAGGACGTGACGGTTGCCCTGATCGGAGATGTCAATGCGGGAAAATCTTCGACTTTAAACGCGATTCTTGGTCGTGAAGTCGCAACGGTCGGAGCGCGCCCGGGTGAAACGGTCCGGATTGATCAAGTAAGGCAGCATCCGGAAGATAAAGTCATCTTCGTCGATACACCAGGATTGAATGATGCCAATACACAGAACTCGGAAGCGACGTGGACGTACTATCAAAGTGCCGATGTCATCCTTTACTTTTTAAATGCGGCAGGTACCGTCTTATCTGAGACGGAGACGAAAAACTTTCGAAAAATCTATCAACATAACCAAAATGTCTTGATCGTCGTCACGAAGATGGATGCAACGGATGATGTCGATACGATCGTCCAGCATATTGCAGAAAAACTACCAGGACCAAAAATCATTCCCGTATCAGCGCGAGAAGGAACGAACATCGATCGGCTCCGCCGGGAGGTCCTCGATATCTTAAAAAAGTTCGACAAGGATAATGTGTTCGTTCGCCAGATGGATCCGACCGTTCGTGGCAAGATCGCCAACAACTGGATTGTTGGTGCCGGAACAGCCGCTGGTGCGATTGGTGCCGTGCCATTCCCGGGAGCTGATATCATTCCGTTGACTTCAATTCAAATCGGCTTGATGCTCAAGTTATCGAATCTGTATGAACGACAGTTATCCAAAGAAAGTGCCAAGGAGTTGCTTGTCGTGACGATTGTCGGAAACTCCGGAAAAACCGCCTTTCGGCAAATAGCGAAGCTCGTTCCAGGGTATGGTGCCGTCATTGCCGCGGGAGTCGCTTCGACCGCTACTCTTGCACTCGGATATGGAACGAAATATGTCTATGAGAATAAGCTCGAGCTGACACCGGAACAACTGATGGGGTTCGTGAAACGATTCCGGAAGAAGGCAGAAGAGTCGTCAGAAGAGACAAACGAGTAATCTCCTTGTTATTCTATACAGCAATAGAGGAGGAGAACATATGACACGACTACTCGAAGAAATCAAACAGTATCAATCGGAATTCCGACAAAAGGCACCTGCTGAAAAACAACGCCTGATGGTGGAAGCGACAACTGAACTCGCTGCTTCTGGTATCGCTAAAGGTCTAGGTGTCGGTGATACGATTCCACACTTTACGTTACCCGATGTATCTGGCAAGCCGGTAGCGATCGAGACATTACTCGAGCAAGGTCCTGTCATCTTAACATTCTACCGGGGTGGCTGGTGTCCGTACTGCAATCTCGAGCTTCGCGCGTACGAACGGGAAATCGACCGCATTCGTGCGCTGGGAGCGACTGTCGTTGCAATCAGTCCGGAGAAACCTGAATTTGCTGAGCAGACAGCGAACAAGAATACGTTAAGTTTCCCTGTCTTGAGTGACGTTGATTTACATGTATCCCGTCAATTTGATTTGGTCTTCGACCTGCCAGATTACTTGATCGAGATTTACAAGGCATCGGGACTTGATGTAGCAAAACACAACGGAAATGAGGATTGGCAGTTGCCGAAACCGGCGACGTTCATCATTGATACGGACGGTGTGATTCGTTTCGCAGAAGTACCATCGGATTATACAAAACGCGTTGATCCGCAGACGATCATTGATTACCTTGAACAGTAAAAGAGCCAGTCAAATATACGAAAACCAACTCCTAGGGACGCACTAAGAGTTGGTTTTTTTATGATTCAATCTGTTTTATTTGGATAATATAGACATAAAAATGGGTATAAAGAGGTAACCAAACGTATAGATGGAGGTGAAGCGTCGCTCCTAGTCTATCGGGAGTCCGCGTCGATATGTATGCCATTCAACCAATTTTCAAAGAACGAATTTGGGGCGGTCGACGTTTAGAAGCGTTGTTTCAGTTTGAGTTACCAGAAGGACAAATTGGAGAATGTTGGACAGCATCCGCTCATGCGAGTGGGCGGACGTACTTCTTAGATGGACCTGATCAGGGTAAGACGCTAGATGAATTATGGCAAACGAAACGGACAGAACTATTCGGTGATTATCTGCTTGATGCCTTTCCGCTTCATGTAAAATTTCTGGACTCGTCCGCCTACTTATCCGTTCAAGTCCATCCGAACGATGAGGAGGCACGACGGCTAGAAGGAGAACCGTACGGCAAGAATGAGTGCTGGTATATCTTAGAGGCTGCACCAGAGGCAGAAATCATTCTTGGTCACAATCTACAATCACGAGATGCCCTGTTTCGGTGCGCTCAAGAAAAGGACTGGGAGACGTCACTTCGGCATCAAAAAGTTAAACCTGGCGAATTCTATTACATTCCGAGTGGTACAATCCACGCTCTAGGACCAGGCATCGTTCTTCTTGAGATTCAACAGATGAGCGACCGGACGTATCGACTATATGATTACGACAGATTAGGAGATGACGGGAAACCGAGAGAATTGCACGTTGAGAAGGCAATCGCTGTCACGACGATTCCAGATGAGCCGTGGACGAACCAACCAGAGACGATCATCAAGGAAGGGGGCATCATGACGAAGTTGCTTCAAGTACCTTCCTTTACGGTGATCCGTCATGAAGTGACCGGTCGATATACATTACATGATCATCCAATCTTTCGTTTATTGACTGTCATCGAAGGTCAAGGAGAAGCGCGGCAAGGGAGTCACGTGATTTCTTTACAGAAAGGAAAACAATTCTTTGTACCGCGTCGAGCGGGAGATTACGAAATAGCGGGATCCGTCACATTCGTGACAAGTGAAGTGTTTTTAGACTAGAGAAAACAAAAGGGCACCGATAAGAGGTGCCCTTTCTAACATCATGGTTTGGAACGAATCGAGGTCGGGAGCGGATAGTTATCTTGCTCCGTCCAATCGATCGAGTATTTAATTTCAATCATGATCAAATCTTCTAGTGTGGTCAGCGTATGCGGAATACCTTGTGGGATATGCACGACAGAAGTTGGTCCGAGTTGCTGTGACTGACCATCGATCAGTGCCTCGGCGCGACCTTGTAAGATACTCCATGTCGAGTCGGTATGCGCATGATAATGATGACTGATTTGTTGATGCGCCTTGATATGCAGCCGTCGGGTCACGGCATAACGTCCGTCCTCTAGTTGCTGTTGATGTAAAATCGTCGCATATCCCCAGCGTTTCCATTCAAATTGTGGTGGCAAAGTGTCATCCGTCAAATATTCCTTTAAGGCAGGTGTCTCGTCTTTTGACGCAACGAGGACACCATCTGGACTCACCGACACGATTAAGTTATCGAGTCCGATTCCAAGGACAGGAACCTGTAATTCATTGACGATATGCGTATTTTTCGAGTGGATCATCCGGGCGTTTCCATGAAGCGGATGTGGCATCTCTTCCGTTAATGTATTCCACGTTCCGAGATCTTTCCAGTAGCCATCATACCGATGAACGAATAACGAATCGGTCTTTTCAACGACCGCATAATCAAATGACGTCTTTTCTAGTGCCTCATAGTTCGAACGGAGCGCCTCGAAAGACGTCGGCACAGCTTGCGCTTCTAGACACTGCATCAAGAAGTCAAGGCGACAGGCAAAGACACCACAGTTCCATAATGCACCTTGTTCGATTAAGTCACTCGCGACCTCAACAGTCGGTTTTTCCTGAAAGCGTTCGACGATAGACATGTTTTCGGAAGTTCGCGGAATGATATAGCCATATTTTGATGTCGGATGCAACGGTTCCACACCCATTAAATGAAGCGCATCCGGATGTTCTTGGACGGCTTGATCCAGTTGTTCGAAGCGTTCAAAGAACGATAATTCAACGTAAGGATCGACCGGCATGATGATAACCGTCTCTTCTAAATCGATCCGTTCTGCCAAATAGCTCGTCGCGAGCATGATGGCAGGGAACGTATCGCGACGTGATGGTTCCTGAATGATGGAAGTACGGAAGCCTAGCTGATTTTCGATTGCATCGACTTGTGAACTCGTCGTCGTAATGACAGTCCGATTGTCCAGACCGACTTCCTGAAGCTGTTGAAAGACGCGTTCCATCATCGATTGTTTATTGCCGTCGCGATCTTCTAGGATCTTTAAGAACTGTTTCGAGTTCAAATCGTTCGAGAGCGGCCAAAGCCGTTTTCCGGATCCACCTGATAGTAAAAGAATATACATTGACGACCATCCTTTCTTTTTAAAACGGAGGCGATAGCATATGGCACTTTATCTATTAGTTGACTCACATGAACCGACACGACAGATTCTACGTCGTAAACTTTTAGCAGCGGGACAAGACGTACAGGAAGCAGGATCAGGAGAAGAGGCCTTGGAACAACTCAGCAATTCCGACGTTGATGTCTTACTAACGGAACTTCGACTTCCGGAAATGGATGGTGTCGAGCTGTTACGTATTGCCAAACAACGTGCGCCATTAACGAAACAAATCGTGTTGACTGATTATATGCAGGTGCATACGCTGCTCGCAGCAGTAAATGCAGGGAATGTCAGTCGTATGATGACGAAACCTTTGAAAATTGATGAGCGAATACTCTCTATCATGACTAAAATTGGTGATGAAGTCGTCGAGACGAAGCAACGGAAACGTAATTTGGTCAACCATTTTGAGAGCGTGCTTTTGAGTTCAGATCGTCCGTATTGTTTATTTTTTGAAGACGGAACGATTGCCAGTCAACGCTCTCTAATCATTAGTCACTCCGAACAAGAGGTGCGTGAAGAAGATCAGATACAGCGTTTAGAATTCCCCACGCAGTTCGGTACCTACATCTTGTATCAATCAGTCGTCGGAAGCATTACGAAACCCGTTTGAAGAAGAGAGATTCTACACCAATGAAGCTAAGACGCAAGTACATGTAGATGACGCCAACGGTCAACAGCGGATGACGGCTGTATTTTCTTAAATTAGCCTGATGATAGAGAACAGGACGGAAGAAATACCAACGTCGTAAGGCTTTCATGAAGCCCCCCTGTTCCGCGTCGAGCGTCGCGGGCATGACATCAAAGTAATAGCGTTTCTTTCGAAGCAGGTCGTTTAATTCGACCTGCTTTTCATTGTGGTGCACGTAGGTGAACGTCGCACGGCGAATGATCCCGCCTTGTTCTAAATAACGGATTGTCGGTTGCGTCTCTTCGAAACTGATTTGCGTTGGATCAATCTCGCCCGAGGCGACGTACGCTTCGAGCCGCCAGAAGCGCGCGGCTTCCATCGTATGCGTGTCGAGTTGATCCGTCGGAACATTGAACAGGTTACGCTCAAAGACCTTCACTTGACTGAAGTAATTATCATAATCGCTATATGCACGTTCAGGAATCACAAGAGCTCCGACATCTAAGTGCGCTTCAAGATACAAGAGGCAGCTTTTTAATAGCTGTTCTTCGAGTACCATATCGGAATCAATGATATAGAGGTATTCGACATTGTGTTGCTTTAAGCGATCAATCGCAGTCTTGCGAGCGATACCTCGTTCACCGTGCGGTAGCGCAAGCACTTCGAATCGCGTATCATTTGCGGTCAATCGACGCATCGTCGCGACAGTCGAATCGGTCGAACCATCATCCGCGATGACACAAAGGAAAGAAGCCTGTTGTGCCTGAAGGGAACGAATCGTTTCCGTGATGATTGCTTCATTTTCGTATGTGGACATAGCGATTCCAATCATGAAAAATCCTCCTTCAGTGCGACGGGTATCAATTCGCGTTGCAACCAGCTTCGAAACGCTTGACCTGTATGATCCCAGTGCAAGGTCTGAGCGAAACGATGACCGGCTGCTTGAATCATTTCGTATTCTTCGGGGTCACGTAAGCAGGCACGCATCTCAGCAGCGAGGGCACCCGGGGTCTGACTCTTTGCCATGTAACCAGTCATGCCGTACTGGACGGCGTCGCGTAGTCCAGGTGCGTCATAGACAATCGTCGGTGTGCCAACGGCCGCCGCTTCGCTGACCGTCAGCCCCCAACCTTCTCGTTTGGAAGGAAACAGGAGCGCCGTCGCGCGACTCATCCGTTCGAGCTTTTCTTCCTCACTGACGAATCCAAAATAAGTGATGGCGTCACGCATTTCTTCTGGGACGATCGGATGAAGGTGCTCGGCGATATATGCCTCGTCTTTTTTTCCGATGACCCAGAAACGAGCGTCTGGGTACTCCCGTTTGACGATGACGAAAGCTTGGAGTGCATCATTGATTCCTTTATAGGCAGACATCCGTCCAGCGTATAAAAAAGTCGGATATGCTTCTTTCGGCTTCCAGTCCTCCTCGTTCCATGGGGTAAAGGAGAGACCTTCCGGTAGAATCGTCACCTCGTCTTTGGAAAAGCCGACAGCAAGCAGGTCGTCTGCAGTTGACTGACTGACCGTCAAAGCGCGACCGGTCCGGTACAGCTGCAGACGCGGCGTCTCCGTCCATTCGCCGATGTATGAAAATGGAGGACGAACATTTATTTGCCAGATTTCACGTGTCAGTTGATGAATGAAGAGGGCACGTTTCGCTAATGGAATATACAGGGGTGTGAAAAAGTGATGCGTGTTCATCTGGTCGACGACTAAATCAATCGTCGCAGCATGCGACTGGTAATAAGAAAAGGCGAGCGGAACGACGGAAAGTGCAGAACCTCTCCGGATATAAGTGATGCCGTCCAAAAACTCGACATCGTGTCCGCCTTTAAATGCGGGAGAGAAGTGAGTGATCTCATACTCATCACTGACACGTCGGAGCATCTCGTGGGTGAATACTTCCGCACCACCTGCTTTCGGATGTTTGATATCGCGCCAAGATAAAAAAAGTAGATGTGGTTTCATGTTACGCCTCCTTCACTGAATGGGGGTGTCGGGGTAAGGTGAAACGTAATATCAAGGCGCCGAGTAAAAAGACACCTGCTTGCGCGAGCAACCAAGTCTCGACGGTCGAATGAAATGTCGTCAAGACAATGATGAACAGAATCAGAATCAACCAATAGCCTTTCAAGTACCCAGTTCTGTGTAGTGAAAACTGGACGAGTGCTTCATATTGAATCAACGTGATGCCGACATAAACGAAAACCATATATTTGATGTAATGAGTTGCCGCGTCATAACCACTCCCGAATAGAATCGGAATCAAATAAGGGACGATCGTCCAATACACTAAAACGGCAAGAGCGAGTCCACCTAATAAAATGCGGTAAAAGCGACGCTCCCAAAGAAGAAAGTCTTCGTCCTGACTTTTTTGGCTTAAGCGCGGTAGCAACAATTGTGCGAGTGATAACGCGACGAACAACAGCAGTTGACCAAATCGTAAGGCAACCGAATAATCTCCTGCTAACTGTGGGAAGTAACGGGTGACGAGTAAACTATCGAGTGTGAAAAACAGCGTCATGACGACTTGTGTATGAACCATATGGACGAGTCCGTTCGCCTGGATACGCCCGCTACTAACGGGAAACGTGACTTGCATCAGGCTTAATAGGTAGGACGCAATCATGCCAGCCAAGATGAACAATAGTGCATAACTGACGTTCGTTTGTTGAATCAAGAGCCATGTGGCTAAGACTTTGACGACGGATTCGATGTAATAAGAGAGGTTCAGGGCATAGAAGCGTTCAGTCGCTTGTAAGACACCACGACGAAAAGATAGAAGGATATGAAACACGATGATCAAATAAACAATAAGCAGGTTTATTTTGGTAAACGGCAGGAAATAAGGTAATGCATAAAGTAAAATAAGTAAGAAGCATCCTGTAACCGCCAGTATGCGGAACCGTAGCTTTTGGTAATCGTTCGTTTTCTGTTGACTATAGTCCCGAGTCACGGTCCATTGTAAAGCACCACCGATGATGAGCAGAAGACCCAAAAAAGCCAAGTAGGCGTTCAATAATCCATATACAGTACTAGAAAGCTCCCGGGCTAATAACAAATGATAGGCATAGTTCACGAGGTTCAGCGCTACATCTAGAATCGGGAAAATCAATAAAACGGCATGTCGCTGGATGAAACTTGTCATGGAGCCACCTCCCATCAGTCAGAGCTGTTTTACGGAAAGGATGAGACTTATGAGTCAAGGGCATATCGCTGTATTTACCGATCATTCTCGGCACATTCCATACGAATCGTTGATTTCTTACTATCCCGTCCTGTTCTACACACAGCCGGGTAAATGCCCGAACTCCTTCGAACAGATTGCCAGCACTGAAATACAGGAAGCTGAGGAACACGATATTCTTCTATACATCATTGATTATGAGACGCGTGGAGAGGAGCTAGCAATTGCCAATCAAATTCGAGCTGTCCGTCCGCGATCTAAAATTCTGATTGTCAAAGAAGCAGTTCGTTTAAAGGGCGATTTTCCGTACCATACCGTTCAAGGAGATGGAATGCTCCGTCTGTTTTCCTATCGTCCCGCCTATCCGAATGAATTGTTTGCTGAAATCCAGCATATTATCCATCCTGAATATCCCATTTTAAAGGATACTATAGCCTTTATATTGCCAATATTTAACGAAGAGAAACGTTTTAATTATGTAAAAGATTTTTTAGAGTCTCTTGCAACCTTCATCAGTGAAGATTATATCCACGCTTCGATCAATTTCTTTGATGATGCTTCGTCTGACCGATCCAAGGCACTCCTCCAAGAATACCGTTCAATCGTCATGGACGCGACGGATACGTTATTCACGGTCGGCTATCTGGAGGTTCATCATGTCGAGCAAAATACACGAAAAGCCGGTCTATTCATCGAAGGGATGAAAAATATCTCGAGTGATTATTATGTGTTCGTCGACGCGGACAATTCGTTTCGGATTGAAGATATCGCCCGGTTGTTGACGATAGCGCAAGAGGGATACTATGACATCGTCGTCGGAACGAAGGATTTGACGATCGAAGACAGGGGAACTGTCCGCCGTTTCATGAGTTTCGGTAAACGGAATCTGACACGGTTCTTCTTACCAAAAGGTGTGACCGATTCGCAGACCGGTCTAAAGATCATTAACCGTCGTGTCGTTCATCGTTTGTTGCCTTATCTGCACGTCGAGAGTGGTCTCGCGATCGATTTAGAGTTGATGTATGCAGCAAAAAAAGAACGCTTGCGGGTCTATCAACAGCCCGTAACCTGCATCGAACGAGAGGGATCACACGTCAACCTTGTTAAGGATTCGATTGCGTTCTTGCAGACGATGTTCAGTCTCTATCAACGGCATAGAAAAGACGAAGCACCAGTTAAATGAAAAAGGACAACGGGGATCGATCCCCGTTGTCCTTTTTAAATACACTATCTCTTGTTTCGTTTCAGGCTAGGAATTCGTTGCTTGAACACGGACGATAGACGTTGTCGGATAGCCAGACCACGATTGCTTGTCATGAAATAAATCAACAAGGTACTAAGTGGGAGCGCTAAAACGAGAATGGTCAGTCCAGCGTAATAAATCGGGCGTAATACGACAGTCACATGTGCCGTCTTTTCGTTCGAACGATACAATTGACTGACGCCGTTTAATGCCGTGTCACCACGCATCGTTTCCTGGTCCGTCTGGAGTTTAAATAACGGTGTCGGAGAATCATTAACCGTAAAGCGACCGAGTGGCGCATCACTTTTTATATCCCGTCCCATCTGCGAGGCGTCCACATTAAGCGCACGGGCAGGTTCTGTTGCGAACAGCGTACCGCTTTGCTCGGAGAGAACGAGTTGATCGACTAGAATCAGTTGATCATACGGTAACACTTCTAAATTCTTCAGACGCAATTGCCCAGCCTTTTTCTCATTTCCACGCGTCCAGATATGCAGTTGCATCCGGACGGTCTTCTTCGGTGGAATGACGATTTGTTCGTAATGGTTCCACTGCTTCTTTTTCTTTTCTTCGACTTCATTGATGAAATCCGTACCGATGACACGATCATCTTTATCTAGGTAATACACTTTGAGGTGTCGTTGACGGACGTTCTTGCTGACAGCGTCGAACTGAATCAAATATTCGTGATCCGGTTTTACCTTCATTTTTTGCGAGGCATATATATACCAATCGCACGAGCAGGTCGGCTCGTAATCAATCGTGTAGCCATCTTCAGTCTCACTCGCGTCGAACATATCATCCGTGATTGAGACACACGTCGCACAATTCGCTGCCGCTTCCGGTGCGGCGAGAGCTTTGTCGGTGACGATCTCGTTTGGATCAAACTTGTGTAGATCCTTCCAATCGACGAGTGACGGCACCTTGCTCGCATGGGATAATTCTAGCTGATAGCGTCCCTTCTCGAGTGGGATATCGGATAACTTCACATCGTATAACGCTTGGTAGACGTCACTCAACTCCGTCATCCGGTACGGGAACGCTAAGTGTAGCGGATCGTACGTCACCGTCTGATTACCGATCTGCTGTTGGTGCTTTTGACCGGCTAGAATGTCAGAACGAGACAAGGCGCGTTCGAAGACGACCTGTTTTCCGTCTCGAATTTTGACAGTGATCCGACCATCGTTTCCTGGTGGCGGAGTTAACATCAACTGGAGCTGATAATCGGTCGTTTCCCGAATATCGATCGAACGCTGTAAACGTCCACGTTGCGCAGCGATTCCTTTCCCAAAGCTTAGTCCAGGATAGTTTCGTTCCGACTGCAAGTGCCCCGTGTAATCGAATCCGGTCTCTGCCTCGAGTACCATCAAGGTATTCGTGAAGGCAAGTGTATCGTCGACGCGTTTTTGTAGAGTGGTTAGCTTTTCTTCCGGTATTAGGACGATGTTTTGAATGGCATTAAAGCCTTCCGTGTTCGTCACGCTGAGCGTCGCAGGACCGCTCGGCGTCGTGAACGAACCGAGCGGGACCCAGGCGAGTTTGGCACCTGATCGTTGTTGAGTTGGAATCGTGACGCCTCGTTTATTGAATGTCAGATCGAGTTGTCCGCCTTTTTGGTTCAACAGCACGCGAGCAAAACCAGCGTAACGACCGGCAGGCAAGTCTTTTGTCATCGTAAACGTATTCGGGATCATATAATCCTCATAGCTGAAGATTTTAATATCATGGACCCACCAGTACGTTTTCCGCTCGGGGCGCTGGAAGCTGAGTAGATCGATCCGCATCGTTTTTGCGTTTCGTGGCGTGACATATTCACCTTGCAAGTGAATCGCATCGACATCACCGGAATCACGGGGGGCGACGACATACGTTTGATTCAGCTCGCGATCCTTCTCATCAAAGAACCGGACCTTGACATGGAGCCGGTCGACCCCGCGACCGCTCGCTGTGATATCAAAGCGATAGGCGTTATTCGGGCGTGCCGGCAGCTTACCGGACTTCGCGACTTGCCAGATATATTTCGGGTCGCCTTCTGCGACTTCAGCATGAAGGACAGGCAGGTTATTATCTTTTGACATCGGATTCGGAGACAAGTCAACGATGTCCGGATTATCGGCTTTAAAGAATGTCTCATCCTCAAGCATGGAATTAAAAGAGGCGACCTGTTTCGCTTTTAATCCGTCTAATTTGTAGACGGGCGCGTCAATCCGGGCAGAAGCAAACGATAGACCGATGCCGTCTCCGAAGTCGAGGTCAAACGACGGGTTCGTCATACCTTGCGTCCGCAAATACCAGCGCCAGTCATTATTTCGGAGGAACGTCTTACCCCAGTTCAGGAAAGCATTCGCTGAATCAATCGCTTCGAACGGTTTCCAGTAGTATTCGTCTGGCACTTGACTGAGTACAAGGTCGTTTTCCTCGACCATCTCGACGATATCGCCTTTTTTCATCCAGGAGAGGCTATCCTGATGTCCTTGTGTCGCATACAAAATCGATTGACGACCAAGATCGTAGCCATCCAGTGTCGGATAACTGATCGACCGTTCGAGCCCATAAGGGGTCAAAATCAGTTGTGGAACGGTTCGTGTATCGAGCGGTGCGATCAAGTCGAACAAGGTGAACAAGCCGACTTGTTTCGTCTGCACGAGATCACGTTGTTCCTGCAGAACCTTTAGATTGAAGTCCTGTCGATCCTTCATCCCCGTGTACTCATCGCGGTAGGCGAATTGTTTTAGTCCGAACGCTTTTGCGATCTGTCCTGCTTGTTCCGACCGACCGGTATCGAGCAGGTATTGCATGAACGTCATCATATAACCGATCGTCGGCGACGCTCCTTCATGATGAAAGACGGTATCGTGTGCCGATGTATAGACTTGAACGTCACCCGTCGCTTTGATTTCGCCACCTTTTCGTGGATTTTGATTCCAGCGTGGGGTTGCGATACCGGTACTCGGTTGCGTCATCTCGTCCGCGATCGGGAACTGCAACCATTTCCCGTCGACCTCTTCTTGGATAGCCGTGTATTCCTTAGGCATTTTGACCGGATGATAAAACCCCTCCATGTAGATAGTCCGGTAAGGGAGGAAAAAGCAGGCGACGACGATTAGCGTACCAACGATCGAGACGATCCGGTATAGCGGTAAAGGAATCGTCCGGGACGCACGGGTGAAGACAGCATTTAATCCAACGGCGAGCAACAAGCTGTAACTGACCATCAAGAGACCAACCAGCTTATTCGGATCGCGGAACATCGCACCAATCAACGGTGTCTTCGTCACGAACAGGACAAACGCATCGGCAACTTGTTCGTGGGTACCGGTCGCAAAGACGATCAGCGGAATCGCAAGCAGACTGAAGAACAGATGGATCGGTTGCCGATAGGCGACGACGGCTCCTAGTAAAATGAGTAAAAGCGTGATCGCACCACCAATCCAAAACGTCAGCGGTAACGTCGTCAAATCAAACATCGGCCACCAGTAGCTCGTTAAAAATAAAACGTTCGCCCAGCTCGAGTGGCGGCTGAACAACATCAACGTATCAGAGACATTGATATTATGTTGTGAAGCTTGTGAGCCAGTCAGAATCGAGCCAACGTACATCAAGAACCAATATCCATTGAATAGTAGAAAAACGAGACCAAACGCACAGGTCGCTCGAACATAAAACCAAAGTAACGGTGACCACATCCGTTCTTTGCGACGCGTCCAACTCGTCTTTAGGAAAATGAGTCCGACCATGATACCCATATAGATCAGCGAGAAGAAGAAATAATGGATTCCCGCCGCCATGAAGGCAAAGACAATCGATAGTCCGGTGATATCAATCCATGTCCGTCGACTCAAGCGATCAGACAAACGAAAACCGGGGTCGAGCTGTTCCCGAAACTTCGGGTCGAAGATATTGAAGAACAACATCAGAGCGTAAGGGAAGACGGAATAGCCACATAGTAAATAGATATGTTGAATCCGCGTGATCACCCACGGATTCAAGGCATAAAACAACGCAGCGATTGCGAAGGCGATTAGTGAGAGATAAGAAAAGTGCTTCGAGACATAAACGGAATGGAGCCGTTTCGTAAAAGCGAACATCGATAAAGCAGAGATCGTCAACAGTCCGATGATGAATGACTTGATCAAGACGGGACCGGATGAGCCAAACAATAGACTGAGTATATAAAACGGTAGAATGTAGAGGAGTCGTGCGACATTCAGAAGCGTCGTCGTACTCCAGCGGTTGTTCCAGGCACCGTAGATTTCTTCTAAATAGCGATGTGAGGACAGTCCGAAGGATAGATCGCTGAACGTTACCATACCGGAACGAAACAACGGGAAGCTATAAGCTAAGATGAATAAAAACATACCAGATAGGACAAGGATGTCCTTACGGTACGTATACATGAAGTTCTTGAGGCGTTGACGGAATGAGTGCATCGGATAACTCCTTTCTGCGAAAATCCGTGCTGAACTTCTTCTCTACAGGAGGGCGATATTCCTAGAAATGGATGTACTTATTTTAGCAATGAATACGAGAAGGAACGTCCATCCTAAGACGGAGCGTTACGGACGAATACTTTCGGGTAAAGACCAGTAACGAAATAGGTAGGAGGAAAGCGCATGAAATGGAAGGGAAGAGAACGGAGTTCGAACGTCGAGGACCGGCGGGGAATGGGCGGGAAAGGAATCGCCGGTATCGGTGGTGGTGTCGGGATCATCCTGCTGATCGTCATCACCTTGATGGGCGGTAATCCAACAGAACTACTCGGAGATTTAACCGGTGGGGATCAGCAAAATACGACGTATGAAGAAACGGCACAGGAAAAAGAAGCAGCGGACTTCGTCTCCGTCGTCTTAGCGGATACAGAACAGGTCTGGACGAAGGAATTTAAAGAAGATGGTAAGACCTATAAAAAACCGAAGCTCGTCTTATATACAGATCAAGTCAGTTCGGCTTGCGGACAAGCAGGGAAGTCCGTCGGTCCCTTTTATTGTCCTGGTGATCAGAAATTATACATCGATTTAAGCTTTTATGACGAACTGCAGACGAAGTACGGGGCACCGGGCGATTTTGCGATGGCTTATGTCATTGCGCACGAGGTCGGACACCACGTCCAGACGTTACTCGGAAAGTCGGATGAGATCATGCCCCTTCGAGAGCAAATGAGTGAGGAGAAGTTCAACAAGTACCTCGTTCGATTCGAACTACAGGCCGATTATTATGCCGGCGTCTGGGCGCATCATGCGCAAGGCGAAAACTTGCTCGAAGAAGGCGATCTTGAAGAAGCGTTGACGGCAGCGAATGCTGTTGGGGATGATACGTTACAAGAGAAAGGACAAGGATATGTCGTACCGGAGAGTTTCACTCACGGCACATCGGCGCAACGGGAACGTTGGTTCCAAAAAGGCTTTGATAACGGCACGATCGAAGGCGGAGATACCTTCAAAGCGAAGAATCTATAAAACGAAGCAACGACAGGCCTTTTGAAACATTTTCCAGTCATTTTCATAAAGAAGAGGGAAGGATTCAAAGGGGAGTGTCGAAGTTGAAGCACATCAGTTTATTTTTGTTACTGTATACGGCTGTCGTCGTGATGACGTACATCGTGTCACGATTTGCGCCAGACTTGTTGATCTACATGGTCTATTTCGCCATTGCGTCATTACTTGTCATCACGGGCTATTTGTTGAAACGATTCGTGCTGAAGCGCTAAAAATCAAAAAACCTGTGTTCTAGACTGACCTAGCAATATGAGACACATATAAAACACCTTGATTAGGCTGCCAGTACACCGTATTTTTTCGGTGTGAGGTAGCCTAATTTTTCTTGGATTCGTTCTTCGTTATAGTAGTTTAAGTA